>Ga0180438_10007454_pt1 | contig 14262 bp, 18 predicted proteins | sample SS_ome_12_FD_132455 | JGI IMG/M metagenome (GOLD analysis project Ga0180438, IMG submission 132455) | Hypersaline lake sediment archaeal communities from the Salton Sea, California, USA - SS_3_D_2 metaG | ecosystem: Environmental > Aquatic > Non-marine Saline and Alkaline > Hypersaline >... | reverse complement strand
GGACTGGTCGCTATACTTTGACCAAGTCGTTGACTCATCATCTGATTTTGTCCAGCTTGTTGTTTCGTCACCTTGTATAAACCAGTTATAACAGGTAACCCTAACTACCAAGTTTGCGTATGTTGGTTTAAGAACAGTCACCCTTGATACAAGGTTTATTAAATGTTTTACTTTTACCTTACAGGGTAAATTCTTGGATGATGCTTTTAAACAGGTCGCTCTCGATACCAAATTTACACTTGTAGGTTTAAGGACTGTAATACGGCATACTAGGTTTACTATTGATTTACCGGCTGTAACCCTACATACAAGGTTTGCTGCTCCTATCTTATATACTGTTACCCTCGATGGAATGTTAACACTATTAACACCTATAACTGTCGCTCTCGCTACTAGATTACAGGTTGACTGTTTAAGTACCGTTATGGTTCCGTTTAGATTCTTATATTCCCAAGTTTTCTCTTGAACTGTAATTCTTGCAACAAGGTTGATAGATGATGTTTTATATACCGTTACTTTTGATACGAGATTTGAGGTTGATGATTTTAAAACGGTTACTGTTCCATTTAGGTTCTTGAAAGCAAGTCCAAAAGGAACGGTTACTCGAGAAACAAGATTATTTTCTGCTTCCCGAAGGACTGTCACTCTTGATACAAGAGCAAGTGTATCTTCCCTTAATGTTGTTAATCGAGACACTAGATTTAGCTCTGTCTCCCGTAGGGTTGTTACTCTTGCTACTAGGTTACTTGTAGCCGGTTTTAATGCTGTTACTCTTGCGACTACATTAGAAGTCGTTTCCCTTAATGTTGTTACACGAGCGACAAGTGATAAGGTATCTTCCCTTAATGATGTTGCTCTCGCTACCAGATTTAATGTCGTTTCTCTTAATGATGTAACCCGAGATACGAGTGCTTTGGTTTGGGGTATGTTTATAGGAGTTATCTGACAAGGCAAAGAAGCAGTTGATAATCTTAATGCTGTAACTCTTGCAACCAAATCTCCGGTTGCTGTCTTTAAAGTAGTAACTCTCGATACCAGATTACTTGTACTTTCTCTTAATGCGGTTGCTTGTGCCACCAAATTGGCAGTTGATGCTTTTAGGACAGTTACCTGTGCAACTAACGATATGGTGGTTGATTTTAAGACGGTTACCTTTGATACAACATTGCTGGTAGCTGATTTAAGTGCTGTAACTTGTGAGGGTAAATTAGTGGTTGAATACTTTAATACAGATATTTGAGATACAAGGTTTGATGTAGTTTCTTTAAGTGCCGTTACCTGAGCCACCAAATTCAAGGTAGATGATTTAAGTGCTGTTACTCTGGCAACCAGATTATGTGTTTGTCCAACTGTTAAGTTAGTAACCCGGCATACGAGGTTAGTAGAACCAGCTACCATAGCCGATACTTGACAGGGCAAGGAAGCGGTGCCTGATGGCATTGCCGAAACACGGGCTACGAGGTTGAGAGTGACTGGCTTCAGGACGGTTACACGGGAGACTAAGTTGAGAGTATCACTACCACCTTGACCCGCAAGTCTTACAGCATACTCAGTTTCAACCTCCTTACATCTGTCAATAGATGATACATCTACACTATCTTTAAGGGTTGTTTCAAACTGGCCTGAAGCTAGATATAATGCTTCCGCTTGTTGTCCACTCCAAGGTGAGTTAGGACTACTCCAAGATACACCAGTAACTTCATTATCTATAGATGTCACCGCTAATGAAGTTTTCAAAGTTGTTTCAAAATACCCAGATGTTAAAACTAATTGTTCATCCCCAGCCTGCTGACACCAAGGGGTGTTACCATTACTATCTAGCGTAACACCAGTAGGATTAGCATAGGATATATAAACATCCATTATTGCCATACTATCCTTTAGTGTTGTTTCTACCTTACCAGAACTGACATAAAGTTTATCATCACCTGTTCCACTCCATAAAGAGTTACCAGCGTCATCAGCAGTAAAACAGTCAGGGTTACCATCAGGAGGATTTGAACTAACGCTGGTAGCTATAGTAGATACCATGAAACCATCGTGCCATAATAGTTCGTTATCAGCATTTGAGGAGTGACAAGAGTTAGTTCCATCATCACCACCACCAAGAGGGTTATCATTACCCCAGCCTACACTATCTTTAAGGGTTAACTCAAACTCACCAGAAGCGAGATAAAGTTTATCATCACTTGTTCCTGTCCAGAAGGTTCTAGTTGCCATTTGAGCTCACCTCCTTCCAGTTGTCAAACATTATACGATATGATTTATGCATTGAATTCATTGACATTTCTGAGAAGTGATCACACCAATAGGAAAAGTGACAATATATCTCAAAACCTGCCTTACGAGCCCTTTCACAGAAAGATATGTCATTACCCTTTTCCATACACCCATCTTCATCCCATGTTCTATGGAATGGAGCTTTCATATCAGGATGTTCAAGCACTCGCCTAGCAATAAGAATACACCCAGTCCCCACAGCATCTACTTTCTGCAACCCGTTTTTGTCTCTCCACTCTTTGTAGTACCCAGACTCTGGATGAGATTTGTATGCATTCCAATACAGTGGCCTTTCTCCTACACCTTGGTCCTTATTATGCCAAATTGGAGTAGGAACACCTATAATGTCTTTGTTAAGTTCTACTAAATCAAGAGGGTTACCTTCAACTGGTGGGTTGTCAGCATCTATATTCAACCAGAAGTCATAACCATCTTTAAGAACTTGTTTAACAATGTGGTGGAGATTATTCACATAAGGTTTGTGGGAAGGTGTAATAAGGCGGGCATGATACCTCTTGTCATTAAGCAAAGCCATAACCCTAATCACAACCGACTTGTGAATCCAGTGTTGATTCGGAACGCTGATGAGTACTTTAGTCTGAGTCATCAGACTTCACCAGCTTTATATTAAGAGTCTGTTTAGCCTTGGTGAAATCTTTCAACTTGTGGTGCTTTATACCCGGTGCATCATCATCAGGGTCGACAGCTTTCTTAATCCGGTTTATAACATCAGTAGTATCTAACCCAGCTTCCTTCCGTAAAATTAGTTCGTTTTTAAGATTGACCAATACCCTTTCATCAGCTTTGTAATCTGGCAAATCTACAGCATATCTATCTCTCCAGAAATCTTCAGCTTCCACTTCAGTCATTTCTGTTACAAGGGTAGGCCACTTAACTAGAGCTTCTTTAGCAAATTGTTTAGTGACCAACAGCATTCCCCATTGCATACCAAAAGGGCTGTCTGGTCCTTCTTCTTTATGTCCATATTTACTATCATACTTCCAACCAGTTGGCATATGCTTCGCAGCAATATCTCTCCTATTCTGGTCGGTAGTACCTGCACTTGCTAAAGGAAGCTCACCCCAATTAGGGTATTTGGCTTGACCATTTTCTTTTAATCCTATCTTAACTTTGATAGGTACTAATTCTTGTTTAGCCATTTACAATTTCCTCCACTTATCTCCCTCTTTCTTTTCTTCAACCGTAAGCATCACATTTCCTGTCGCTTCTACAACAGTCAATTTAATCGCATACTTAGTCTTATCTCCCACCACACAACCAATAACCCTTTCAACCAAACCTTGCGGTAACGGTCCTGTTCCGGTTACTGCTCTATGTAATTGGATAAGTTCTGCCTTCGCTCCATCCACCGAGAGAGTGAAAAACTGATTCCCTCGTTTAAGTTGGAGGCTGGTTATGTCCTGCAAGTTGTTGGTTTCAGCTTTTATTGCCTTCCAGTCCATTTCATTTTCGGTTATTGTCCTACCGTTTCGTAGATGAACAATATACATATTTTACCTCCGTTTGTTTTCAGCTATTATGTATAGCTGTATTTCAGCTGATAACCCCAAGCTGTCCAAGCTCCGTCACCGGCTGCTGTCGCTACTTTAACTGCTAGGTAGACATAGTTACCATATGCCCCATACGAAACTGCCGCATAGGATATAGCACTACCGGTGGATTCCGGCATCTCTGTCAACCCGGCACTACCTTTAGGTGCAGTTGTTGAAACTGTTACATAAGTTCCAGTTGCTGCATACCCGTGAGCCCAAGACTGTCCTGTACCCACAGTATCAGCAGAACCTGACCTAGAACCTAGTACATCATACAACCACCACTTACATGACTGAATCGAGTTAGTAGCTACTTTAGGTCTGATAACCTTTTGAGTTGACCATGAACCTGCTGTAACTGTCCCGAAGTTGAGTGACTGAATTGATGAGTAAGCGTTGTTTGAAATTACCTGTACCCATGTTACTGTTGGTGCTGCCATTAAATATCGCCTCCTTTCTTTTTAGATTAGCACCCCGCTTTTATCTGCGGTTGCTTAATACTCTTACGGAACGGCGGAACCAACAACTTCTCCGCTAACCCGTCAGAGTATGCATAATCATGTGCTTTTTGTATTCTTTCTTTAATACCCACTAATTCCTTATTTGCATACTTTTCTAAACATTCTTTAAAAGGTTTAACCTTGATGTATTTTGCCTTTAATATTCCTTGCTCCGAACAGTTATAAACATTAACCTTACAAGTTTCACAACTGTCCCTTAACCAAGACCAGAAACAGATGAATGTGTTATGTGTTAAAACAAATCCTTTATTGATGTCTGGAAACAACGCACACCCGCCCTTTAACTTCACCGACTTCTGAAAGTCATACTTAATCTCCGCCAACTTATCCGCATAGACAGTATCAGGAGAGGGCCAAGACAAGTCGGTACCGATAAACATCAGGGGTCTGGCTCCCGTCATTGCTGCAAATGCGAAGCACCCGCCAGTTGTCAGTACTCCCGCTGGCAATGCTCCCTTCCTACCGGTATGATATGGTGCTATTTCTAACACCATATTTGAAGGGTCTTTAATGTTGTAGACCGAGCAGTGTTTTGGGTCCACTCTCCTGAAAACTTCCGGATGACAAATAGGTGGTAAAATAGAATAAGTCTGTTCACAGTCAATGTTGTCAAAGTTATATTTCTGTTTCTCTGTCGGATCAACCACTAAAACAAAATCCGGTGGTAAACCCTTATCTATAAAAGCCGGTAATGCCGCATCGCATGATATGATTATGATGTTCTTCCGATACTTCTTTAACAACTTCCACTGCTTATCCAATGAAGGCCCTGCACCGGCTATGACCATCGGCATACCTTTAAAGAGTTTTTCAAACCCAAGTATCCCTGCATAATCTTTAACTATACGGATATTCCATAAAAAGTTTCTTAGATGCCCTTCGACAAGTGAATTAGCACACATTTCAGAATGTTGCTGTTTATGCTTATCAAGGACATCCCCTTTCATGTACTGTTCAGGGTCAACCTTTAAACTATGTGTCAAAGAACCTTTAGTATTTTTTGTAGCACTTCGCAAACCCATTTTTAGCCTCCTTCGCTAGACTCTTAATTTCCTTGAGCCGATATTTATTAAAGAACTGTAACCACCAGTCCATCGGTTTAACCGTTTCATGCAACCCCAACTCAGGGTGAAACATTGCTGGAACGGTTGCTATACTCACATAAATGTATTTTCTCGATACCCTCACTAATTCTTTGATAGAAACATCAATATCAGGTTCGGGTATATGTTCTAAAACATCGGTGCAATAAACTAAATCATAAGTATCTGCATCAAAAGGTAGGTTTTGTATTCTCGCCGGCATAACAACTTCATTAACATCAAATGCTCGTAAAGCTGTGTTATACAGGTGTTTACAAACTTCAACCCCCATACCTTCTTTTCCTGAGATGATAAACTTTAGTAGTGAATAACCCGGGCCGCAACCCACATCCAAAACATTCTTGAATTTAAGAGTTGCCAGAACCTCGTGAGTCTGGAGCATCCCCGCACTTGTCTTGTAGTAATCCGGGTTCTTGTACGCTATCTCGTACTTCGCTTCCGCCTTTTTTTGGTAGTCTTTTCCAACCTGCATCTGCTACCTCCCTTCGCCAATTAGCGTTTCCTATTTTTCCCACGGTCCACCTTCTTGTTAAAGAACTCTAAATCCCTATAAAACTTCTCGTATTCTTCTTCATTCATTATCTTGTCCCTGATTACATAGAAATACTTATCGCACTTTGGACAAAAATGCTGGATATGACTATCATCAATATCCACCAGAACATCATTACAACTTGGACAAGCGTGTTTTCTCACAAGCTCCTCCCAGTAAACGGATTAGTCCACCATTGACCGCTCAACGCAGGTCTTCCGCCAAAAGAGTTAAAACCTCTCGCCTTTGGAATCCAGTCTTCAGCTGAATGATCTGTTTTCAACGAAGCATCAAATAATGATGGCACAAGGTTATTTCCCCAGTAAGCTGCATCCTCATCTTCCTTTAACATCCAGAACCCGAAAGTAGTAGTCATAGCAACCATCAAGGCATCCTTCCTTAATAAATCGCTTTCCTCAGCATCATCCGTCCCGTCCGTCTCAAAGTCCTCAGGATAAATCGAACACCTTAATACAAGGGAATATGCTGAATTTGGGATAGGGAATAACTGAAAGTTAGTCCCATAATCCACATAAAAATTAGACCTTTTTTCAGAATATACTGCCGGTCTTGGAATGTTAGTGTCAAAATCCCTTGCCGTTACATATGTCAAAACCCGGCTTGAAGACCCATCCTGAAGTGTCATTGAATACACATCTTTCATCCTAGTCGGAAACCCATACCTTGATGTCCCGTCAATAGTAGAACCAGAATAGATTTCCCTCATTTCCTCATAGGTGTGTAAGTCAGCAAGATAACCTTGAGCCCAGTTAACCCACCTAATAATCCGGGCATCAGAAACAGCAGTTGAAGTTCGTTTGATGTTCTCTCTTACTTCATCATAAATGTCTTCCAAATTCATTGCCATTAAAAACCCTCCTGATGCGGAGCCTTTTCCTTAAAATAGGTATGACTGCCTATCTTCCCCGTTGGTGTCATTTCTGGAGCCCAATAAGGCATACCAAATTGCTGAATATTCTCAAAGTGTGTTGCTCCTTTTGTATTATCAGGCACATCTCCTCTAACAACTCCCCTTACGACATCTTTAATCTTATTAAAAATGTTGCGTTCGTATTGGTTCATTTTGTCGGGGCTTCCTGATAATTTGTATTGGTGAGACTGTTTTCGGACAGATGAAAGAGATTTGTTAAGAACCTCTTTATAGGAGTTTCCGTAGTTCCCGCTTTTTAAACGGTTCTTCATAGCGTTAGCCACTCCCATCCAACCTTCTGGACCGCCCATAGCGTCTTCGGCAAAAACTCCCCGGGTCAACTCATGGACATCATCTTCTAACTGGTTGAGGGCTCGAGCAGTAAAACTTTGTTTTTCACCAGCCATAAAACCCTCCTTAGGCATTGATTTGAACCCATGTCGTATTTGCAACGGTGCAGATGTACCAGTTATTATTGGTAGCATCAAGAACAAGAGTCCCAACAGGATGCACCGGACAACTGCCTGCTGATGGTGCTGCCACAAGTGGATTCTGGTCAATACATTGATAAATGTCACTTGCACCATTGAACACTTTTTCATGTAATCTCCTTATTAACATTTTTTTCCTCCTGTAAATAAGATGAACAAGGGGGTGTTTCCCCCTTATTCACCTTTATCATCCTTACGGATATAATCTCAACTTAACCAATGCTGCATCCGCACCAGCAGTGGTACAATCTACTAAACCATCACCTATAACAGATAATGTTCCATTACTCGCATCCGCTTGCCCTGCTGTGGTACTAAGCATAAGCTGTAATCCACCACACGCTTCATGTCCAGCATCAACCTGAATCATACTTGGCCCCCATGTCTGAAACCATCCGAATGAACTAGCCGCAATTTCAACTAGAGGTACTCCCCCGGGTTGTTCATCAACGGTTGAATCGGCAGGTCTCATTTTCTTCCACGGGTTCATCATCAAAGAGATTCCGGTTGTACCATCAGTAGTTGCCGTAACAATAGGGTCGTATAGCTCTATTGCCACAATATCTGATGACATCGCAGAATTTCTCTTGATTTTGTAAATTTGCTGATAATCAGCATTCGCACTATCTGTTAAAACCACATAGCCGTCTACCAGCAAATTTTTCGTAACATTGTCAAGTCTATCAGCGTGTGTTACCGCCAGCCATGTGTCTCCTACCGCAAGTGCCGCTGTAATTGCCGGTTGGTCTGAAAACGCAGTTCCCGCTGCTAATGCAACGCAGTTCCCATCTTCCAGTAGACCAAGTGAACTTCCCAACAACGACTGGTCAGGTGAACAAATTTCAGCAGGAGAACAGCTTGCAACTGCCTCTCCATAGTAAAAGGTTCTTTCACCAATTTTTAACCTAGTCCCAATGCGGTGTTTTTGAGTGGTGCTTGCTTCGTAGATTGACTGTGCTGGGGTGCCTGTTCCGATGTCACTACCCCATCTATTTGGTGCACTCATAATAATCCTCCTTAATTTGCAGGCTTATGGATAAATCTGTAAGTTAACTAAACCTGCGTCCGCATTGTAACTTGTTACATCTACTAACCCACATCCGATATGTGGTAATGTCCCATCACTCGCTACTGCTTGTCCTGCGGTGTCATCCAACATAAGCTGAATTCCACCCATTGTTGCTGCATCGGCTATCTGAATCATGCAAGGCCCCCAAGTTTGGAACCAGCCAAATGAACCAGATGCTATCTCTACGAGGGGAACTCCCCCAAGTTGTTCGTCAACAGTAATGTCAAGGTGTCATCTTCTTAAATGGGTTCATCATTAGTGCCACACCAGTTGTTGCATCAACTGTTACTGTGGTGGTCGGGTCATACAATTCAATAGCTACGATGTCAGAAGCCATTGCTGAATTTCTTTTGATTTTGTGGATTTGATGGTAGTCGGCATTTGCACTATCAGTCAGAAGTACATAACCATCTTGAAGCATATTCTTGGTGACATTATCTAAGTAACTACCGTGTGTAACTGCCAACCAAGTCGAACCTGCTGCTATTGCGGCAGTAATCGCTGGCTGGTCTGGGAAAGCTGTTCCTGCTGCTAAAGCACAGCATGAACCATCAGGTAACAGACCTAATTTCGTTCCAAGTAAAGAAAGGTCTGGCCCGCAAATCTCTGCCGGTGAACAACTAGCTGCTGCTTCCCCATAATAGAACACCCTTTCTCCGATTTGTAGGCGTGTCCCAATCCTATGTAACTGTGTAGTACTTGCTTCATAAATGGATTGAGCGGGTGTTTTCGTACCTACATCTCCACCCCATCTTTTAGGTATGCTCATCTTTTTCTCCTTAGTAGTAGATAGATAACCTAACTATCTATCCGGGTCGTATGAAGGGTTAGGTCCATTAAATTTTAGTTTTACTCGGCTATGTCAAATAACACGCCGTGTTTTCTCGCATTGTCAATTACCAAATTACCAACGGTCATACTGTGAGCCACAACATCCCTTGGCTGGTTAACGATAGGTAGCCACTCGCCAAGCGAGAAGTTTTCTATCGGGTCAGCCACGAAATTGATATGGTTCGTATTTAAGAGATAAAGTGATCCGCTTGGACAAGAAGGTGACCAAGTCATTGGTCGGCCCTTGTAAGCCAAATCACCAAACCCTAAATCAGCGACCTGTTTGTCGTTAATCTGGATGCGTGCGATTTCCACAAGTTCACTTTCGTAAAACTCGTGTACATCTTGGGCACAAACGATAAGGTCTGGAAAACGGGTTACACCCTTACCGTATTTTCCGCACTCGTTAAACGCTATATTCATCCTCTTGCGAAGATAAATTGATGCAGCGTATGAACTCATGTCAAAGTAGTAGTTCCTCCACCAGCTGTAATTAGCACGGTTAATTGAACCTATGGTTCCTGTTGTTGGTGCTTCCGCTACCAAGTTAAGTAACCCATTGATTTCCTGACTGTTGTCAGCTGTTCCATCGTTAAAAAGCGAACTTTCTAACTGGTCGATCAAACTCGCTTGAAGTGTGTCAATATCAGAATTGACTTTGTTAATCAACTGGGCTTTACTCCTGTTTTTTTGAAAATCTGCGAAGTAACGGATTATGTGTCCAGTTAAATATCTCCACTCAAAGTGAGCAACAGTCAACGGATCTGTGTCTTGTAAAGTTACAGAACCACCTTTACCTATGTACTGAACCGACTGGTTCTTAGCGTAGCGAAGTGGAATCTCGATCTTACGCCCACCTGACTGAGTATTGATCTTTCCCTTTCTTTTCAGCAACAGCCAGAACGGTGTAGCCTCAAAGATTTGGTCAACGATCTTTTTTCTCCTCAGGTACCAAGTTGTAGTGTACATGGTGTTTAGGCTTTCTGTGGTTGTATTAACTGCCATTTCTCAACTCCTTTTTAGTCATTAGATGATTTATTTCCAAATGCCTTGCGATATGCAACCTCAGCAGCTTCCTTTGATGACATATCCTTTTCCTGTGTTGCACTGCCCGGCACTCCGCCTTTCTCGGTTACGAGTTTTTCTTCTTCTTCAGCTTTTTTTGCTGCCGCCTTTCTTTCTTCCTCTGTTCGAGCAAGATGTTCAAGTTTGAATTGGCGGTAACATTGTTCAGCACCCCAAGAAGGATTTTTCTTTGCTATCTCAAAAATCTCTTTCTCGTGGTCAGACCATGCAGGTCCCCCATCATTTCCATCAAACTTATTCTTAGCTAATGAGACATCTAATTTGGCAAAGGCTAAACCAATTTTGTCATCTAATGCCTTACTTCTTTTATTGACATCATCCATAACCGAACTAAGTTTTTTGTCAATGTGGCCTACTACAAATTTCGCTACCTCTGTGTTAGTGGCCCGGTCAAAATCTTCGCCGGCACTAAACTCTGAACCTTCTTCTTTACCTTTTCCACCTTTTCTGGATTCAAGGTACTCAAGATAATCCTCACCCATAAGTTCTTTGTTAGCATCACCGAGTTGGCGTTCGAGGGATTCTTTCGCTCCCCCTAATTCTTCGTTTTGTTTTTTAATTTGATCTAACTCGTTTTTAATCTGAGTTAGTTCTTGGGTCAAATCGCCTGACCCGCCATTTCCTCCGTTTTGTAAACCGCCTTCGCCGCTCATTTATTTACCTCCTGTTTCTGATCCTTTCCCATGTCTCTAGACTGGGAAAGTGGTTTATGTGATTTTGCTTGCGAGGCTTTCCAAAGACGATACGCCCGTATCATCATCCTCCAAGCTCTGTTAATATCACTACCTATTAAATCCCCCTCGAATTTAACATCATATTCTTTGTGGGGGAAAACAGTGATGTGTATTGTTCCTTTAGCCGGGTGTTCTTCTCCTTTTTTAAACATCGGTGGCTCATATATATTCTTCTCTGGGTCTAACTTTGTTGTAGCTTCCGGTGCTGGATTAGAACCTAATTCGACTTCGGGTTTTCTTTTCTCGCTCATATCTACCTCCTACATTAACCTCGCCGCTTTAACATTATGTTTTTTCTCTAATTTCCTCAGTTGACCTTTGGATGTAACATGAATGGGATGTTCACAAATGTCCTCATAAGTCCAAGGCGTGAATGGATTATATTTACCTACATCTAAATCAGTCCTATTACTGACGGCTTCTTCAAAACACTTCTTACACATCCCCGATGGAGTTAGGTCAGTAACATATCCATGCCTTTTGCAGGCAACCCCGATATGTATTCTTTTCCCTTTCGTCATAAAACATTCCCCATCAGTTGAGCATTTCCCTGAGCCCTCTGCCCTAACATTTGAGGATTACCTTGCAGTTGCCTTTGCTGTCCCATCCATTGCTGTGCACTCATCGGACCGGCAGTTGTTTCTTGGGCTTCAGGCAGAATAGCCATAGCATCCATCCACTCATACTCTCTTAACAACATCCGCATCAACACATCTATATTCGCACGAGGATTTTTTCCTATTGCTTGGATAACCTGTAAGATTTCTCTTTTCTTAACCGCTTTAGTAGTAGGTGTCATTGACTCAACATCAACTTTTAAGTTATACTCAGCTGCAATATCTTTTTTGTTGTATTGAACCCAGTATTTAGCACCATCGATACCAACTACTTGAGCGACTTGGTTTCTATCCCAACGATCAAAAATGACTTGGTTTTCCTTCCTCATTACCTTTTGAAGTGCATCAGCCACGATGTCACGCCTTTCATCCATCCTGATGTCATGTGCCCTTTGGACTACATCAATTTCTCTTGCTGTTCTTCTTCCCGGTGGAAGTTCACCCATCTGTTGTTTAGAGTGACCTAATAATTCCCTGACATCACCACGGATAATTTCTGTCCATTGGTTTATGTCCTGTGGCATATGCGGTTGCAACAAGGAAACAACATCCCTCGGTAAACCTTTTACAAAAACTGCCGGACCAACATCTTCGGATAACATCTTGTCAACTTCAGGCTGATCCATTCTTCCGCTTTCAATTAAGAACTTAATCAATGCTACACGCCTGTGATACATTGCTTGGGTTCTTGTTTCATTTACCTCAAGTTGTTGTGGCTCAATGATTTGCACATCAGAAGGACCCCAGTAATATTCTGTATCTTCATTGAAAGTAAAATCCACAAAAGGTAATCCTTCGATTTGAAGTTTATCTTCAGTAGGCGGTCTTATCCACTGTTCATATCCGGGGACAAATGCTTTAATTTCCCCCCGTTTATAATCACGGATTTCATAGACCTCGCACAAATCAATATCCTGCGTTAGTTCTTTATAAAAAGAATTTGTAGCGTGGTCCTTGTTGACCATTTCAATATGAGTGCCTTCTAGTTCAGCGGTGTTTTTATAAATCGGATCGTTCTTAACATCATCTGTCGGTCTTATAACCACATGGACTATCCAAGGACATTCCTCTAAAGTCCTAACCCCGAAAGGAACGATGATAAAATCAGGCATGACCCGGACACACCAAGGCATCCCCGGTTTTACATTTATGTTGTATTCTGTCTTTTCCTTTTTGGGGGTAGAGCCACCTATGGGTCTATTCAAAATCTCTTTCAGTTCATCTTCAAGAGTCCGGCCCTTACTGATATAACCGGATAACGAATCGTAACCTATTTTTAAAATCCCCCGGTTAGTGTAGTAGCAGTCCATAACCGCAGTCTTAAAAGCCTGCTTGACATTCATTTCCTGTATCAGCCAGTTGTCTATGGACTCAATCATTTTCGCTTGTAAATCTAATCCGGGCTTATGTCTCGGTGTAGCGGTAATGTAAGGGTTTCTAAAGTAGATATTCGGAACAAGAGTCCTTCCCATAGCATAAACAATGTTGTAAGGTAAAATCCCGTTAGTTGATGTGTTATAGCCTGAGAACTTTCCTCTCCCATAATCTCTATAAACTCCCCAGCGTTTAGAACTGCCGTAGTTTTCTTTATACCGGACACCGGCTTCTATCAACTTTTGCCATTCTTCAATATCACTTTTGTGTGATTTAGCCATACTAACCCCTCATTGCTTTTGCGACATTAGATTCACCTTTTGAGTCTTTAGATGAATGGACTTCAGATGAATAAGACTTGCCCCCTAAGAAACAAATCTTAATCATCTTTCCGCCCTTTAATTTCTTAGTTCTAACCCTGCTCCCTTTTTGCTTTACACAATTCAAAAAATCTTTAGGCATATACTCTCCTTACGCTTTTGTTACCTGACAGACCAAATTAGCTGTTGCATTCTTTCTTGCTGTAACTTGTGATACGAGATTTGCACTCGATGGTATATTCGTAGGTGTTACCTGACAAGGAAGATTTGCACTTGCTGGTATATTTGTTGGTGTAACCTGACAAGGAAGGCTTGCTGTTGCATTTTGCCTGACAGTTAATTGAGAAACAAGATTTCCAGTTGCTTTCTTTAAAGCTGTTACCCGTGAGACAACACTTGAAGTTGATTTCTTTAAGGCTGTTATCTTTGTCAATAGATTCTTTGATGAATAGAGTCTTGCCGTAACTTTACACAAGGCATTAGCTGTTGAGTATCTGCGTGCGGTAACTTTTGAAAGAAGGTTCTTTGAACTCTCTCTTAAAGCTGTAACTTGAGATACAAGATTCTCACGCCCGTTTACATATACGGGAACTGCACCTGATACTAGTTTCTGGTAACCGACAAGCATAATAGCCAAGTTAGCTCCAGCCCCGCTTAATGTAACCGTAATATCCTGCCTTCTTATAGCCATAGGTGCGGGAGCACTTGGAAATGAGACACTCGCTCCATTAGCTGGTGCCTGTAAACTAACTGTCTTATATCCTTTGGCGTGAGGGTCGAGCCATTTTAGTTCAGCTTTTGCTACGGCTGCCGCCGGTGT
>Ga0180438_10007453_pt1 | contig 14262 bp, 12 predicted proteins | sample SS_ome_12_FD_132455 | JGI IMG/M metagenome (GOLD analysis project Ga0180438, IMG submission 132455) | Hypersaline lake sediment archaeal communities from the Salton Sea, California, USA - SS_3_D_2 metaG | ecosystem: Environmental > Aquatic > Non-marine Saline and Alkaline > Hypersaline >... | reverse complement strand
CACAAGTTCTCATAGTGTGTACTCCATCCTGGTTTATAAACCCCGCAAAAAACGCACAACATTGAAAAATGTAGTATCCTAACACAATTCATCCCCTCGCTCAAGCACTGGGGCTTTCTTGTGTCTCATGATAAGAATGAGAACGAAAACGAGACGAAGGGTAGGGATTCTTGGAGTTAATATATTAGTATATTATACCGATAGTTTAATATAGAAGTTTACAGATAGACAGAGGATAACCATCTGGGTCATAAAATAATTGCGTGCCCAATAAAAATCGAGAGATGGACATATGGCAGAATCTGTATTATTACGTTATGAGAAACCATTTTTAATGGAAGATGCAAAGCTTAAAATGAAGGATTGGGCTGTAAAAGGTACTCTAATTTTATCATCGATACAAAGAATAGTATTTGTTAGGTCAGAGGGAACTTTGCGAAAGAAGTACGACATCAATCATAATTATAATCTGAAACACATAATCAATGACCGTACTGAAAAGAAATTGATCGGAAAGCGGTTAGTAATTGATGTGCTTTTTAAAGAAGGTCCTCAAACATTGCGTTATGAGGGTATAAGTGTGCCGGAGCTATGGGTGAAAAAGATTCATGAAATGCAAGATGCAAGTAAATTTGATGAAAAAGGAATCGCATATGAGAAGCGTGATGTTGAAAGGGTTGTAGAAAAACCCGTTTATATAGAAAAACCGGTTGTTGTCGAAAAAGTTACAGAAAAGGAAAGAATAATATCTCAGAAAACGAAATATGTTCAAGTCCCGAACGAATGTCCTCAATGCGGACAATTTCTCGCTCATAAGGATTATTCATGGGTTGATCCAATGAAGATCAAATGTGAATTCTGTGGAGCAGTCATATACGTGCAAATGAAGGAGTTTTAGTTTTTTGCGGATAATGAACTGTAGATATGTTTGCATAAAGTCTAAGTGTTTCTTTCAGCCAATATAATGTGAGGCATAACTTTGAAATTTCTAATATCAATCTTGGGTCTTCAAATAGGATTACTTCAGTTTTTACAGTTAGTGACTACCGCAGCCATTATAGCTATCTATACGGTGTCCGTCTCACTAAGAGACCAAAAAGCCTATAATTTAGGCGAGCGTCATAGTTGTATTCTAATATCTTTTCTTATCAAGTATCATCCTAAGATCAACCAATTGTCAGAAATAATAAAAATCAGTAAATATTCTTATTCGAGGCTCTTAGTTTCTGAATTCGAGGCGTTTCAGGAATCAGGCGAATTGCCTGTGCAAAGAAAAGAAAGAGTTAGTACATTACTATTTAGACATTTGTTTTGGGCAGCAATATCACCTATTGGTGCATTTTTATTTTTTATAATGACTATTAGGGATGAAATGCAGCATAAAAACCAACGTGTAATTCACACTGAATAGAGGAAGGGTATAGTCAGTAAGCTTATGATTAACCTATTCGTTAACCTCGTTTTTCTGTTCATCACTCTTCAATTCATTCTTCCGAACTTCTTTCTATGGGGAATTGCGATCTCGATTCTCATGGGGTTCGGTATTGTTTTTTCCATATTGAATGTGTCGCTCTTTATTCTGTGGCAACAATCTTGGAAGGATTATTGGCAAAATAAACATCTTGAAGTAATGGCATTGGCCGAAAGAGAAGCAAATCACGACTTATTCAATAGAGCAATGATATTCAAAGACTATATTGAGTCTCAACCAGATATTCCAATTCCAGGAAATTTAACATTATATGCAGTTGTTTACTCAGGGATCCAGTTTCTTCTGTTATGGATATTTAGCGTCATCTAAGAGTCATATCTTATAATACATTTCTGAAAGCATACGAAACTAAAAATATAGAAAGATAAACTGAGTATTTCACCAAAAAAATCGACAAAATATCAAGAGAAGAGACGGTTTTTTTTATTCTGTAAACTCGATTCATTCTGAAAATTGAGATCTCCAAAACTTGATTAAAATGAATCAATAAGCAAACTACTCTTTGAATTGCGGAGGATTTTACTAGAACTTCTTATAAGGTCTTAAATCAATCAATATTTGATTTAGTAAAAAATAAAGGGAGGTGAATCAATTGTCTGAAAGAAATCGAAGAACAAAGAAAAGAAACAAAGAAAAATCAGAGAGAAAGGAAAAAGAAAAACCCAAAATTGTTTATAGAAATGACAAACTGCAACATTTCCATGTTAGTGGAACGTTCGGTGGTCTTAATCCCATGGAAGGTAGATTGCTTTTTTATCTAGATACAGGGGTCCCAACAACAGATGAAAAAGGTGGACTACGTATAAAACAAGTGGATAGAGAGGTAATAGTTGATGCAAGGATGCCTGTCCTTACATTTATTCAAACTGCTAAATGGATGAATGATACTGTTAAAAAATTAGAGGAAAGTGGGATATTAAAAGTAGAGGAGATTAAGAAGGGTGTTAATATTCCAATAGGTGAAGATAACTTTTACACCTAATCATTCTTTTCCTCTTTTCTGTTTTTTTTATTAATGAATATTTTAAGAGCAAAAAGGAGAACGACGGAGACGTTTTTTTAGGGATATAATTCACAATTGTGGACGGAATAAAAACTCGATTTTCCTGCACGCTAGACTGTATTTCTTGTGGATATTTCGCGCATAAAAAATAGTAATAGACCGTTTGTGCAATTTACATTTGATGAAAGGCTCATTTTACGCAACTGGTGTAAATTTTGAGTCCTTAATTCAATATCTTAAGACCATTCACAATGTATCAAAGTTGAAGATTCAAGAAAAAGGGAGTCTCAATTACATATTTTGATCATATTTTGATTTCTTAACTCATACATCCGTCTTTTCTTTCAATTGTTTCATATATGATTTCGCTTAATTCTGAAATATTGTATGGTTTGGTAACAACGCCGCAGAATCCGTATCTCTTATAGTCAGATATAACTGGGTCAATTGAATAGGCGCTGGAAACTAGAGCCTTAACATTTGGATCTATTTCAAGCAATTGCTCAATTGCTTCTTTGCCGCCCATCCCACAACGAATTGTTAAATCTATTATTACTACATCAAAAGACTGTCCTACTGATTTTGCAGCTTTATACAAAGCGATAGTTTCTTCACCATTCTTAGCGAGTTCAATCTGATAGCCTAAATGGGTTAATATCTCTCCTAAAGCCTCTCTGATAACATCGTCATCTTCCATGATCAGAATATTTCCAGTACCAATAATAGGATCTTTTTTAGTTTTCTCCTTATCTGAAGTTTGTGTGTGTTTACAGCCGATTAATTCATCCTCTTTAAAATCAAGAAGTTTAATTACTGCTTGATTTGTCGATACTATTGTTTCATCTGACCCATCCATTATTGCAGCTGCAGAAAAAGTGGGTATCGGATTTTGAAGTGCCGTGATCTCCAAAGTATTTTTTAAAAACTTTTTATATACTAAAATCCCTAGAATGAATGCAATAATGCCACCTAAAAGAGAAAAGAAAGCAATTATATTCATAAGATTACCTCAAGGAGACTCCAGCCTTTCAGGGCGGAATGAATTGAGGTCAGGCATTGCTCACACAACCCTTCCTGCGAGGACAGGAGTTGGTGTACCCAACCGCAGGTGGTGTTTTAATGACGGGTACTCTCAAGTCCCGTCGCTCCCAACACCAAGGGAGTAGGTCCCCATCGCCAATGCTGAGGCAGGTACAGGACATGATGATGGTGCAGGTCTCGGGATAACGACCTGGGTCGTCCACCATGTCTTTCAGAGCGTGGGACTTGGGGGGACATCCCACGATGATTTTCACACACTCAACCTCGAACCGAGTACATCTGCCTCCACCCTAGAGGAGACATCTCTTAGGCTAATCTCCTACCCCGTTATGGGAACTTTTTCAAGCCCCTACCCTTCAGGGTGGAGTAGTTGACATTGCTTATGCCTCTCTAAGATTATCCAAATTTTGTTTTCTGTTATCATTTTTAGTTGATTTTACTCCATATGAAAAATTAATTAATCGTCGATTTATAGTGACTTATTAGTTCTACAATCTGTGTTCAATGAAATTAACCCTTTCCGGATTTTTTTACAGATTTTTGCTCATGTTATTGACTAAATAGTTAGACACTTTGCGTCTACGGTTCTATCCTAAACTCTTGTGTTTATTGCCTTATGACCCTTCATAAGGAGTATGAGTATTATGATGCAAATATCTCACTTTTTAAGTTTCTGTAAAAAAATTCCGAGAATAATAATCGTCATTTGACTATATTCGCGATTTTCTTAAGTGATTTCACGTTATATTGCTCTATCCCAAAAAAAAATGCGATTTCTATAAAGAATTGATCTCTAGCTAGTACAAGTTTCCTCTAAAATCTTTTTAAATTGTAAATTTGTTTCAAAATATATTAATGCTAAAAAGATAATTCAAAGCTTTATAACTACTTCTCTATTATTTTGCGAAATATTAAAATTAAATTGTGAAAATTAAATAAATAAGTATTTTAGATTACAGAAAAAGTTAGATAGACTTGTGAAAAGCAATTAATCCGCATCACAAGAGAATCAGAGTTCCACAAACAAATATGATCAACTTAAAGGCAAATTTATCATAAAAAGGCGCGGCTTTGCAAGAATTCTTATTTTCTTTTTGTTTTTATCACCATATAAAGTGTTTTTGCGTTTTTTATTCCATTAAAATGGTTGAATTATAAATTTAAAAGTCATACTTAAAATTCTATAGCGAGTAACTTAAGATTTCTTAAAATGAGGACTGGAAGGGAGATATAATATAAGATAAGAACTAAAATTTTCTTTGCCTCAGACATCAGATCTCGTTTATGAAATTATGAAGTATTCGAGACCCAATATTAGAATCATAAGCTTCTGAAATCAATTCTTCAACATTCTCCCATCCAAAAATTGATGCGGTTTCGCGAAGGATTTGTACACCAGTTTCATTATTAATCTCAGGATGAAACTGGATACTCCACACATATTTATTCTCTAATTTGTAGGCATGTATATTACATTCATCAGAATTTGCCAATATTTCTAGCAGATGACTTGATTACTTCGTCAAAGTGGAAAGAATATGAAAAAATCAAGAGAACCAACATGAAAGCAGTTAGAGTCAGATATATTCCTTGACAGTGTGTGGATGAAAATTTGAGGCCAGTCTATCTTTTAAATCATCAAGAGAATTAGATTTTTTTGTTAATTTATTTTCTTTTTATAAAACATCTTTTTCAATAAAAGTTATTTCTTCAGGAAAGATAACGATTCCTTTTTCAGTAATTTTATAGGGATGTATTGATTGGTCGTGCTTACTACCTCGCATTTTTCGAATTTCTATGGCGCGTATCCTCTTTCCTCCTTCACGAAGATAATAAAGAACAATGACACCAGAGGCAATGAATTCTTCAATTCCAAATCTGCTGATCCCAGGGTTTCCCTCAGGTATTTCCGAAGTATAGAGTGAGGTGCAGCCTGCTTCGCCAATAACGTTTGTAATATCTAAAAGGCCTTGTCGAATTTCGAATTCGTTTTGATATTGAAGCGTTAGACCACTTAAGCCATCAATGACAACACGTTTTGCATTTGTTTCCTTTATCTTGTCTTCCAATAGATCGCAAATTGAATCAAAGCTAAAGGTTCGAGAAAAAAATGGGGTTTCAATTACGTATTCTGATTTGCCAGGAGTTCTTTTTGGAACAGCATTTATCATTACAAGATTCTTGTCCTTCTGTAGAAATTCAAGATCCCATCCAAATGATTTCATCACACGCACAATCTTCTGATTGTCTTCTTCTAAACTAACAAATACTCCGGGCTCATTATATTTCACACAACCATTATATAGATATTGGATTGCAAGAGTTGTTTTCCCTGTTCCGGTACTGCCAGTCAATAGAATTCCCCAGTTTTCTGGAAAGCCACCTCCAAGTAATTTATCAAGTCCTTGGATTCCGGTAGGAACCTTCTTCAAAGAATTCCTCCTTTCCTTTTTGTATCTCTTAATCCTTCAATAATGTGGAATTCTTCATTACTGTATTCACAAAGAACTAATTTAAAGTACATGTCTTCATATTGGATTATAGCCTGTCGTGCGAATTCTCTAGTTGCCTTCGAGAAATTATTTTTATTTATAGTCAAAAATAAAACTGGTGTGGAATCTAATTGTTTACACAACAAATTAACATCATCTACAAATTTTTGTACGAATTTACCATCAGATTGGCTTAGATGATTATAAATTCGAATGAAAGCAATATTGGTCGGTGATTTTAAGACACAATCAAACTCGTAAAGTCCTTGTCGTCCTTTTAATATGATATCTAAATGAATTTCATATTCCTGAAGACTTAATTGTGACAAAAGAGTATGCTTAGAACTCCATTCTAAAAATTTAAGAATCATAGCTTCTGTCACATCCGCTTTTGGCTTAATATGACCAAAAGTTGTTAAATGATTTCCAATTTCATCCAAATGGCCTTCAACTAAGTTCTTTAAATCGAGTTCTGCCATTTCCTTTGACCCGTAGATCAAAAGAAAATTATCTTCACTTACGCGACGAATGTAGAGAGTATTACTAAGACCACTAATAAAAACCTCCAATGGAGTCTTATCGTTTGTTGTTGCCTCGTGAGCATTAATTACCATTTTAATGCTTGCAATAAACGGCTCGCTAAGATCTGCAATTTGTCTTGGCGCTGCACTAAATACATCTCCACTTAAATTTAACACTATTACACCAGAAGCCTTTGAGCTTTTCTGAACATCATCTAGTAGTTTTTCTAATTTGACAATCTGGGTTGAAATCATTTGTTCGATTTTCTCACGAAAAGGCCAAAATATTGATATATCTGCATTAGCAGTTATTTCCTCAGCAGTTCCATAGTCTCTGAAAAAGGCAACCATTATTTGCTGCAAAATGTTACGCCCAATTTCTATTTCTCTAGTACTTGTTATTTCAATAACAAAAATCAACTTATTTTTGGAGGCGAATACGAATTTCCTTTCACTAAAACCAACAAATTGGGCATCTGCCCCTCCGATTTCTCGACCAAACCTGCTTATAGCAATGAGAAAACCACCAATTAGAGTATCCTCAAATTTCTTTAGTATTCTTGACCACGATAAAAGGCAAAGACCGGAGAAAGAACTTATAATGTAAACGCTTAAAATCAAATCTAATTTCTCCGTTTTTTCCACAATACATACTGAGATTTAAATGCTATGCCCTTCAAAATCCTTATCAACCTTACGATTTATTTCCCAGACTCTAGATATTTGTTATATAACGTATATGCTAACTCAGAAAAGACATCAAAGACGAACTCTCCTGTTTTCGCAGAGGTTTCGTAATATGGCAACCCTTGTTTTTCCGCGTATCGTTCAGCATGCGATTTTTTAACTTTGCGGCTCTCTAAATCAATTTTATTCCCTAACAAAAAAAGGGGAATTTTCCCGCATTTTTTGTATACCTCGCTTAGCCACTTATCAAGACTCTGAAAGGTATCAGGACGAGTTACATCGAATACCATAAACCCTCCGCTTGAACCTTCATAATAATTAGGACGTATGAATGCAAACCTTTCTTGACCTGCTGCATCCCAAATTTGCAGCCTGACTACATCATTTCCTATAGTCACATCTTTCGCAAAAAAGTCCACTCCAATTGTTATCTTGTAATATTCAATAAATTTGCCGTAGGTAAAGTGTGTTGCCAGAGTTGTTTTACCGACAGCACCGTCGCCAACAACGATCACTTTCAAGAGCAGAAACACCTGTCATAACCTCTATTTAATCATAATTATTTGACTTGAAAATTGTATCATTTATCTTACGTTAATTGATTTGACATATATCTTGAATTCACAGTAAGAAAAGCTATCAACAGCTATGATCTTAATTACATTTCAAACACTTTTTCCTCAGGATACACCACAATTCCTTCGTCCTCAAGTTTATAGACATGAATTCCTTCAGAGTGCGCGCTTCCACGCATCTTAACAATTTCCAGACCTCTAACGCGGTGATTTCCTCGTAAAGCATAAGTGAGAGTAATAACTCCATCTGCCATATACTCACTTAGGACATAAGGAGATCGTTTTGTCTCTTCCTCTATAATCATCCATGTGGCATTCTCAACATTTCGTACGACTTCCAGAAAATTAGAAAACTCTTGACGAAGTGCCGATTCATCTGTATAAAGTGAAATGAGCGAGGTAAACGAATCTATGACGATTCTTTGTGCGTTATACTTATCTATCGCTTCTTTCAAAATTACGCTAAGATCAGAAAGTTTTATAAGCTTTGTATCAACAAGAATAAGTGTGCCTTCTTCTGCTAATTCTTCCAGATTCAAGTTAAATCGAACATATTTTTTTACATGTGATATAGGCTCACCTATAGTTATATAAATGCCATACTCACCATTTTTTGCGCCATAACACAAAAATTGAAGACCAAAAGTTGTTTTTCCAGAGCCAGGCGGACCTTTAAGGAGAATAACCCATGACTGTGGTATACCTTCATCGATAAGTTCGTCTAACCCTTGAATTCCTGTATTCAAACGTTTCACTGGAACTACCTCCCGCGTCCTTAAATTAACGGGAATTAATACTTTAAGTACAAATTACTTAACTTATTCATATCTTTTGTGATTTTATTCAAATATGGTCATTCACATGATTAAGGCAAGAGTGATCATCATTACTTTTTACAGGATCGTCGAGTACTTTTCATTCGAAGTTCATATATCTCGCGAAGTCGCCTCATCGGGCCTTAAGGTATGGCATCAACATCGATCTTTTGTCGAATTATGGTTTTTTTAGTTTTCTGGATCTATGGTATCCTCCTGAGTTCGCCCTCAAAGTTTTGCGATGCTATCCCTGGAGTTCTTTAAATATCGAGATCGAACTGCAAATATTTACCTTTAGGTTAAGTTAATTTATTTCTGATCAGCCCATCGTTTCCATAGGCTATATGGTCGCTGAAAAGACTTCTGATACTGTAAGTTTCGTTTGATAGGTGAGCGTTAGGATTTAAAAGAAACAAACCGGTCGATAAAACAGTGGTTAATCTTTCTAACGTGTGTTTTACGAAGTTGTAAGTGGCTTTGAAGCCCATAGAGAATATAAGATCCGTTAGGTTATCACAGATGATGGTTATGGGTGCCCCATCATTGGCTTCTAAAATGGGAGTCAGGATCGGTTGAGGGATTAAAGGGATAAACTCAAGACCATCCTTTTCTTGAAGGATTTGATAGATAACGCTTGCCTTGTTTCCTAAGAGAACCATTACTTCTTCGTGAGCATGACATTCCACCACGAAATCTCTGACCACTCTTTCGTAAAGGGCTGCAGGATCAAACTCTAACAGAATCTTTCGACCCTTTAACCGTTCATGATCAAGTTCCAGGGCATTGGAAAACTTTTCAGGGCGTATCTTTTCCAAATGTTTCTCGATCTCAGCAATTAAATCCTCTGCTGTGAAAGGCTTCAAGAAATGACCGTCAGCCCCTGCTTCCTTGCTTAATTTCTTATCAACATCACGCCCAAGAGCCGTAAACATCACTAAGGGAATTTTCTTGGTCTTGGGCTGGGACTTCAAAATTTTGCAGACCTCTAAGCCACTTTTACCGGGCATGACCATGTCCAAGTATATGAAGTCCGGCATTTCCGAATCTGCCTTCTGGAGAGCCTCCTCTCCATCAGATGCGCTCAATACTTTGTAGCCTTTTCTCTCAAGAATCATTTTTGTTAAGTTGACAGTATCAGGTTCGTCATCTACAACTAAAATCCTATCTGGCAAGATTGATTTACCTCCTCTACTGTTAGTTTTGGGTCTGATTTTGTGTTTGGTAAGGTAAAAGTGAAAGTTGCTCCTCGACCCTCTCCATCTGAATGACCCCAGATCGTGCCTCCATGCGATTCCACCAGACCTTTGGTTACGCTGAGACCGAGACCTGTGCCCTTGATGAAGGTTGGTTTCTTTATATCACAGAAGGGCTGAAAAATTTTCTCTAAATCCTCCTCGCGAATTCCAATTCCATTGTCAGAAACTTGAACTTGTATGACACCGTCCTTCTCTTTCACGGCAAGCGTTATGTCTCCATCTTCTGGCGTAAACTTAGTTGCATTATTAAGAAGGTTCATGATAATTTGACTAAGCCGAATACGATCCACTCGAACCTTTAAGGGACTTTCTGGGATTTCCAAGTCGAAATTTTGTTTTTTCTCATTAAGAAAGGGCTGAATTTCCTCTATACAATGATTTATGATATCAATAAAATCCTGAGACTCCAAATTCAGGGAGATTCGTCCTGCTTTAATGCGCTGGATATCCAACAGATCGTTGGTCAGATCAATTAACCGGTCGGTGTTGCGCCTCACCACTTTCAGGCTCGATTCAATTAACTCGTTTGTTACGTTCAAACTTTGAGAGAGAAGGAAGTCAACGTATCCCTTAATAGAGACAAGTGGTGTTCGAAGTTCATGAGTGGCGACTGATATGAACCGATCCTTCATTTCCATGATCTTATATCTTTCCGTGATATCCCGAACGATACCCCATATTCCAGTTAGATTGCCATCCTTATCTTTGGTGACCCACATTCTTGCAGATATTGGGACGATTTCGCCATCTTTCTTGATGAATTCTATTTCAAACTCATCCGAATAGCCTTGTGGAATTACTTGTTCAGAGATAATTTTTGTTGTCATATCACGACATTTGTTACTTACGAGTTCCAGAATGCTCACGTTATAAAGTTCTTCTTTTGTATAACCGAGCATATCTGCAACTGCTTGATTGCATTCAATGATTTTTCCATCCATATTTGTAGAGGCAATACCATCTATGGAGGATTTGTATAAGCTACGATAGCGCTCCTCTGACTCCTTGAGATCACTTGTTCTCTCTTCAACCATTTTTTCAAGGTTTTCAGCATATTCTTTCAATTTCTTCTCCAATTTTTTTCTTTCAGTTATATCCTTAATTACCTCAACAACACCAACAATATTTCCCTCGGCATTATTTACAGGGGAGCTCGTGATCAACATATCCATAGTTCCTCCATCAGGAAGAAGGCTTAATCGTTCAGAAACTACAATTTCTCCCCTATTATGCACTTTTTCAACTGTACAGTCAGTACAAGGTGCTTCTAATCCTTTATAGATTTTATAGCATTTCTTTCCAATTATGTCTCCCCATATATGTTTTACTGCCTTATTTGCCCAGATAATATCTAATCCTTTGTTCTGAATAGTTATAAGGTCACCAATTCCTGTTAGAATTGCCTTAAGCCGTTCCTCTGATTCTCCTAAAGCTTTTGTTCTTTCTTCAACAAGTTGTTCCAAGTTTTCGGTATAATCTCTTAGTTGCCGTTCCAACTTCTTTTGTTTTGTAATATCCTTCGTCACTTCGACGACAGCCACAATATTTCCCGCATCATCTCTTATCGGGGAACTTGTGACCAAAACATCTACCGAACGTCCATCTGGAAGAGTATTTACCGCTTCAGAAACAACTGTCCCACCTTTGTTATACACTTTATCGACAGTACAGTTAGGGCATTTCTCTTCTAGCCCTTTATACACTTTATAACACTTTTTTCCGAGGATATCTCCCCATCTCTCCTTCAAGGGTTTATTAGCCCAGATGATGTCTAAATCTTTATTCTGGATAGTAATATCGTCTCCAATTCCAGTTAAAATTGCCTGTAGTTTAGCTTCTGAATCTTTTTGTGCTTTTGTTCTTTCTTCAACAAGTTGTTCCAAGTTTTCGGTATAATCTCTAAGTTCTGAGAGCAAACGATGGCGCTCTATAGCGTGAAATATAGAACGTGTCAGCAGATTCTTATCAATTTTTCCTTTTACAAGATAATCCTGAGCACCATCTCCTACAGCCTTAACTGCCAGTTTCTCGTCATCAAAGCCAGTTAAGACAATAATAGGTACTTGTGGCGAATATTCATATAGTTTTGTGAATGTATCTAGCCCTAGGCTATCAGGTAATCCGAGATCTAAGAGAATTATATCAAGCCTTTCATTTGAAAGGCATTCAAGGCCTTGTGAGAGTCTATTAGCATGTAATAGCAAGAATTGGGTATTTTCATAGCAGAAAGGCAGCGAATCAGAAAGTTCTTCTTGTATTAGACGTGCATCGCCTGGGTTATCTTCAATTAATAAGACTCTGATTTTATTATCTGCCATTTAATCACCATCATCCTTCTTCGGCAATTTCACAATGCTTAACCAAAAATCTTCAATAGATTTTATTACTTTAACGAACTGATTTAGATCTACAGGTTTTGTGATATAGCAGTTAGCGTGATGATAATACGTCTTTTGGATATCTTTAATTGAATTAGAGGTCGTTAATATCACCACAGGGATGCGTCTCAGATCTGCATCTTCTTTTATTTCCTCTAACACCTCACGACCGTCTTTCTTTGGCAAATTGAGGTCGAGTAAAATAAGGTCTGGGCGAGATGCTTTTCTAAATTTACCTTCCCTTCGTAGAAAAGCTATAGCTTCCTCGCCGTCATAGGCTACATTGAGTTTATTAGTTACTTTAGCCTCTCTAAGACCTTCTATCGTCAAACGAACATCACCAGGATTATCCTCAACTAACAAAATCTCAATAGGTTGGCCTATTTTCACAGTCATGAATTTCCTTCTCCTCTTCTTAATGGAATTGAAAAATAAAATGTCGAGCCCATTCCAGGCTGTGATTCCACCCAAATTCTTCCTCCATGACGTTCAACAATTTTTTTACAGATTGAAAGACCAATACCAGAACCCGGATACGAAATCTTATTATGAAGGCTTTGAAAGATTAAGAAAATCCGATCAAAATGCTTTGATTCGATACCTATGCCATTATCTTTTACAGAGAAAATCCATTCATTTCCTTTACGTTTAGCAGAAATATGAATCTTTGATGGCTCATCTCCCCGGTATTTAATGGCATTTCCAATAAGATTCTGAAATACTTGAATTAGTTGAATCGAATCTGCCATAATAATCGGTAGAGCATCTTGAGTTATTAATGCATCATTCTCTTTGATTGCAACAATAAGATTTCTAATTGCCAGGTCAAGGGCAATCTTGCTATCAGTTTGTTCGAAAAGTTTGCCCCGTGTTCCGACCCGCGAATACTGTAGCAGATCATTAATCATCCGCTGCATACGATTTGCCCCGTCAACAGCGTATGCAATAAACTCATTTGCATCTTCGTCGATTTTATCCTTATATCGTCGTTCCAGTAGTTGTAAAAAACTTGCTACCATACGAAGTGGCTCTTGTAGATCGTGAGATGCGACGTAGGCAAATTGTTCTAGTTCTGCATTGGAACATTCAAGATCTTCCAAAGTCTGCCTTAATTTTTGTTCTGCTTCTTTTCGTTCTGTAATATCTCTTGCAACTAGGATTAAGCCTGTAGGGTTATCCGCTGAGTTCTTTAACAGTGTAATATTGAATAAAACAAGGATTTCTTTTTTATCTTTACTCATCGCAGTGCATTCGAAATTTTTCACAAATCCAGTCCTAATGCATTCTTTTATTCCCTTTTGAACTTTTGGAAAATCCTTTTCAATAACAATTTTTGTGGGATGCTCACCAATCATCTCTGAGTTGTAACCTAACAAATCCGTAAAAGCATTATTGAATTGAGTTATGTTTCCCAGAAGATCAGTAATGACAACTGGATCCATCATACTATCAATTGTTTCTTTTGCTATTTTAGCGGCTGCCGCTTCTGCTTGAGCTTTTATCAACGCTTCTTCCTGATGCTTTCGCTCAGTACTATCACGGGAAGTTGCAATAATACTTATTGATCCCGAATCATCAATAAACGTTCTTCCAGTAACTTCAAGAATGCGCCACGAGCCATTTTTGTGCCGAAAACGATATTCAATAGTACGAGATGCTCCTGGTTTTTTGACAATATCTTTGAAAACTTTGATGAGCATTGGAATATCATCAGGGTTTACAAAATCAAAACACGATTTTCCAATGGTTTCCTCCATTGAATAACCAAGAACTAGTTCAATCGAAGAACTTTGATAAATAATTTTTCCATCAGAATCCAATACTGTAATAATTTCTGTGATATTATCAATAAGCGTACGAAAGTGCAATTCACTTCTTTTTAAAGCCGATTCAGCCTGTTTAAGTTCATTAATATCAGTATGTATCTCCATAATCGCGAAAACATTTCCATTTAAATCTTTAAGGGGAGAACTAGTAACAATAAAATCCCTTTGTGAGTCAT
>Ga0180438_10007452_pt1 | contig 14263 bp, 14 predicted proteins | sample SS_ome_12_FD_132455 | JGI IMG/M metagenome (GOLD analysis project Ga0180438, IMG submission 132455) | Hypersaline lake sediment archaeal communities from the Salton Sea, California, USA - SS_3_D_2 metaG | ecosystem: Environmental > Aquatic > Non-marine Saline and Alkaline > Hypersaline >... | reverse complement strand
TGTCAAAAATAAAATCGGGAGAGCTGTATTTGGGCGGATCGGCAATTTCCTTGAAATCTCCAGGTGACGCGATCCGTCAAGGCATCGTGTTGATTCCGGAGGAACGCAGAGAGCAGGGTTTGGTTGTAGACATGACGGTACGGGAGAACATGACCCTCCCCAATCTACACAAATTCTTGATGTTCAAGGGTCTGGGACTCCTGTCGAGGATCAAGGAACTTGGTTTTGTTCAGGAGCTTACCGAATCTTTTTCCATCGGACTCAGCAGCCACAACCAGCCCGTCGGATTCCTCAGTGGTGGAAATCAGCAGAAAGTTGTCCTGGCCAAGTGGCTGGGAGGAAGATCGCGTGTGGTTGTCATGGATGAGCCGACGCGCGGAATCGACGTGGGCTCGAAAACCGAGATCTACAAGCTTGCCGGAAGGATGGCTGAGGAGGGTTCGGGGATCATCCTTATCTCTTCAGAGGTCGAGGAGCTCGTCGGTGTATGCGATCGGATTCTCATTCTTTTCAAAGGAAGAATTTCCAGCTGTCTGAATGCAGCCGAAACCTCGTCTCAAGAAGTTGTGCGCAGCTGTTACGGGAGGTAGCAAATGGAAAGGCAAAGTACAACCACCGCCAGAGGCCAAAAAGTCCGTGGGTTTTTGGGTAAATACGGTACTCTAGTCGGCCTGGCTGTGGTGGTGGTTATCTTCACGATTCTCCAACCTAGAGTCTTTCTGACTTTCGAGAACATCGTGAACATACTCAACCAGATCGCCCTGGTAAGCATTATCTCGGCAGGTCTGACCGTGGTGATGGTCATGGGTGAATTCGATCTCTCCCTGGGAACCATGTCCTCTTTCGCCGGCTGTTTGAGCGTGGGATTGTCCATGCAAATCGGCCCGTCAGCGGGAATCGCCGTGGGCGTGCTAAGCGGAGTGGCGGTGGGTCTTACTAACGGTTCGGTCGTCGTATTCCTCAGCGTCTCTGCGTTTATCGTGACCATCGCCATGTCCTCTGTAATCACGGGATTTACATATTGGTATACGGGAGGCGCCACGATCTTCGGTGATATCCCGGAGGCTTTTCTCAATTTGGCCAGGGGTCAGCTCATCCCCGGAGTTGCAAATATGGTAATCATCATGTTGATTCTGCTCTTCCTCCTCTGGGTGCTTCTAGAGCACACGATAATCGGTCGCCAAATGTACGCCGTGGGCGGGAACCCAGTGGCTGCAAGGTACTCCGGTATAAATATTAAAAAATGTAAGATGATCGGATTCCTGATCTGCTCTTCCTGCGCAGCCATCGGTGGGATTCTTCTTGCCTCTCGCATCGGAGCAGGGCATCCTACCGGAGGCGAGACCTTCCTCTTGGACAGTTTCACCGCCGTTTTCCTGGGCGCGGCTACTCTCAAGGGCGGCAGGTTTCACATCCTCGGCACCTTGATCGGAGCACTGCTCATCGGGGTGGTTACCAACGGTCTCACCATCATGAACGTTCAGTACTATTTCCAGTTCATTTTTTCCGGCCTGATTCTCATATTGGCCATTTCGGCGTCGGGAATCAACAGACGGGTAAGCACGTAGAAAGGCAGCCATGCAACTGGAATTGACCGACAGAGTAATTCTCGTTACCGGAGCCGGCCAGGGAATAGGTGCCGGTATCGCATCGGCCTTTGCTCAAGAGGGAGCCCGGGTCATTCTCAATGACGTGAATCAAAAAAGCATCGAGGAGCATGCTCGGGAAATAGAACGGGAGGGCGGTGTAAGTGAGGCGGTTGTCGCCGATATCAGCCGCAGGCACTCCGTGCAACAGATGGTGGATTCGATCATCGAGCGATACGGCCGGTTGGACGTGCTGGTGAACAACGCCGGGATCCTTCGACGCGGATTCGTAGAAGAGATCGAAGAAGCCGATTGGAACATCACCCTGGAGGTGAACCTGAAAGGGGTGCTGAACTGCTGCCAGGCGGTGATCGGAGTGATGAAGAAGCAGCGCTGGGGAAAGATCATCAACGGCGCTTCTATCATAGCCCGGATACCGGATGTCGGATTGGGGGCTTATGCAGTTTCCAAATCCGGGGTTGTAACGTTAACGAAAATCCTGGCCGCGGAGCTGGCGCCATACAACATAAATGTCAACGCCTACTTACCCGGAGTTGTGGAAACGCCGATGACCGATCAACTTATCTCCCAGAGGGGTGAGGAGAAGCTGAAGTTTATTGCCCTCCGGCGATTCGCCCGGCCCAGAGATATTGCCAATCTCTGCCTTTTTCTGGCCTCGGATGTGTCTAGTTATATCACCGGAGCGGTGATTGATATCTCGGGAGGAAACCTCCTTGTGCAGAGGCCCTGGGTCAGTTTCGAGCGGGCAGCCGGCGAGAGTCAGACCGACCAGACAGAACAACACTGACCACAGTTAGGGATTCTCCCTACCCTTGTGAAACGCTTTGCGGTTCGTCTCGACTACCTTTTCCCCCTTCCGGGAGAACAGCTCCTCGATTGCGGCAAGCAGATTCTTCTCCTCCACGGGCAGATAGGTCGAAGCTGCGCCGACCATGACCATGTTCGTCGATCGAGCCGACCCGGCCGCTTGAGCCAGATCGGCGGCTCCGACCAGGCGGCTCGAGGGCAGGGCTCGTATTCTCCCGTAGATATCCTCAAGATCCGGATAGTTGGGAATGTTCTTCACCGGATCGGTGGAGGTGATCAGAACGCCCTCCGCCTTCAGGTACTCGAGGTAGCGCAGGGCTTCGATCGGCTCCATGCTGAGAATCATATCGGCGCTGGCCTTGCCTATCAGATCGCTCACGATCGTACGATCGGAGAGACGAAGATGAGCCTGGACCGCCCCACCCCGCTGAGCCATGCCGTGGACTTCGGACTGGCGAACCTGTAGCCCGTTTTTCTTTGCACCCAATGCGATGACCGCGGCCACGGACAACACCCCCTGGCCGCCCACACCGGCCAGGATCACATCGTACTTCACTGATCCGCCTCCTTCTTCTTTCTATCCTTCAGAGTCTGGATGCAGTCCCGCAGAGCGATGATTACCGAAACCCCTCGGTACTCGATCTCCCGGCGGATGATCCCGGCATTCTCCCCGGTATGCTTTCTGAGCGGGACGATCAGCTTTACGTGATCGGGATCCACCCCCAGGCCGTGAACCAGTTTCTCCAATCGGGAGGATGTCAGGATGGTGCGCTGTCCCCCTGTCATGGCCGTGGTGCTGTTGTCCAGGATGAGCAGGGTCATGTTGGCTCCCGAGGCCACCGCATCAACCAGGGGGGTAATACCGGAGTGCAGGAAGGTGCTGTCCCCGATCACCGCCACCGCGGGATGGAATCCGGCCTGGGACGCTCCCTTGGCCATACCTACGGAGGCGCCCATGCACAGGCATGTTTCGATGGCCTGGTACGGCGGCAGGTAGCCCAGGGTGTAGCAGCCGATGTCGGAGGTCACGAGTTTCGGATCAAAACCGGCCAATGCCTGGTTGAGGGCGTCGTAGCTGTCCCTGTGCGGGCAGCCGGCGCACAGCTGGGGCGGGCGCCCCGGAATCTCCACAGCTGACCCCTCGATCCCCTGTTTCGGCTCCAAGCCCAAGATCCCCCTCACGTTGTCGGGAGTCAGCTCTCCGGTGCGGGGCAATGCCCCGTCCTCCTTGCCGGAGATCTTTACAGAAGGCGGAAGAATCCCGAGCAAGGCCCGCTCCACGAAGGAGAATCCCTCCTCGATCACCACGATCCTCTCAACCCGTTCGGCCAGCTGCCGGATCTTGCCCGCCGGGATCGGATACACGCTGATGTGCAGGTGCGAGGGCTGGACCGGCAGCTCGTCCCTGTTCTCCATGTAGTAGTTCCAGCCCAAGCCCGCGGTGATGACCCCGAAATCCGTGAACTTTACGTTCAACTCCAGGCTGTTGTAGGGAGAGTCTTCGGCGTACTCGAGGAACTTTCCCTGGGCAGCCAAAAGTTCGGCCCAGAGCTTGCGGGCCGTTGCCGGCAGCAGCATCCACCCGGCCTTCTCCGTGGATTTGTTCACCGGATTTTGGGCTCGGCGCTCCCCGGTCCGGACCACGGCCCGGGAGTGGGCGATCCGGGTGGTCAGGCGCACCATCACGGGGATGTGAAACGCTTCAGACAGATCGAAGGCTTCCCGTGTCATCCTGTACACCTCTTCTTGAGTTCTCGGCTCCAGGCAGATGATGCGGGCGAAATCGGCGTAGAAACGGCTGTCCTGCTCGTTCTGGGAGGAATGCATGCCCGGGTCGTCGGCCACGGCCAGGACCAGCCCCCCGTTGATGGCCAGTAGCGCCGAGTTGATGAAAGGATCGGCTGCCACGTTCAGGCCGACGTGCTTCATGCTGACCAGAACCCGCCGGCCCACCAGGGACACTCCTGCCGCCGCCTCATAGGCGGTTTTCTCGTTGGAACACCACTGCGCCACGTAGTCACCGTAGCGGGCAGCGGAGGCTTGCAGGTACTCCATGATCTCCGAAGAGGGGGTACCCGGGTAGGCATAGGCCGCCGACACTCCGGCATCGATAGCCCCCATGGCCAGGGCTTCGTCTCCCAAGAGAACCATTTCAGGCATCAAGAACTCCTTGTACGAACGGGAAAAGATAACCCTCGCATCATACACACTCTTCTTGAGGGAATCAATACGGAGCGTTCAATCGATAACTAAGGATATTTGCCCTAAGGGCTTGTTTTAAAAAGAATCTTTGTTATAATCGCCGTATAGACAATCTTTATTCGGATAACCAAAAATGAAATCCATCGACAAAACCAATCGCCGGATCCTGAACATCCTCCAGGACAGAGGGTCGATCACGAACGCCGAACTGGCCGGCATGATCGGCCTGGCGCCGGCCACGGTCTTCGAACGGGTGAAAAAACTCGAGAAGAGCGGGATCATCAAGAAGACGGTAGCCCTGGTGGATCCTCATCTGGTCGGTAAATCCATCATCGCCTTCGTCTTCATCACGATGAACGACTACACCCAGGAGACCATACAACATCTGTCCGAGGAAATAAGCGGGATGCCGGAGGTGCTGGAGTGCTACCGGCTATCCGGAGATAAGGACTACCTGTTGAAGGTGGTGGCCGAGGATATCCCCAGCTACGACGCCTTCGTGTTCAACAAACTGGCCCGCCTGCAGAAGGTCGGCAAGTTCAGCAGCATGTTCGTTCTTTCCACGGTGAAGCATCAAACAAAGATCGAGCTGGAAGAAAGCGCTTCCGGCACGACCTCGGAGGGTTGAAACTCGACCCGCTCCTTGGCCGAACAGACGATCCGGTCGATCAGCTCCCGATAATCCATGCCTACGGAGGTAGCGATCATGGGAAGATCCGAATGGGTCGGATGCAGGCCCGCCAGAGGATTCACCTCGAGGATCGCGGGCACGCCACCCGCATCCAGGCGGATGTCGAGGCGCCCTGCATCCCGGCAACCCAGTATCCGCCAAGCCCGCAGGGCAAGTTCCGCCACCTGGCGGATGGCCTCCCCTGAAACAAATCGATACTCCACCAGCTCTTCACACCTCTCCTTGTTGAGATAGGTATAAACGCCCGGTTCTCCCCGTTCCCGGATGATGACCTCCAAAGCGCCGAGGACCGAGGCACGGCTGCCGGTACCCAGGATTCCCACGGTAAACTCCCGGCCCGGGAGGTAGCGCTCCACCAGCACGGGCTGCCGGTGTTCTGCCAGGAGGTCGAGGCAGCATCGCCGAAGCTCCGCGGGAGAGCCGATCCAGGAAGCTCCGGTGATTCCCTTGCCCGTACCCTCGGCCAAGGGCTTGGCGAACAGGGGATAGGGCAGGCTAACGGCATCGATGTCCGCCGCCTCCCTCACCAGGGCGAAATCCGGGGTGGGAAGCCCCGCATCCCGGAGGATGCGCTTGGTGAAGCCCTTGTGCAGGCTGACGGCCATCACACAGGGATCGGAAAAGGTGTAGGCGATCCGGTAGGCGTCCAACAGGGCCGGGATCAAAGCTTCCCTGCCCAATCCGTGCAGCCCTTCGGCGATGTTGAACACCAGATCCCAGCGCTCCCCGGCGGCCAGACGACTTATCAATTCCTGAGCATTGCCGATTTGAACCGGCGTGTGGCCCAGCTGGGAGAGAGCCGTGGCGATTGCCTGGATCGTGACCGGACTGTCGAACTCGGCGGTCTGCTCCTCCGTGTAGCCGAGCGCCAGATAGTGGCTGCGCAGGTCGTAGGTCAGGGCGATTTTCATTACATTACCTTCGTGTAGATTATTTTTCCGTCCCCCGGAGCGTAGAACTCCGGTATCAGCGCCTCCTGGCGGTAACCATTCCGGTTGTAGAAGTTGCGGGTCGGCTCATACTGGCTGCGGCTGGAGGTCTCCACGTAGATGCGCCTTCCCGCCATCCTGCGTATAATGGCTTCACTTTCGGCAAGCAGCAGCTTTCCGAGACCAATCCCGCGATAGCTGTCGTGCACCGCGATCCAGTAGAGGTCAAAGGAGCCCTGCGTGCAGGGGATCGGCCCGAAGCAGCTGTAGCCGATAGTCTCACCGACCGGTGGAGCCGCCTCGGCAAAGAGGAAGTAGTAGCCGCTGGCTGCACCCTGAGAAAGCCGTGCCTGCACCAGCTCTACCGCCACCTCGATTTCCGCCGCCTGGAAGAAGCCGCTCGATTCGGTGATTCGCCTTACCGCGGCGAGGTCGTCGGGTTGCGCCTGTTCGCGCAGGGATACGGAAATCCCGCCGATCAGATCTTGTTTCCAAGCATTCAATACGCTCATGATCCACGCCTCACGCCTTCGGAGAGGCCGCCGGCAGCGATCTTCTCCAGAGCCGGCTGCAGGATTCGCTGCACCAGATCCCGGTAGGACAATCCTGCGCGGGACGCCGCGGCGGCCAAACCTGCGTCCGCCGAGATGCAGGGATTGGGATTCATCTCCAATATCCAGGGGGTGCCTTGCGTATCCACCCGGAAATCCGCCCGGCCGTAGCCGTTCATCCCCAGCTGTTCCCAACAGGCCCGTGCGAGCTCACGCAGCTCCGCGATCAGCTCCCGATCCTCCTCACCGAAATCGAACCTGCGCACCGTGTGGGTGTATTCGAAGGACGCCGGGTCCCACTTGGCCGCATAACCGACGATTCGGGGTTTCTCTGGGGGGTAGTCCACAAAGAGCATCTCCGCGACCGGAAGCACCTCGACGTCCGGGCCGTTTTGAAGGAGGGAGATGTTGAACTCCCGCCCCCCGATGTAGCGCTCCACGAACATATCCGCGAGGCGAGAGGTAGTCCTCAAGGAAGCGAGATGATCCAGCAGCTGCTCTCTGTCCTCGCAGATACGCTCCAGGCCCTGGGAGGCGTTGTCCCAAACGGACTTCACAACGTAGGGGGGCTCAAAATCAGGCCTGACGGACAGGGCCTGCTCCGCCCCGGTCCACGGCGGCGTATCCAGACCCGCCTGGGCGAACAGTCGTTTGGCCAGGAGCTTGTTGGAGGCCAGGTACATTCCCTGGCTGCCGGTTCCCGTGTAGGGAATGCCCAACAGATCCAGAAGGGAGGTGGCCAGATGGAGCAGCCGGTCCTGACCGTCGATAGACTCGACCAGATTGAACACCATGAGGGGCGCTGATTCCTGCAATTCCCGGGCTGCTGCTTCAAAATCCAGTGACAGGGGCAAGGGGATCGCCTCATACCCCAAGCCGGTCAGGGCGGCCGAGACTTGCCGAACCTCTTCCAGCACATCCTGCTCATCCGCACGGGCGTCGGCGGCGACCCGACCGTGGAGGATCACAATACGGTTCTCTGTTTTCATAGTCGGCGGCTCTTATACAGCTGGATGTGTGCTTCAGAGGCGGCAGCTGCCGGACCGGCGGCGGCTGTTTCGCCGCCCGCGGCATCGGGATAGTGGAAGATACGTCCCTGGTAGTTCCGCAGGATCAGATCCTCTCCTTCCCTGCCCACCACGTACTCGGGCAGAAGCGGGATCTTGCCTCCGCCGCCGGGGGCGTCTATCACGTAGGTCGGCACGGCGTAGCCCGAGGTATGCCCTCTCAGTCCGGCGATGATCTCCAGACCCTTCTCAACAGGCGTGCGGAAATGAGCCGATCCCAGGATCGGATCGCATTGGTAGAGGTAATAGGGCTTGACCCGAAAACGAAGAAGCCCGTGCACCAACGCTTTCATCGTGTCCACGCTGTCGTTGATTCCGGCAAGCAACACGGTCTGGCTGCCCAGGGGAATACCCCCGTCGGCCAGGCGGGCGCAGGCCGTACCCGTTTCTTGAGTGAGCTCCTGAGGATGGGTGAAGTGGATGCTCATCCAGAGAGGATGATGAGACTTGAGGATCCGTACCAGAGCGGGGGTGATCCGCTGGGGCAACACCACGGGCACCTTGGTTCCGATCCGAATCAACTCCACATGAGGAATCTTCCTCAGGCGGCTCAACAACCACTCCAGCTTTTCGTCACTCAGGGTAAGGGGATCTCCCCCGGACAGAAGCACATCCCGAACCCGGGGGGTGTTCTCGATATACTCGATTGCCCGCTGCCAGCGCCGCTTCATTCCGGCCAGCCCCTGATCCGAGCCCACGATTCTGGAGCGGGTACAGTACCGGCAGTTCGTGGAGCAGAAGTGGGTGACCAGAAACAGGACCCGGTCCGGATAACGGTGTACCAGACCCGGCACGGGGCTGTCATCCTCCTCACCCAACGGATCTTCCGCCTCTGCGGGAGAACGAAGGTACTCGTCGTTCACCGGCACGACCGTACGCCGCAGGGGCTGGCTGGAGTCCGCAGGATCGAGCAGGCTGGTATAGTAGGGGGTAATCGCCAACGGCAGGGTTCCGCGGTGGCGCAGTATTGCGGTCATCTCATCCATTGTCAGTTCGAGGAAGGGACTGAGCTGTTCCAGGCGGCGCAGCCTACGGCTCAGCTGCCAATGCCAGTCATTCCATTGCTCTACAGTGGAATCCGGAAAGAACGCTTTTCGGAAAGCTTGCGACTCGGGACTGATCGGAAATTTATGTACGAGACGAGATGAGACGTGAACTACGGTGGGGTAACATTCATCGAAGGAAAAGCTTGGCTGGTGGAAAACGATACGCTCCCGCCGGGATCTGCGTTGTGAGCTGCTTTCGATCCGGATGTCAGACAACCTCTGCTCGGATCGAGCCGGCTCGACGTCGACGACCTCGTTGAGTTCGGGATCAGGGAAGGCGACTTTTGTGGATTTTGGACGTACGTCCGGAGGTTCGTCCTCCTCGGTGGTACAACGTTGTTTTGTCTCCATTTCTTATGGGACTCCTTTGTCGTTGAAGGGTTTGAGAGAGCCTTCTCTCCCTCAAAGTCTTCGAACAACAAGATACCACCGAGGGGCATACCGGCGTGTTCTTCGAAACGCAACGCGTTCACTGCTTACCAGCACCTCACACAAATCTTGAAGACGCCGAAAACTCTAATCAATTAGTATTTTCGACGCGCATCATAATAGTATAATATACGGAAATTACAAGTAGCCGGATCAACAAATTTTAAAAATTTTTTTGGGTGTCTTAGGTGACATGATTTCCATTCGACGGGTGTATAGCGGAGCGCTGGCCAGGGACGCGGATAAGATCCGCCAGGTCCAGGAAATCTTCCGAAGCAACTTTGCATCAGTCGCCTCCTACGCGGACAAGATTCCCGATATGCTCGACAAACCCTTCAGCTTCGGCTACCGCACGATCCTGCTCACCTCCCAAACAGCGGATCGAAGGGTCACGGGGTTTTCGCTGATCCTCCACTTCCCCGAGATCAACAGCTCTCTTCTCGACTTCATCGCCATCCGTCCTCAGATCAAGGGGGGTGGGCTGGGCAGCGCCCTCTACGAGGCCAGCCGGGATATGCTCCAGCGTCTCGGCTCCCGCGGTTTGTACCTGGAAGCCCTCCCCGACGATCCGGCCGTGGTAAAGGATCCGGCGCTGCTGAAGGAAAACCGCAGGCGTATGAAGTTCTACGAGTACTACGGGGTCTACCCCATAGCCGGCACCGCCTACGAGACCCCGATCGGCGATTCCCCTGCTCCCTATCTGCTCTTCGACACTTTGGGCAGAGCGCAACCTCTCGGCAGGCGCGAATGCCGGTCCGCCGTAAGGCTGATCCTCCAGCGCAAGTACGGACACATTGTGACACAGGAGTATGTCGAGATGGTGGTGCGCTCGATCAGGGACGATCCCGTGCTTTTCCGCGAGCCCCGCTACAACCCGGTAGAAACAGCCCAGCCTGCGGTCGGTCCTAACGAACGGCTGCAGAGGGAGATGGTTCTGATAAGCTCGTCGATTCACCGCATCCATCACGTGCGGGAGCGAGGCTATGTGGAGCGCCCCGCCCGGGTTGAGATCCTGGAGCAGGTTCTGTGCGAAAAAGGATTCTTCGACCGCATCCCTCCCAGATCCCACGGTGGCAGGCTGCTGCGGGAGGTACACGATCCGGATTTCGTCACCTACCTGAAAACCGTATGCGATACGCTGGCGCCCAGCCGTCCCGTGTATCCCTACGTCTTCCCGGTTCGGCGCCCCGAACGCAAGCCCAAGGAGCTGGCCGTGCGGGCAGGCTACTACTGCATCGACACCTTTACTCCCCTCGATCAGAACGCCTACCGGGCTGCCCGCTCAGCGGTGGACGTGGCGCTGAGCGGTGCGGAGGAGCTGTTGGAGGGCCGCCCCGTGGCCTATTCCCTCTGCCGGCCGCCGGGGCATCACGCGGGCCGGCGGGTGTTCGGCGGCTTCTGCTACTTCAACAATGCTGCGGTAGCCGCTCAGGCGCTGTCCGGGGAGGGTAAGGTAGCCGTGATGGATATCGATTTCCACCACGGAAACGGCACGCAGGACATCTTCTGGGCCCGTTCCGATGTGCTCACCGTTTCGATCCACGGCCACCCGAACTACGCCTATCCGTATTTCTCGGGTTTCGCCGACGAGATCGGCGAGGGATTCGGGCGGGGCTGCAACAAGAACTTTCCTCTCCCCGAAAACGCGGGGGACGAGCTGTACCTGAACACCCTGGATAGAGCCCTCGATGTGATCAGCAGGTTCAAACCCGCATTCGTGGTAACAGCTCTCGGGTACGACACGATGAGCGGAGACCCGACCGGTTCCTTCGCCCTGAGCGTGAAGGCTCTCCAGACCATCGGTGCCCGCCTGGCTTCCCTTCACCTTCCCCTGCTGATCGTTCAGGAGGGCGGTTACAGCCTGCGCAATCTCCGTCGGGGCTCCGCCGCGTTCTTCCGCGGGATCTCCAGGATCCTGCTCCGGCAGTTTGGTGGAGTCTGATCCCCCTGCTGGGGATCCTCTTCGGTGGAGGCCGCAGCCTTTTTTTTGTAAAGGTTTCTTCAATCCTCCCCGTTGATCAGCAGATAGCGGGTAAACATGTCGGCCAGCTCCTCAACCAGCCACTCCTCCTGTACAGCGAGTCGATACAGAGTAATGCGTTGGATGACGGCTTCCAGGCTGGCATGCAGCAGCACCGCCGCGGCCTGGGTATCCCGGATGCGCAGCTGTCCGGATGCGCTGCGCAGCACCCGCTCGATTCGGCGGATCGACTCCTGCTGCCAGCGATCGATCAGCGCCTCCATGTCCGGATCGTTTCTCAAGCTCACATAGAGCTCGCGATGCAGCTCCGGCAGGTCGTGGGCTTGCACCACGCTGCGCACATACTCATGGAGAAGATCTCTTGCCTGCCCGCGAGCCAACGCTTGGGTCGGCAGATCCGGAACACTGGCAAAGATCCTTTCCGTGTAGCGCTCCAGGATCATGATGAACAGATCCTTCTTGTCCCTGAAATAAGCGTAGAAGCTACCGATCGCCACTCCTGCTTCGGCGGCGATCTCTTTTGAGTTAGTGCCGTGGTAGCCCTTGCGGCAAATCAGCCGCTGCCCCGCATCGAGCAGCCGATTCTTGGTTGTCCGGCTTCGATCCTGCTGAGGGGTTCGCACCTCTTTCGACTCGGCACTCATCGCATTGCTCCGGGGAGTAGTTTATCCGCCCTGCAAGATGGGGGTCAACAAATTTTGTGAACTTTTTTTCATATTTTTATTGACAAAAGCGACATTAAGTTCATAAATTAAATGCGAATAATGGTTCATATTATTGGAGGTTGCGATGAAACGATTGGTAGATGCCTATCTTCTGGCCAATCCGGCGCTTCGAGGCTGGTCGGAGTGGGGGATTCTCGGATTTTCAGGAATCATCGGCCTGGCCGTCAATACCAGCCGGCTGCCATGGTTCCCTTTTATCAACATCTTTGGTGTGCTCCTGTTTCTGGCCGGTCTGTTCTTCCATCTGTACTCGGAACGGAGCCACCGCGAAGCCCACAAGCGATCAACGGAGATTTCAGGTATCGTGGATCAGGGGATGTACGGGAAGATCCGCCATCCCCTCTATCTGAGCCTGATAATAATGGATCTGGGAATCGCCTTAGCCTTCGGCCTCCTATGGACACTGGTTCTGGCCTGCGGATTTTCAGTATTAGCCGTGCTTACCTCGTTGCGGGAGGAGCAATTCCTACTCGGCCGTTTTCCCGAGCAGTACGCCCGCTACCGGTCACGGGTGCCCTGGCGCATGATTCCCGGCCTGTTTTGACCGGAGGAACAGTTCCTACCAGGGCTATCCCGGCACGCTGCTGCGAATCCCTCGCACAAGAACCAAGCCCACGGCGACCACCGTCGCCTGATGGGCGATCATCGGACAGTTTACCACCACGGCGTCACCTGCTTTTTGTACCCCTGCACCGGAGTTCAACCGCCGACAGCGTGATGCTCGTAGGCGTACAATAAAAGCTGCTCGGTGCTCTCCCAGCTCAGACAGGGATCGGTGATGGATACCCCGTACTTGAGCTGGCTCGGGTCGCGGGGGATTTCCTGCCGGCCACCGTGCAGATTGCTCTCCATCATGAATCCGATCACCTCCCGGCATCCGCTGCCCCTGGATTCTAAAAGGCTCCGCAGGACCTCCTCCTGGCGGTCCGCACGCTTGTCGGAGTTTCCGTGACTGCAGTCCACCATAATGGAGGGCAGGAATCCCGCTTCTTTCAAGAGCTCTGCAGCGTACACGATTTCCGGTTTTCGATAGTTGATGCCGGTGCGGCTTCCTCGGAGGATGATGTGCGTGTCCGTGTTGCCGTTCGTGCCCAGAACGCTGGTCTTCCCCTCTTGATCTATTCCGATGAAGTGATGGGGATGCCTGGCCGAAGCCATGGCGTCGATGGCGATCTGCAGGTTGCCGTCGGTGCCGTTTTTGAATCCGACGGGCATGGACAGGCCGCTGACCATGTTTCGATGGGTCTGGCTCTCGGTCGTCCGCGCCCCGATGGCAGCCCAGCTGATCAGATCATCGACATATTGGGGAACGATCGGATCGAGCATCTCCGTGGCTGCCGGAATACCCATGCCTGTTATCTCTATGAGCAGGCGGCGGGCCAGCGCCAAGCCTTCGGAGATCCGGTAGCTCCCGTCGAGATGGGGATCGATGATCAAGCCCCGCCAGCCGATGGTTGTACGGGGTTTTTCGAAGTATACCCTCATCAGAAGGTAGATCCGTTCCTCTATCCGTTTCTTCAGATCCGCCAGACGTCCCGCGTAGTCGATGGCAGCCTTATAGTCGTGAATCGAGCAGGGCCCCACCACCGCCAGCAGCCGTTCGTCCTTCCTGGCCAGGACCCGCTGGATCACCTCCCGGCTTTCCATCACCGTGTCGGCGGAGTCGTCGGGCAGCGGGTGAGCTTTTTTAAGTTCCTGGGGGCTGATCAGGGGTTCGACGAATCGAATTCGCAGATCACTGGTCTTCTTCAAAGGGACACTCCAACTTACTTGGAAGCCCCAAGTATGTCATTTTTGTTCCAGGGTGTACAGACCGGGAGCCCCCTTCTTGACTTTTGACAGCCTCGTTTCTATTTTCTTAACAGAATATCCCAAGGAGGAAATGTGGTGGATGGTCGATCCTCTTTGAACATGAGCGAGAACGTTGCCGCCCTGATCGCCTATCTGTTCGGCTGGCTCTCCGGACTGATCGTTTTTCTTCTGGAGAAGGACAGCCACTTCGTTCGTTTTCATGCCCTCCAGTCCCTCGTGTTCTTCGGAGGCATGAGCCTGATCCTCGGAATCCTGGGCCGGATCCCTTTTGTCGGCTGGATTTTTGCCGCAGTCGGGGGCATCCTGACCTTCGGCTTCTGGATCATCGGCATGATCAATGCCTATCGAGGCGAGCTGTACCGCTTCCCCATCGTCGGGGATTTCGCAGCCAGGCAGATCCGGGACTAAACCCCAGA
>Ga0180438_10007451_pt1 | contig 14265 bp, 28 predicted proteins | sample SS_ome_12_FD_132455 | JGI IMG/M metagenome (GOLD analysis project Ga0180438, IMG submission 132455) | Hypersaline lake sediment archaeal communities from the Salton Sea, California, USA - SS_3_D_2 metaG | ecosystem: Environmental > Aquatic > Non-marine Saline and Alkaline > Hypersaline >... | reverse complement strand
GGCGGCGCGAGGACCGGCAGCGAGAGCGGCTCCTCTCCCTGTGATCAAGCGCGGTGGTCGGGTGCTCGTCACCCGCGAGCGGCTCGAGGCCATCAGGATGGCGGCCAACGCGCTCGGCATCACCGAGTCCGAAGCTCTCGAGCGGGTCGTGTGGGTACGCGCGACGGTCGTGAGCGATGAAGAGGACGCCTGGGGGTACGAGGTCCAGTTGGCGACTGACCTGATCGTTCGCCGCAGTCCGAAGGAGGTTAAGCCGTACTCGGCGATCGATGCGCTGGCCGACCTGCACCGTTGCGAAGGCTGCATAGACCACGGCCCCGATCGCTGCAACCAACACCACACGAACTGCCCGGACGGGATCATCACGTGGAAGATGGTGGACGGTACGAGCAATATCAGCACGGTTGCGCTAGACCTGAAGCGGGCCACAGGAGGCTCGGATGTTGTTCGTCGGAAACCCCGAGACAATGCAGCGTGGCGTGATTTCCTACCACGTTCTCGACGACGCCGCCGTCAAGCGATGGAACAGCATGGTCCCGGGCACCACCATCACGAGCGCGAGCACCTACGCCGGAGACAGCTTCCTGCCGGCCGAGGACGACCCGGTCGACGCGGTTACAAGGCTCGGTGACATCTTCAGGAACCTGCCTCGCCGCCGGCCCCTCTCCCCTCGAGAGAAGCACAGGCGCCGCCGGCGCAGCTGGCTGGCGAAGATGTCGCGCCGCCGGAACCGTCGATAGCCAGGGGTAGAATGGCACGATGCCCGCCCGAAGCCGTAGGATCCGCTCGAAGATCCACATCGAGCCGGAGGTGATGACGTGGATCCGTCGGACCTTCGGCCGGCCCTACGCGCACAGGAATGAGCCGGATCAGCTGATCTGGCTCCGCATCGACGAGTGCATCAAGGGCGACGGGACGGGAGCCTACCTCGACCTGCGCGCGATCGAGACAGAGGATCTCAAGTGGCTCACCTCGTCACTGCGTGTCCGCAGCTACGGGAAGACCTACGGAAGGGCCTTTCGGAAGATCGCCCAGATGATCGCCGATTACGTCCACGCCCACGCGGTCGACCACCTGGCTGCTCTCGTCGATCCGCCACCGACGAAGCCCGTGAAGATCACCGGCAAGACGTCACGAGACCGCGCGATGGAGAAGATCAAGAGGAAGTACCAGCTATGAGCAGCATTCGGAAGCGGATCATCAAGCGGCTGCGCGGCCTCGGCTTCGACAAGATGTCAACGGTCGATGAGTTCCTCCAGCGTATGAAGCGGGACCTCAAGAAGAAGCAGATCTGCTCGCCACCGCCGCCCAGACGACCACCGCCACCGCCGCTCCGCGAGCCAACGGTTCACGACCGCCTCGGCGCGCTGGCCGATCCCGAGCTGAAGGCGTGGGTCGATGCGTGGGACAAGATGCACGAGGCACAAGCCGAAGCTCGCAAGCAGCACATCGCAGCCGGCGAGGCCATGAGGCAGCTCGAGTCGATGGCGCTCGCGAAGACCGAGGACCGGAGGAGGTGGGAGAAGGAGCAGGAAGAGCGGAGCAAGAGCCAGCTCGACATGCGCTACAACCCGCTCGCACAGGACGAGGACGTCAACATCCCGGTTCGGCCGCCGACCCCGGTTCGGCCGCCGACCGACGTCCGCTGGAACCCGCTCGACCCGGACGAGGACTTCTTCATCCCCGTGAGGGCTGCCTGACCCGTGACTAGCCGTCCCTCAGCACTGCATCAAAGCCCAGAGAATCGCCAAGCGCATCGATCACGCAGCGATCCTGTAGCGCGCAATCAAGCTGCTGCTCCAGTCGGTCATCCTCCACGAAGCGCGCAGCGATCGAGGCCCTGGGCAGACTGCCAGACTCCGGCAACGGCCGCTCCGCGAGCCATGAGAGCATCTGGATCAAGCGTAAGTCCGGCGACCGCTTCCAGATGAGGTAGACTTTCCTCAGCATCCTCGGGATCCGATCCGGGTCTCTCATGGGATTGTTCTACCCTTTGCGTCGGCCATCTGAGGTAGAAGGAGAGAAAGGAAGTAGGAGCTATGCCCGACATGAAGCACGAGAGCAAGCGCAAGGTGGTGACGGTCGAGGAGCACCTGATCACCTTCAACCGCGACGAGCTGGCCGACCTGCTCAAGGACGTGCTGCCCGACGCCGACGACATCGACCCGCGCAAGATCCGGCTCTGCGCCGTCGTGGGCGACGCCGAGAGCGTCATCGGTCCAAGCGACCTGAAGCGGCTCCTCCGAGAGAAGGTGGAGGACATCCCCGACAGCGCGGAGATCGCGCTCTCGGTCCGATGGCGACAGGAGGTCGAGGGGGCAGTCGATCCGTCGCCGGCCATGTACCAGGCGCAGCAGGCGGGCATGGTGCCGACCGCGCCGACCGCTCCGCTGCCAGCTGACAGCGAGATGATCGCCAACGGGGCGCCGTGCGGAACCTGCGGCAGCATCCCCGATCTGCACGGGCCGACGCCGGACTGCGAGGACGCGCAGGGGTGTGGTCGGGTCCGCCGGATGAAGGGCGACCTGCCGATCGCCACGGCCAAGCCGGCCCAGAACGAGGATCGCATCCCCGGCACAGGCATGCCGGGCGGCGCTCCGGGTAGCGGGGCCGGCACACGGTACCTGATCAACAGGGAAACCGGGCAGAAGGTATTTGCCGACGAGTTCGGCGCGCCCTACGGCTTCCACGACGACTACAAGCAGTAGGAGAGCAGATGATCGACAGCGCACTCGTCAACAAGTGGGACGCCTACATGCCGGCGGAACAGACCGCCTGGATTCGCGGCCAGACGGCGCGCGGCCAGACGGCGCGCTTGCTGGAGAACCAGAACTACTACTTCAAGCAACTGCGAGAGGAGAACAGCGAGATCGTCGCCGCACTGGAGGCAGTCGTCGGCAAGGACTGGGAGGAGACGATCCTGCGGGCAATCGGCGAGTCCTTCCCGCGCGCGAAGGCTCACCGGCTGCTCTCCGTCCAGACGATGCCCCAGCCCGTCTGCATCGCGAGCTACGTGAAGGCGAAGGAGGATCACGAGCTGGCCGAGACTGCGATGCCGATCCGGTCGTACATCCTGCACGGAGACGCGGTCGCGGCCGATAACCGGACGCTCACGACGCGCCTCATGCACGTCGGCGATCTCGACACGATCCTGGGTGGACAGTACGCCGCGATGGCCATCAGCCTGGCGTTCGACGAGGCGTTCGAGACCGTCCTGCACGGGATCCTCGCCGAGTTCCTCGCGCTCGGGACGCCACGAATATGCTCGCCGGCGGATCTGGAGGAGACCCTACAGCAGGCCCAGATGTCGGTGCACCGCTCCACGGGATGCGGTATCGCCAACCGAATGGTGGGACACACCGACCACGCGAATACCCTGGGCGAGTTCCACGCGAGGGGCACGGCGGAGCCGATCGTGTTCCCCTTCTTCCCCAGAGACAAGATCCTGTTACTCCGCCAAGGTGCTTCGTCGCTCGACGCGAGCGCAGTCTGGCTGCCCTTCGTGTTCACATTCGAAGCGCCCGAGCAGCCGGAATTCGACCCCAACGACTTACGCCCCTACCCGTCCGGCCTGGCGATCACGATCCGTCACGCGAAGAAGATCGTCGATCCGCGAGGGATTGCCGTCGTGCAGATCGGTCAGTAGATGTTCGATCGCGACCTGATCGAAGCGGCCAGCGCTGACCTGCGACGAGAGATCGACGTGCGCATCGTCGCCGATCTCATGCCCGACTGGCCCTACTTCACCACCATCAGGCGCGGCCCCGGCTGGGGCGAGCCCAATCAGAGATGGAGAGAGGCGTGAGCACCGTGGCCTGGTCACTCCCGGACGTGAAGGAGGAGCACGTCATGCTCCTCGCCTGGATCTGGCACGAGCTGGTTCCGGCTTTCCACGAGCCGGTGACGCCGGAGATCGCGGCCGAGACCTGGGCCATGTACCGCGCTCGCCCGGATGGGCAGCATCCAGCGGTGCTCAAGATGCGTCGGTGGACAAACGAGTTGTGGCTGCTCTACGCGCAATCGAACTGACAGGAGGGGCGCTTCCCGGGGTCTAGGGGGTAGACCACAACTCACGAGAGGAAGACATGCCCCCCGTCAATCCCAAGCGCCCCGGCCAGACGTTGTTCGCTGATCTGCTGACCGAGGCCAACCTCGCGAGAACGACGCCCGACTTCGCCCTGGAGTCGGGCGTCGATGTGTACGGGCTCTGTCGCTATGCCGCTGGCGTAGTCAGTAGCCACGAGCGCATCGTGATCGAGCGCCAGCTGGCGCGCCATCCCTGGGCGTTCTCCAGGGTCGTCGCGCTCGTGAAGGCGACGCGAGGTCCGAGCCCGGACCCGAAGGCCGTTCGGATCCTAGATGCAGCCCGATCGGGAAACTGGTCGGGCTTGTTTGCATCTCGGGGAGATGCCGCCGCGCTCGAGGATCTTGACCCCGAGGCGGCTCTGGTGGGGCTGCTCGCCGACATAGGCGACCCCGGGCAGCCCCGACAACCCTAGATGTCGCCGACCTGGGGTAGAACAGCTCCATGAGCGTCTACTCCACGAACCCCGGTACCGTCCGCGTCCCCCATCAAGCGAAGTGGGTCTCCCTGCTGGAGGACCGCCGCTGCCTGGCCAACAAGGTCTACGTCTTCACCGATGGCAGCTCGAAGGGAGGCTTCGGGGCCGTGGTCGTCACCCGCGCCTGCGCGAAGAAGTACGCCGGCTTCAGCGAGCCCACCAGCACGAGGAACGTCGGCGCCGAGCTGGACGGACTCTTGCTCGGCCTCGAGCACGCGCCGCGCGGCAGCGAGGTCATCGTCGTCTCCGACTACCTGGGGATCGCCGCCTGGATGACTGGCAACTGGAAGATCAAGGATCAGCTGGTGCGCGGCAAGATCGAACACGCGATGGCCATCGCCGAGGACCGCGACCTGCTCCTCTCGTTCGTCCACCACGCGGGACACCAAGATCCAGACGAATCCGATTTTTCCTATTGGAACCACGAAGCGGACCGCCTAGCATCGCTCCAGACAGAGTTTCATCTGGAGGAGCAGTTGAATGCCACAGGCCGCCCGACCGAAGGTCCGCAAGCGCTGTAATACCTGCGGGAAAATCGGGAAGCACTACACGCGGCGAAACGGCAAACTCCAACGACCGTGCGTGGAGTGCATCAAGGCCAAGAGCGCCGAATGGCAACGGCAGAACCGAGAGAAGAGACGCGAGCACTGCCGTCGATACGATCAGTCGGACAAGGGCAAAGCGGCTGCGGCAGCTTACCGTGAGACGAACGCGGAGCAGCTCAACGCAGCCAAACGCGAGTGGGCGGCGAACAACCCAGAGACGAGGCGCGCTGCGCAGCAGCGATACGAGCAGTCCGAGAAGGGCAAGACAGCGCGCGCTCGACGACGCCTGGGTCCGGGCCGCGATGCGATTCTGTCGTCGGAGCATCAGCGCGACAACTCCGACTTCACGCGCTGGAACAACACGGCCGACCGCCTCTCGGATGGCCGCGAGCAGCCCGGCGAGATCGACCTGCTGAGCGCCGTCGAACACCTCGGGGAGCTGGCCGATCCTGGGTAGAACCAGGGTATGGAGTTCCGGCACCCCATCCGCCACATAAGTCCTTTAGTAGTGACCGACTACGGAAACCGTGTGAGAACGGAAAGCGAGGTTGTTGAGAGGGGCAGAGAGGAGACGCAATGAGCTACACGATCGATACCGTCGAGGGGGTCGCCACCTGCGCCGAGCTGAACAGCGCCCAGCGACGAGCCCTGCGAGCGCTCTCGCACCTCTACTTCGACTGCGACGCCGACGGCCGCAGCGCCCGCGCGCTCGTGCGGCGCGGTCTGGCCGAGGTCCGGTGGTGCGAGGGCCGTATGCACCAGGGCAAGCGGATCGGGAGCGCGTGGGGCTACCGGCTGACCGAGGCCGGCCGGAGGCGGAAGGACGAGGTCGAGGCATGAGCATCAAGGGCAAGCCGCAGCACGGACGCACCCGCCGCCAGATCCGGCGCTACTCGAGTCGAGTCTGGGCTGGCGTGCGCAAGCAGTCAGGCAACCAGGTCTGGCAGGGTCAGGCCCGTGCCCGGCGCCCGCACAACCAGGTGGACCGCGACGGCCGGCCGCTGTGGACCGGAGAGGAGCAGTCGTGAAGCTCACCGACATCAGCCCCTACGATGGTCGTCCAGAGCCGATCTACCACCGCTACCTCGAGTACCTCGGCCCCAACGCCGAGAACGTGAGCGGCCAGTCCGACAAGTTCTGGGAGGTCGCCGTGCTCAGGTGCGGAGACGGCAAGTTCGAGGTCGTCCGACGGTGGGGCAAGTACGGAGCGAAGGGCAGGATCAAGCCCGAGGTCCGACGCGGGAAGAGCAGCGCCATCAGCTACGCCCGGAGAATGAAGAACGAGAAGCGCGACAAGGGCTACACCCGGGAGATCGACGTGATCACCAGGATGGGTTCGCTGCTCGACGACGAGGAGGATGCTGCGTGACCATCAGTCTTCCGGCCCGCGCCAAGCGCATGATCGAGCTTGCCAGTAGCAGCGGGTGGACACCCTCGTACGGCGGCGCGAGCGAGAGCGGCACTCGTCAGGAGTTCACGGCTCTGCTGCACTACCCGATCAACGACGAGTGGAGCGCCGAGTGCAGGATCTCGTTCTACCGTAGGCAGGTTGACGGCCGATGGGGAAGGTGGTCGTCCAGGAACCCGACCATGCGCGGCCGGCGCATCATCAAAGACAAGGACGGCAACGAGACCGTCACCCGCACCGAGGCACGGTTCTGGCGGCAGTTTGGCGACATCGAGTTCTGGCTGTCGCGGCCCGCTTCGGTCGCCACCTGGAAGTGGCTGCGCGGCGTCCCATACTGGGTCTCGTCACTCGCGATCGACATGAACAACGACGGCTGGCGCAAACTGCTGGAGCAGCCGTTCTCCTACAGGCGCGAAGGCCGACAGGTGTGGATCGGCAGGAAGCACGGCGGCACCAGCGTGCGGCTCGGCCTGGTCACCAGTGTCCAGGGAGGGTGGAGCGCCAAACTCTACGGTGAGGATGGCTACAAGGACAAGCTGCCGGAGACCTTCAGGTCGAAGCGAGCGGCCTCGGAGGCGCTCAAGGAAGCCAGCATCAAGCGCGGCCGGCTCAGGGTCATCCACGAGCTGTGCGCCGACGCGGTCACCAGGCTCGGGCTACTAGCCGAGGAGGAAGAGTGTCCGGCACAGTGAACGTCGACCCTCACTTCACCCACGACTGCGACAAGTGCGTGTTCCTGGGCAGAATCACGCGATCCGAGACGATCCTCGTCACCGACGAGGTCGTGTCAGCGCTGACCCGACACATCGAGAACCCGTCGCTCGCCGACCTGCACCGCGAGCTGCGCACCAAGCCGTCGGAGTTCTTCGATCTCTACTTCTGCACGAAGCAGGGCGAGAACCTGCCGACCGTCATCGCTCGCTACGGCGACGATCCCGACGAGTACAAGAGCGGCATCCGCTTCGGTGACGGCTCCACCGAGCCGGTCGACGAGGAGCTGGCGCTCGCTGTCAAACTGGCCCGCAAGATGGGCCTACTGCCGATCTGCGGCGTCACCGACAAGGACGATGAGGAGTGGGACGGATGAAAGAGCACCTAGCCAAGCGACTGTGGGCGCTGCACGCGCACTTCTGGCCAGCTGAGGATCCGCCGGACCCGGATGAGCACTGCCCGACGTGGGACGACCTGCCCGAGGAGGCGCCACCGGACGACGTGTCGAAGGAGTGGTTCCGGGGCATCGCCGAGAAGCTCCTGGCGGAGCTGGGGCAGACGCAGAGGAACGTGTACGAGTGGGAGGGGTTCGGGTGCCTGGCGGAGAACGAGGAGCAGGCGCGGGAGCTGATACGCGAGCAGGTCGCGGCAGGCAACTTCGTCGAGGGCTACGATCCGTCGGACGATCCGGTCGAGCGCGTCTACACCGAGCCCTCGTTCGTCCTCTACACGTGCTAGGAGGCCCATGAAGCCACCGCTGCCAGATCCGCCCCCAGAGGCAAGCGCGACCGCGCCTCTCCGGTTCAAGCTCTACGGCGACACCGAGCGGTTCAGCTCGGGGCGGACCGGCTTCAAGATCTCGGACACGACAGCCGACGTGAGCGACGCGGACGGCAACAAGGTCGGCTACATCGCCGCGCTCATCGGCGGCGGCGTCGAGGTCACCTTCTACAACGGGCACGACCCGAACAGCCTGCGCTCCTGGTTCGTCAGCTACCAGGATCTCTGGGCTCTCGCGGTCGAGGCCGACGAATCCTACAGGGCCGAAGGAAAGATCCCGTGAAGATCAAGTGGAACCGGAGCAAGGACGGCTGCTGCACGTCAAAGGACGGCCGATTCTCCATCAAGCGAGCCAAAGTCTCCGGCGATGTCTACTACCAGACGACTGACACTCGGACGGGGAAGGTCGGAGGCGGCGGCACGCTGAAGCTCGCCAAGGCGTGGGCGCAGGTGCGCCAAGTCGACGAGTGGCCGCTGTCCTTCGAGACCTACGACGCGACCATCTCCATGTACAACGGTATCCGCCTCGACCCCGAACCGTCTGCCTTCAACGGATCGGTGCGCGTCGTGCGCTACCGAGTAACAGTGGAACCGATCGACGATCCGCCAGAGGTCATCGCGGCCAGGCTCCAGAAGCTCTGGCGCGAGTGCAACAACCACCACATGTGGGGACCGATCGCGGCTACCGCGAAGAGGCACGGCGTCGATCTGAAGAACAGCGATCGAGGGAAGGACGCGAAGCCGCAATGGTAGCCCGCGACGAGGTCATCCATCGCCACTGGCAGCTCTGCCTGCCGGATCGGCTGACGCCGGCCGAGCGGAAGGAGCTGGGCGAGTTGAACGCCAGGATCGCCCACGAGGGAGAAGACGGGATGACCCTCTGCGTGGACGGGATCCCGTGGGACGCCTCGGCCGTGGATTGCTTGGCGCACCTCGGACAGAAGGCGGGGTAGAACTAGGGTATGGACCCAGGAGACGAGATCCGCATCATCAACGCCGGCCGATTCGCCGGCCGCTTCGGCAAGGTGATCCGCGTGTGGCCGCTCACGCAGGAGGTCGTATTCCGCCTGCACGATGCGGCCATCGGTGAGCCCAAGGTGCTCAAGTGCTGGATCGGCAATGTCAGGCCGAAATCGGCCGTGGATCAGCTGGCCGACATCGGAAGGAGTACCCATGAAGGAGGCCGAGTTCTTCTCCAGCCCGCCGCCGGCCGACGACAAGTTGCCACCCAAGAAGAAAGCGAAGGAGCCGGCTCCCAAGATCGAGGTTGCCAGCTCCTTACCCGCCGGGCCGGTTGACCCTGACGATCCGGCGGCCCTGATTCGGACCATGCTGGGCCAACTCGATGGCGTCGAGATCGATGAGGGTGGCGTCGACCGCTTCCTGCACAACACGACGCTCCGGGCGCAGCGCGCCGAGCGGCTCGAGGCGCGGAAGGAGCGGCAGGCGAAGCGCGGCAAGAAGAGGAGACGATAGTGCCAGACATGGCCGACGCTCCAGCACCAGAGCTTCGTCCGAGCTTCTTCACGTTCGATGAACGCGGCGCCGTGATCCGCGTTGCGATCGACGACAAGACGCCGATCGACGTACTCATCACAGGCTCATCAGGAAGTGCGTTCATCGAAGAGGTCGGTCAGCTCCTTAACCGCATCGACCGGCTGGAGAAGATCACCAGACTGTTCCTCGCGCCTGTCCTTCCATATGCCCACGCACTCACGCCGGAAGCGTTCACCCGCTACCTCGACGACCGATGTCCATGCAGCGGCCGGGAGGCCGAGGGCGAGCGCGAACCTGAATGGTTCAAGGGCAACTACACCGGCTACTACACGCACCGAAAGACACGCGTAGAGGTTGACATCAGCGGATGGGATGCGGACAAGAAGCTCCTCGACGCACTTCTCATGATCGCCGCTGCCGAGGGACGGATGCCGTCTCGCGTACTCGCCGACATCCAGCCGGACGCGTTCCCATCGGCCGTCGACCACCTCGCCACTCTCGTCGATGAGGAAGTCGAGGAAGTCGAGTGAGGATCTGGGACCTGCCGGTTCGCGTCCTCTGCCGCAAGCACCTCCTCGGAGAGCACCGCGAGCTGCACGCGATCTGGACGATCCTGACCGAGGATAGGCAGGGATACCGGCATCACCCGGAGGTCAAGCGCTGGGAGGGGCATCTCCAGCATCTAGCGGATCGACATCGAGAGCAGGTAGAGGAGATGGATCAGCGCGGATGGAATCACAAGTCGCCGATCTTCTTCGAACGATCGGCTATCGACCAACTGGCAGACCTGCTGGAATCGCCGCCGGAACCTCCTGGTCTCGTCAACACGCTCGAGGAGCAGCGTCGGATCCTCATCGAGAAGGGCTGCGAGTGCCAGGTGAAACCGTGACCCTGCGCGAGGCGCTACGTCTCTCGCGCGCCGGGTCTGCGCTGTCCTACAAGGACGCGAAGCGGCACCCCCTCGACTACGAGGCACAGGCGAAGGAACACCGGCCGACCGTTCCAGGTGGGGAACCGTGGCTTACGCTCTGCACGCCAGACAGCCCACAGTACAGCGACCGCTGGCTGGAGACGAACAAGCCGGAGCTGCTGGAGTGGTTCCTGTCGCGCAACTGGGAGCCGGTCGCGCCGTGCGCGATCACCGCGCTCGGGAAGCTATCCGATGAGCGGTAGTGACTGGGGCGACGGCGAGTGGGGCGACTATCCGAAGGCCGAGGACATCCGCCTGCCGTTTGGCGAGGGCGACGGGGCGACGACGACCTTCTCAGGCGGCATCCGTGGACCGATCGTCCCTGGCTCAGTACGAATCCGAGTCATGCCGCCCGACGCTGTCAGTCGTCTGGGAGCGTTGACTGGCCACATCAAGCCGGAGATGGCCTGCTGCGACATCGGCGAGGATGGCGTCATGCACGGCAACTGCACCGGCACGGTCAACTACACGACCGGCTACGTGCAGATCATCTGGGAGCACGCGCCGGCCGATGGCGCCGACATCGTACTCACCTACAAGCGCCGGCTCCACAGGCTCTACAAGGCGAAGATGCGGGTCAAGCTGGGTGGCAAGAAGCGCTGGGTTACCCTGCGAGAGCTGCGAGAGGCGCTCAACAACCTCTACTAGTCGCCGCCGTAGTGCGTCTTGTCGATGTCTTCGGGGATACTGACGTCTTCCTTGAGCCGCTTGAAGGCCCCGGTCGCCTTCGCCTGCCACCATGCTCGAGCCGACTTCTCCTTGGCGATCTTGTCCTTCAGCCGGCGAACCTCGGCCTCCAGCTCATCCTCCCGCGCCTCGGCTTCCTTGCGGATCTCCTCCTGCCTGAGCGAGTTCTTGTCGCGCAGCGTCTCCAGCTCGGTGCGCACCTCTTTCAGCGACGTCTCCTTCGATGTCAACAGGCCCTCGAATTTTGGTATCCGGTACCTCTCCGTGTAGACGGCGTAGATCAGGAGCAGCACCAGACAGCCGAGCGGGCCGAGAACGTACTTGCCCCAGGAGGGAATGGCTGGATCAGCTGTGGCCTCCGCAGCCGTGTCGGCGAGCAGAATCACGAGGTCGATCATCGGGGCGGCCTTGGTCCTCTCATGCGTTGAGCCCTAGTACCTGCTCCTCTCATGAACGCTCTCGGACTCACGTTCCCGGGCAACGCGCTGTCCATCGGCTGTTCAGGCTCTTCGGCTGGCGCCTCGGGCGACGGTTTCTCCCCCTTGGAAGGAACTGACAGATCTCTCGCTTGTCCTCGCGGGCGGTTCGGGTAGCTCTCGACGAGCTTCTTGCACCTCGGACACGTCACATCGGTCGAGTCCAGGCGCGGCGAGAGCTTCAGCACCGCGCTCACATCACGCGGCCGGCAGGCCGGGCGAATCGCCCCACCAACATCGACCGCCTGGTGGATGTACTTGCTGCGGACCAGCGTCCCCGCCTTGCCCTTCAGCACCCTGGCCACGAGCGCCTCGACGATCCGATCGTAGAGGCTCTCCGAGACGTGCACGACGTGTGGTTCTCGGTTCAGATCTTTGATCTGCCTCTTGAACTGCTCGACGTGCTCGCCACGGTCATCCCACATGTGGACCGATGTCGCGTTCGGCCAGCGCTTCATGAAGCCGCGCAGCATCTTCTTCTTCCACTCGGCCGTGCTGCGCGTCCTCGGGTTCTTCAGGAACAGGTCGTGGCCGAACTTGTGGCCGGTGTAGCCGGCCTGGTCTAGCGCGTCCTTCACCGCTTTGCGCAGCTCGGGCGTGTTGAGCCGGCCAGTCATCACGATGACCTTGCCCAAGTGGTCCTGCTTCGCGCGCTGGTAGGCCGCGCGCACCTGGGGCTTGGCCTTGATCGGCTTGCCGGCGATGCTGCTGGCCTTCGTCAGCTCGCGCAGCCGCTTGACCGGCGGCGAGTAGACCAGTGTGTCATCGAAGTCATAAATATATAGTGTTCTTACCTTTAGGTCACTCCCCCTGTCCTCCGACAGGAGCACCTTCAACCCCCGCCGTCTCACGCTGCTATCCTTGCAGAAGGCGACAGCCCGGAGTTAGGGCTCCGGGCTGCGCAGACCGCCGAGCCTGTGAAGGAGGCACGATGGCCACCAACCATCATACCCCGCGCTTCTCGCACCACACCCCAATCGAGACACGACTCTGGAGCAGAGTTCGTCGCACGAAGAGCGGATGCTGGCTCTGGACAGGGGCGGTGAACCACGACGGGTACGGGCACATCCGATGGGGAAAAGAACAACGTGCCCATCGGATAGCCTACCTGCTGGAAAAAGGGAGCATCCCCCCGGGAATGAATGTCTGCCACTCCTGCGACACACCGGCCTGCGTGAATCCTGACCACCTGTTCCTCGGCACCCAGAAGAGGAACATGGAAGACTGCTCGCGAAAGGGTCGGTTTGACGACAGGAGAGGGTCGAAGAACAGGAAGGCGCAACTCGTCGAGGCCGACATCCCGGGCATCCGACAACGCCTCAAGACCGGAGAATCGCTGCAAGCCATCGCCACATCGCTCGGCGTCAGCAAGAGCGCCATCGCCCACATCAAGCAGGGGCGCACCTGGACGCACGTTCCCTGACGCGTAGAGCGTGCGGACAGCCCCTCGGTCCTCTTCCGCAAGCACCCGGTCGTAGAGGCTCACGCGGTCCCCTTGATGAAGTCGTGGAAGCGCTTGATCGTCCCCTTCAGCGTCGTCGTCACGTTGTAGGCGCGGTGCGTGTTCGTCACGTACCAGGTCTTGCCGTCCACCTCAGACTTCCATACGGCAGGGACGGCCGAGTGAACGATCTTCCCCGTCTTCGGGTTCCGCTTGATCTTGGAGTGCCAGACAGCTTTGCTGTCCATCACCTTCGTGCGTTCCTCTGGCGTCAGCTTGCCACGGCCCGCCTTGAGCGCCTTGAACGCTGGAGCTTCATCCTCGCCCAGCCACGCCGGCGGCGGACCGTGCGGAAAGTACTTCTTGGACTTCGCGTTCAGCGCGTACAGCCAGTCGTCGAGCTTGAACGAAGCGGCGTCGGCCGGATCGAGCCATAGGTGCGGTCCGGGGAATTGGACCTGGTAGCCCATCACGGCCTTCGCCCTCACCAAGTCGCGCAGCGCCTTCACGAGGTCCGCGCGGCCGTAGCCCTTCTTGCATCTCGCCAGCAGTTGCCGCCAGGTGAGGTGCCGCGCGCGCCTGATCTGGTCGATCGCGCACTCGCCCGCGCGCGTGAGCTTGAACGTCTCGCTCTCTGTCTTCACCCGCTTGTCGTAGATCCACCGCAGCGCATCGGCAACCTTCTTCGCGCGCTTGCGGTCACCGCCCTTGCCGATCACGACATCGGCCCTGCCAGCGTGCTTCGTGCCAGCTGGATAGCGCATGGTCACCCACCCGGAGACCGGCGCAGGCTGCTGCTCCGTCAGGCCCAGTGCCGAGCGACCGGCGTCGGTGATCGAGTACTTCCTCTTCTCGATCCACTTCGGATCGGGATGCTCGCGCAGCAGCCCCCTGCGAACCAGATCCATCAGCGTGGGATGCACGCGCCACGGGAAGTTGATGACAGGATCGGGCTTGTCCCTCTTCGCATAGAACTCCAGCGCGCGTCGCTGCGCCTTCGTGAGCCTGACCTTCTTGGCCTCCGTGAACAGATCCGGGTGGATCTTCTCGCCCTTCTCGCGCCTGCGCCGGAGCGGCAGCGGGAAGTTCCCGACCACCTTGCGCGATTGCTTGGAGACGCCGACCGGGTTGGTCTGGTCCCACGAGCCGGCCGCGCCGATCGCTTCGCCTACGACTCGATCGAGCAGG
>Ga0180438_10007450_pt1 | contig 14266 bp, 14 predicted proteins | sample SS_ome_12_FD_132455 | JGI IMG/M metagenome (GOLD analysis project Ga0180438, IMG submission 132455) | Hypersaline lake sediment archaeal communities from the Salton Sea, California, USA - SS_3_D_2 metaG | ecosystem: Environmental > Aquatic > Non-marine Saline and Alkaline > Hypersaline >... | reverse complement strand
GCTTGAGTTAACTTTAGATGCTGCCTTAGGGCCCTGATCTCTTCTTTACTCCATTGTCTTTTTTTGCTTCGCTCCATCGGATAAAATTATACACGTTTTAGTGTAATAATTCAAGAAAAAATATGGCGAATGCCATTAAAATTTGTTGCATTTTTGGTTTTCCTGTTATAATAGTCATTAGCAATCTCAAGGCTAGAGTGCTAAAATAAACTTAGGAAAGGAGGGAGCATGGCTAAAATTGAACCCTTGGGAGACAGGGTTGTAATTAAACCCATCCCCAAAGAAGAAGTGAGCAAAGGAGGGATAGTCTTACCAGACACAGCTAAAGAGAAGCCCCAGGAGGGTAAAATTATTGCTGTGGGTCCAGGGAGGTTGACTGAAGATGGCAAACGTATAGCCATGGAGGTGAAAAAGGGAGACACGGTCATTTATTCCAGATACGCTGGCACAGAGTTCAAACTAGATGATGAAGAATTGGTTATCATGCGCGAGGGTGATATCCTGGCCAAGCGAAGTTAATTAAAAGGAGGTAAGTGAATGGCAAAACAAATTATTTTCGGCGAGGAAGCAAGGAAGTCGTTAAAGAGTGGTGTGGACACGTTGGCTAATGCGATAAGGGTGACTCTGGGGCCACGTGGACGGCCCGTAGCACTGGATAAAAAATGGGGTGCACCTACGGTTCTGGATGATGGCGTTTCCATAGCTAAGGAAATAGAGTTGCCCGATCCTTTTGAGAACATGGGAGTACAGCTGGTAAAGCAAGCAGCCACCAAAACGAATGATGAATGTGGCGATGGCACGAGTACATCCACCATTGTAGCTCAGGCTATCATTGGCGAAGGCTTCAAGAACATCGCCGCCGGAGCCGATGCCATGGCCTTAAAGCGTGGAATCGAGAGAGGGGTGGAAGCCGTAGTCGGTGAACTTAAGAAAATGTCCATACCTGTGGCTGGCAAAGAGCAGGTAGCTCAGGTAGCCGCTATATCAGCTATTGACGAGGAAATTGGTGATTTGATTGCCGACGTCATGGAAAAGGTGGGCAAAGACGGGGTTATTACCGTCGAAGAAGGCAAGGGGTTGAAATTCGAGACTGAGTATGTCGAGGGTATGAAGTTCGATCGTGGCTATATCAGTCCTTATTTCATCACCAACGCCGAACAGATGAGGGCAGAGCTAGAAGACCCATATATCCTTATCACGGATAAGAAAATTTCGGCCATAAGCGACGTCTTGCCGGCTCTGGAAAAGATTGTTCAAATCTCCAAGAATCTGGTTATTCTTGCTGAAGATGTTGAAGGGGAATCCCTGGCTACACTGGTGGTTAACAAGCTGAGGGGCACCTTATCCCCCCTGGCGGTTAAAGCACCTGGCTTTGGGGACCGCAGGAAGGCGATGCTCCAGGATATAGCCGTTCTTACCGGAGGAAATGTTATATCTGAAGAGATAGGCAGGAAACTTGATTCGGTTACCGTGGAAGATTTAGGGCGAGCCAGAAGGGTTATCGCAGATAAGGATAATACCACCATTGTTGAAGGTAAGGGTAAGACTGATGATATCGAGGCTCGAATTAAACAAATCAGGTCTGAGATTGATATAAGTACCTCGGATTATGATAAGGAGAAGTTACAGGAAAGGCTGGCTAAGTTGGCTGGTGGCGTGGCGGTAATTAAGGTGGGTGGAGCTACGGAAACAGAGCTCAAGGAGAAAAAACACCGTGTAGAGGATGCCTTGTCAGCTACTCGAGCTGCTGTGGAGGAAGGTATCCTGTCTGGGGGTGGTGTTGCCTTCGTTAATGCCTTACCCGCCCTGAAGAAGATTAAGGCGAAGGGTGATGAAGCTACTGGCATTGCTATATTGAGGCGAGCTTTGGAGGAACCTCTGAGGTGCATCGCTGATAATAGCGGCAGGGAAGCATCAGTAGTAATAAATAGGGTGAAGGAAAGCAAAGCTGGCGTAGGCTATGATGCCTTGAAGGATGATCTAGATGTAAATATGATAGAAAGGGGCATTGTAGACCCTCTCAAAGTCGCCAGAAGTGCTCTGCAGAACGGTGCCAGCATCGCTACTATGATTCTGATTACGGAGTCTTTGGTTACTGACATTCCCGAGAAGGAAAAGATGCCACCGATGCCTCCAGGGGGAGGATACGAGGGCATGATGTAGCCTTTTGGGCTGGAATTGAACCAAATTAATAGTTAGGAGAACCGTCCACGGGCGGTTCTCCTTTTTTACGGCATTAGATCTTAAGCAATTGCATTAAAGATTTTTCCTCTTTGATAGGCCCTGTTATGGCTAGATTAAGCCCACTATCGATTAGAATCCCTTCGGCTACTTCTTTCAAATCATCTATGGTAATGGCATCTACAATGGAAATTACATCGTCTACGCTAAGGATTTGCTGCATCAATATTTCCTGACTACCATACCATAGCGCCACATTTCGGCTGTCTTCAAGCCGTAAATGCAATCTTCCTTTTGACAACTCCTTGGCCCTGGTGAGCTCATTTGTTGTGATTCCCTGTTTAATCTTGGGCGTCTCTTCTAGGATGGCAGCCACAGCAATTTCTATCTTCTTGGGGTCGACGCCGGCATAAATACCAAATGACCCTGATTCGAGAAAGTGATCGGTATAACTGTGAATATCATAAGCTAGTCCCCTCTGCTCTCTTATCTCCATAAATAGGCGACTGCTCATCCCACCGCCAAGCGCCGTGTTAAGTAGGTCAAGTGTAAAACGTTGTGGGTGGGAGTGGGATAAGCCGTGAACAGCAAGGCAAAGATGGGCCTGCTCAATGTCTTTGGGCTCAATACGCAATCTGGCTTCCATTTGTTCATCGTTGGTTATATAGCCAGTCGATAGCTCACCAGCAGCCCATTTATTAAACTGGGGCTTAATTTGAGCCATTGCCTCTTCAGATTGTATGTCGCCAGCAATGCTAAGCACTGCGTTGTTGGGCACATATCTGCGAGCAACGTAGTCTAATAGTTGCTCCTTTGTTATGGAGGATACGGTTTCTTTATATCCAATTACTTCGCGCCCCAGAGGCTGCTCCGGCCATAACAGCTCATCTATGAGCATATTTACCCTCTGTTGGGGGAGGTCCAAGTTCATATTGATTTCCTCTTTGATAATTTGACGCTCTCGCTCTATCTCTTTGCTATCAAAGCGGGAATTGAGTAACAGGTCGGATAGAACGTCGAGAGCGATGGGAAAGTGAGGGCTAGCAACCTTACACCAGAAGATAGTTACCTCCTTATCTGTGCCGCCATTGATTATGCCGCCAACGCCTTCAATATCCTGGCTTATCTCTTTAGATGTTGGCCGCCGCTGTGTGCCTTTGAAGAATAAATGCTCAGCGAAGTGGGAAATGCCCGCCTCCTCTTTACTTTCATAGCAGGAGCCAGCGCCTACAAGGATGGCAAGGCTTACTGAGCGGCTCTGAGGCATAGTGCTGGTGATAACTCTCAAGCCATTATCGAGCGCAGCCTTGTTGTACATTATAGGGAATTTTACTTTGCCCTCTGCTCCCCGTCAATTAAGCTTCGCTGTCTTGTCATATTCTCAAAGTGATTGATGGTTCTGCATAACCTTAAAAACATGGTAGAGATGAAAGCTTGACTTGGAAGTATTTTGGAGATTAGGATATAGCGTTCTCGCAATAGATTAGTAAATACAAGATTACTCTTCGCGAAAATTTCGAGGCTGAGGCTGACAGAGTACAATCGGGAGGTGTTAAATGGATTTTGAGCTACTTTCCCTGCTGGAGGAGAATGGAATTTTGTATATCCAATTGAACAGGCCGGAGAAGAGAAACGCTATAAATTTGCAGATGCTGGATGAGCTTGAGCGATGCTTTAATGATGTTGCAGCTAAGGATGATGTTGGAGTCGTGGTTTTATCAGGGGAAGGAAAGATATTCTGTGCAGGCATTGATTTATTTGAAATAGGGAAAATAGCGGAAATGGGTGCTCAGGACCTTCGGAAAAATTTGCGGAAACTCCAGCGGGCATTCTCGGAGATAGAATATTTAGAGAAAGCGGTGATTGCCGCAATTCACGGCTCTGCCATGGGAGCGGGTCTTGAACTGGCCTTGGCCTGCGACCTTAGAATCGCCTCTGAGGAAGCGACATTCACGATACCAGAGGTAAAATTAGGTGTAATCCCTGATTTGGGTGGGAATCAAAGGCTCCCCAGAATAGTGGGAGTGGGTAGGGCAAAAGAGTTAATTTTAACTGGAAAGACAATCTCCGCCTTGGATGCTGAGCGTATCGGCCTGGTCAACAAAGTGGTGCCACTGGAGGACTTGCAGAGTACAGCCAGGGCCTGGGCAGAGGAGATCATTAACAACAGGCCATTAGCAGTCGGACTGGCAAAGAAGAACATCGACACAAGCTTCGGACTGAGTATATCCGAGGGTCTTGAATCGGTGGGTGCTGTTCAGAGCCTTCTCATCTTTCACGAAGAGTTTAAAGCCGCTGTGGAAAAGAGAAAGACAGACTATAAGAAAAAATCCTGATGGTCGACGGCTTTCAGTGAATGTAGAAACTATCAGTGCAAACATTTGTTTGTAGAAGGATAAAAGATGTGGGTATACGTAATCGTAGCGGCCATGTGGGGTGGCATAATCTCTGGATGGCTAATCCCCGTGGTTCGAAAACGCATTATCTGTGAAATCTATGAAGCCTGTGGATTGGGAGGCTTTTTTACGATAATGATTCTTGGCCTGGGTGGAGTATGGACGCAGTTTAATATCGTGCCACTCCAAATTACTGGCCTTGTTCTCTATGTCCCCGCAGCTTTTTTCGTTGTATCCGCATTTATCGCCCTTAAGCGCAAGGGCGAACCCGAGACCGGTTGGGAGAGCACCACCACTATGATTCAGAGCAGCGTGTTTCGAATCGTGCGGCATCCTCTATACTTAGGGACTGCTATTTGGACAGTTGGATTGATGTTGGTCTTTCAATCAATTGCGTCAACCATACTGGGTGTGGTAAATGTCTTCTGCTTCTGGATGGCATCTAAAAAGGAGGACGCGTTCAATATCGAAAAATTCGGCGATGGATACAAGGAATATATAAAAAGGGTTCCTATGTGGAATGCCTTTAAGTCATTGAGAAAACGGTGATTTCCGAAAGCAGAACTACCTTGTGGCCCAAAAGTCGCTGGACGATGAGAAGGCCTTGGATAAAGATTCTCTGGGCAGGGCAGTTAACAACTTGGTAGAGTACATCGAAAATATAGCCAGGAAATGAACTGCGGCGGATAAGAAATATCGACTCCTTGATGGAGGAATATGTGCTCACTATATTAGGAGACAGAAATGAGCGGTGAGTGCTACTGAATGGGAGCTAGAAACGTGACTGCAAATAATTGGCCGATCGATTCATATCCCCCTTGTGGTATGGAAAAGACCGTTCGGCTGATTACAGGCTGAAAATAGGTGTGTAGAATTAATACTGAAGAGAGGTTCGAGAGCTATGACAGAAGAGAGGTTCACCGTAGATGGAAGTCAGCTGGTTGAGAAGGTCAAGCAGTTGATACACCAGGGGAACATCAGGAGAATTCGTTTGATACATAAAGGCCGCCCTTTGATAGATATTCCGTTAACGGTAGGCGTTCCGATAGCAGCGGCGACAGTCCTAGCAGCTCCGGTCCTGGCTGCTATTGGAGCAATCGCCGCTTTAGTCACGGAATGTACTATCGAAGTAGAAAAGGTAGATGAGTAACAGCACAAACGAGGCCTATTTCCCTTGCCGTATAAAGAAGAACATAAGCAGGGCAGCGATGCTTTTGGCATCGCAGATTCCGCCTGAGGTGATGAGCCGGGGTATCTGATCCTGGGAAACTCGGACTAGCTCGATGTTCTCAGTATCCTCGGCTATGAGGCGACTGGGCACAAGGTCGGTAGCCAAAAAGCAGTGGAGGTACTCTGTGCCATAGCCGGGGATGGCATAAAAGCCCCCCAAGCTGTCTATTTTCTGGGGAAAATAGCCAATTTCCTCCTGTAATTCGCGACGCACAGAGTCAAGAGGCTTTTCACCGTGGTCAATGCCACCAGCAGGTATTTCTAGAAGAAACTTACCCACTGCATGGCGGAATTGGCGAACTAGAAGCACATTGTCTTGTTCATCTAGGGCCACTACAGCTATACAATCGCTGTGCTCTACAACCTCTCTGGTGGTTTTTCTGCCGCTAGCTTTCTCCACGGTATCCACGCGTATATTCACCGCTCGCCCGTGATAACTCTGTTGGGTGGCTAGCTTCTTTTCCGGCTTCAATACGCTCCTTTTCCTCAGCTGAGATTGCTTCGCTTTGCTCGCAGTCAACCACTTTAGGGGTGGCAAATAAGAGCCACTTCATCGCAGTTGGGAAACTTGGGACAGCGGTAGCATTCCGCCCATACCTTGTGGGGAAGTTCCGCCTTATCAATTAGTTGGAAGCCATGTTTTTCGAAAAAAGCAGGCTTACGAACAAGGCAAAAAACCTTGGGTATGCCCAACTCTTTAGCCTCTCCAAGACAAGCCTTGACAAGCAAAGAACCAATTCTTTGGTTCTGTTCCTTTTCATAGACAGCCAGAGATCTAATTTCAGCTAAATCATCCCATGTAACGTGCAATGCAGCACAAGCGACGACCTGGCTTCTTTCCCTGACTACGAAGTAGTCTCTAATATCCTCATATATCTCAGATAAGGCGCGAGGCAACATATCTCCCTTATCAGCGAAATGACTGATCATCTGATGCATGGGAACAGCATCGCTCACCCTTGCCCTGTCAACCTTTATATCAGCTTTCATTCCTTCTTCCCCCCAGTTTTTGCCACAGCGAGCTGTAGAAATAGGTTGGCTGGTGAATTCTCAAGAAGCGAGCCACGTGAGGGCTGGTCTTCACTCTGACATTTTGCCCGTCTGATATTGGGAATTCAAATTGTCCGTCAATGCTAAGCACGACCTTATCTCCGTGGGCAACCTTCAAATCAACTATGCTCTGTGGGGGTAATATCAGGGCATGGCTCAATCCAAGGTGACAGGATATTGGTTGTAGGATGATTTCCTTTGATTGAGGGTGCAGAATTGGTCCGCCAGATGCCAGCGAATAACTGGTGCTCCCAGTAGCTGTGGCCGTGATCATGCCATCAGCCCGGTAAATAGTCATCGCTGTGCCATCAATTGCTGCTTCTATATTAACCAAGCGAACAGCAACACTTCGTAGTACCACATCATTCAAGGCATGAAAGTCTTTGTCTCCAACCTGGGCCTCTAGCATAGCTCTTTCTTCAATCCAGCCTTCCCCCTTAAGCAAATCGGGCAAATTAGACAGAACCTCGTTGCCATTTAGCTCTGTGATGAATCCCAGCTTGCCCAGGTTTATACCCAAAATAGGCACTGCTAGGGGAGTTACGATTCGAACAGCACGGAGGATAGTGCCATCCCCGCCGATACTGAGGATTAACTCTGCGCCAGCCACTTGGGATTTTGCTTTATCCTCGTCCCAAGTTGAGCATCGCCACGAAGAGACTCCCTGAGAAGATAGAAGCTCCTCCAGTTTGTCAGCTAAGTCTCGGGCTTTCTCTAACAGGGGGTGATACAGAATACCAATATGCTTCACAGGTGAGCGAAGTGTAGCATTGGTAAATTTTAGCTGTCAAACCAGCTAACATATCCGTGGCAGTAATTCTCCGGATAGCATATCAACGATTCGGGAGGGGCCTAGCTTTGTTTTCATTATCACCTTTCCCGGATGCTCTTTGGTTATCTCGCCAATGATGGCAGCATCTTTGCCATAGCTATTTTGCTTCATTTGGGCAAGAATCCTATCGGCATCGCCGGGGTCAACTATAGATACCATCTTGCCCTCATTTGCGACATAAATGGGGTCTAAACCTAGGAGCTCGCAGGCAGCTTGAACCTCCCTCTTAACTGGTATCTTAACCTCTTCTGTCACAATGCCCACCTTCGATTGTCGGGCAAATTCGTTGAGCGTGGTTGCTAGGCCGCCTCTGGTAGGGTCACGTAGGCAATGAATCTTTGATGAGACCTCCAGCATTTGAGATACTAATTTATTCAATGGCGCACAATCGCTTTCCAAGGTCATGGAGAATCTCAATCCCTCACGCTGGCTCATTATAGATATCCCGTGGTCGCCAATAGTGCCACTCAGCAAAACTTTATCCCCAGCTCTGGCGTTAGCTCCTGAGATATCGACTCCTGGAGAGATTATCCCTACTCCAGAGGTGGTGATAAATAACTTGTCAGCTTGTCCTTGATTTACCACCTTGGTATCTCCAGTGATTATACTTACCTCGGCTTCCTCAGCGGCTTTCTTTATTGATTGCATTATTTGCTCAAGCTCACTTATGAGGAAGCCCTCTTCTATAATTGCAGAGAGACTCAAATATAGGGGCTTGGCTCCATTCATAGCTAAATCGTTCACTGTGCCACAAACAGCTAGTTTGCCTATATCGCCGCCGGGGAAAAAGATGGGATTTACCACATAGCTATCGGTGGTGAAAGCCAGGCGTCCGCTGGCTTCAAAGATGGCTGAATCATCTAACTTATTCAATGCAGGATTAGACAGGAAGGGAAGGAGGTTCTTCTCCACGAGTTCGTGGCTCAATTTGCCACCACTGCCATGGGCTAAAAGAATGGTGTCACCCATAAGCTTGCTCCATATTTACCCTAAAAACCTTGGGAATTCTCAGGAGCCCCGTATTGATAATAGGCGGCGCAAGCGCCTTCGCTGGAGACCATGCAGGGACCTACAGGGCTTTCCGGCGCGCAAACTTTTCTAAAGAGTTTACACTCAAGTGGTGTAGCTGTGCCACGGATTACATCCCCGCATCGACATCCTTTAGGCTCCCTGGGCGGTTTTGGGCTCACCGAAAAAGCTTTGTCGGCATCGAATTGCTCGTATTTCCCTCTCACCTTCAAGCCACTTTGAGGGACAATTCCAAGCCCCCGCCAGTTAGCTTCAGTAACCTCAAAAACATTCTCCATTAGTTGCCGGGCTTTTCTGTTTCCCTCTGGCTTCACTCCCCGGAGGTAAGCTATCTCCACTTTTGGGTCGCCGTTTTCAATTTGCTCCACCAGCTTGTCTATGCATAGCAGAATATCCAATGGTTCAAAGCCCGAGATAACACAGGCAACCCCATAATTCTTAGGGATAAATTCGTAGGGGTGAGAACCAATTATAACACTAACATGTCCGGGACAAACGATGCCGTCTATCTTTACCTCGCCTGAGTCCAGCAGCGCTTTCATCACCGGCGGGGTCAGTTTATTAAGGGACAGGACATAGAAGTTTTCTATTTTCTCCTGCTGTGCTGTAAGTATGGAAGCAGCTATAGTTGGCGCCGTGGTCTCAAAACCGATGCCGATGAAGATGACTGATTTTTCGGGATTGGCTTGTGCTATCTCTAAAGCGTCCATAGTGGAATATACTATTCTTACATCTGCTCCCTCAGCTTTCGCCTGTTGCAAGCTAGAGTAGCTGCCGGGAACCCTAATCATGTCCCCAAAAGTAGTGATTATAACGTCGGGCAGGTGGGCCAGGTCGATGGCTTTATCCAGATCAGCGGTTGCTGTAACACAGACGGGGCAGCCTGGCCCTGACCTCAGCTCCACCGTTTTGGGAACTAATTGGCGAATTCCGCATCGCAGTATAGCATGTGTGTGCCCACCACAAAATTCCATTAATCTTATGGGCTTGGTGGAGTGCTTAGCAATTTTGTACGCCAGCCCCTTGGCTAGCTTGCTGTCTTGATATTCGTCAATGAACTTCACTTAGACTTGCTATCTCTTCCAAGAGCTTCAGGGTCTCCTCGGCTTCAGCCTCATCTACAACGCCTATGGCATATCCCGTATGAAGCAATACGTAATCTCCCACTTTTGCCTCTGGAGTCAGGGCAATGCTAACTCGGCGCCGCACTCCGGCGATTTCTGTTTCGGCCTCATGTCCGTCTATAGAGACAATCCTTACCGGCACTGCTAAACACATTGTTTTCCGTATTTTAGCTCAAGTTGATCTATAATACAAACTCTCCCGCGAGCGTGTTCTGTGCTTTCACCCTCATGTTTCGTCTATGAAGAATTGCCCGATATATTCATAATGCTTGCCCTCTGTGTCACAGTATACAACCCTCAGAATATGACACCCTTTAGCCAAAGGCTGCTCAGGCTTGAAGCAACAGATACCGGAGGAGGGGATGGTGTCTTCTGCGGTAGTCCAGGAAAGTCCGTTGGTTATCTCTTGCTCATCAAGGAAGATTCGCACTGTTTGTGTCGGCTTTGGTCCCATGCCAGCTCCCTCTTGAAAACTGAAACTCACGCTGATTCCTTCCCTAATTATTTCGTTGTTCCCAGTTGTTCTACCATAGCGAGGATATGTGGACGTAATATGTGGGGTGAGGCGCAAAGGATTATCAAGACGCCCAAACCACTGGTACTGCTCACATGGTAATTGAGGGCGGTAGTCGACAGCGAAGTAGCTGCCTCTATAGGAATAGCACGAACTGTATAAATATGTTAAATTCTGCTGCACAGCTTTAGCGTCCGTGCCTTCCAATATCCTTTCCCCCAACTCTTCTGGTTTGGTTGAAATAGCGCTTAGATCGACATTCTCCAGTGGCCAGGGAGGGCAATGTATAGAATCGATAGGTTCCCACATATAAGCGTAGAGAACCAGGGAATTCAGCCCATATTCCCCGAAGTATTGATAGTCGGGGCCATCCATCACTCCCGATGTTATCTGGTCGAGCTTTTCTTCGATCGCAGCCAGCCTTTGAAGCTGTTCCCAGTCCTTTGGGGTCCCAGTGTAGTGCTTCGGTTTTCCGTCAGCGTCTAAAACATCTACTAATATTAATGCATTCGGGGCTATGACTACTCTGGACTTGCCTTCGGCGTTGACCCTCAGAACGACTATTCCAGCATCAACCACGGGGAACTCATACCATGCCTTAGATTCGAAAAACTTGTTTTCTTCGACGATAAAATTTAACAATTCTTGAATTGCTCGTTCATTCAGTTTGCCCCAAAGGAGTTCGTATTCCCATTCTGAAGGCGGATGGTATTCGTGTTTTGTGTAAATAAAAGTACCATCTCCATAGAGTGTAAAGTCAGGAACTCGTGTCCACTGGGGAGGGTGTGTGGGGGGAAGGGGTCCCCCATCAGTGTGGCTCTTTTGGACTATAATCTCGTCCTGTCCAAGAGGATGGGGAATAGGCTGAACAGGTACACAAGCAGATGTAGAAACTAGCATAGCTAGTAAAACTAAGATGGCAACGCCCCTTGTAATCTTGCTTTTCACAACCCTCCTTCCCCTTATCGTAGTACGCCGCTACAAGAGATCCGCAGTATTTCTGTCTGATTAAAAAGTTGTCCCTAACTAAATCGTTTCCAAGCCCTTTCCTTAATTATACAATGGGTGCCCAATGTATCACGACTCTTCTTGCAACCGATTGACGCTAGTTAGGTATTGTGCTATGTTACGCAACATAATTCATTTATGAGGGTATCAGTTAAATGCGAAGCGACATGGTAAAGAAAGGAATTGAGCGTGCACCTCACAGGTCGCTGCTGCATGCTGTAGGTTGCTCTTCAGATGACTGGGATAAACCATTTATTGGAGTAATCAATAGCTTTAGCGAGATTGTTCCCGGCCATATCCATTTGCAGAAGATTGCTAGGGTGGTGAAAGCGGGGGTTCGCAGTCGAGGCGGGGTGCCGTTTGAGGTCAATACCATAGCTGTTTGTGATGGTATCGCCATGAATCATCCGGGGATGAAATATAGCTTGCCCAGCCGAGAGCTTATTGCTGACTCGGTCGAAATCCTAGCTCAGGCTCATGCCTTCGACGGTCTGGTGTTCATCCCGAATTGTGACAAGGTCGTGCCTGGGATGATGATGGCCGCAGCAAGGCTTAATTTACCCTGCGTCTTTATAAGCGGTGGTCCTATGCTAGCCGGGAAGCTTCTCCGGGAAAATACTGCCAAGTCTGTTGACGTTATTACAGTCTTTCAAGCCGTAGGCGAGGTGGCTCGGGGGAAGATGACCGAGGCTGAGTTGCAGGAATTGGAGATGGTCGCCTGTCCCGGTTGTGGTAGCTGTGCCGGGATGTTCACTGCTAATACTATGAATTGTCTCAGCGAAGCTTTGGGGATAGCGTTGCCGGGTAACGGGACGATACCAGCGGTGGAAGCACGGCGTGTACAATTAGCGTATAAAGCCGGGCAGCAAGTCATGGAAGCGTTAGCCAATGATATTAAACCAAAGGAAGTGCTCACCCGAGACTCCCTTTATAATGCCTTCGCCGTGGACATGGCTTTGGGCGGCAGCACAAACTCCGTGTTGCATCTTACTGCGATAGCACACGAGGCAGGGATAGATTTCCCCTTGTCTTGGATAAACGAGATTAGTGACTCCATTCCCCATATTTGCAAATTGAGCCCGGCAGGCGATTATCATATTGAGGACCTGGACTTAGCCGGTGGCATTCCGGCAGTAATGCAAGAGTTATCGGGATTGCTGAAGCTTAAGGCGAACACTATTTTAGGGAAGCAATTGGGCAAAATAGTAGGGGAAGCCCAAGTTAAAAATAGAGAGGTAATCCATCCCTTATCAAAACCATATGCTCCTACTGGAGGTATCGGCATATTATTTGGCAATTTGGCGCCTGATGGCAGCGTAGTGAAAAGCGCTGCGGTAGCTCCTGAGATGCTGGTTCACCAGGGTCCGGCGAGGGTTTTCGATAGTGAGGAGGAAGCTACGGCGGCGATAGTAAAAGGTAAATTCAAGTCAGGTGATGTGCTCGTCATCCGCTATGAAGGACCCAAGGGAGGTCCTGGAATGCGTGAAATGCTAGCGGCTACCTCCCTCCTCAGTGGTATGGGTATGGATAAAGAGGTAGCTCTTATTACAGATGGACGCTTTTCCGGAGGCACACGAGGGGCAGCCATTGGTCATGTCTCTCCTGAGGCAGCAGAGGAAGGTCCTATAGCTGCTTTGAGAGATGGTGATATTGTTAGGATAGATATACCTGGTCACAAATTGGAGGTGGAACTAAGCCCAAAAGAGCTGGAAAAACGGCTGGCTTCATTGCCTCCCTTTACAACCAAGGTTAAAACTGGCTATCTTAAGAGGTATAGTGATAAGGTAAGCTCAGCCAGCACTGGGGCAGTGTTTGCTGATTAAGGAGCCATGTTATGAAGAAAACTGGTGCTCAGATTCTGTGTGAGAGTTTAGTTAAAGAAGGGGTAGAGGTTATTTTCGGCATTCTTGGTGGCGCTGTCCTACCGATATACGATGCCTTTCCCCAATATCCTCGACTCCGACATATATTGGTTCGCCATGAACAGGGAGCGGCTCATGCTGCCGATGGTTATGCTCGAGCTACCCACAAGGCGGGAGTATGTGTAGCTACTTCGGGGCCTGGGGCTACTAATCTGGTTACCGGCATTGCCTGTGCTTATATGGATTCTGCTCCCTTAGTAGCTATAACTGGCCAAGTCTCTAGAGCTGTAATTGGCAAGGATGCCTTTCAGGAGACAGATATCACGGGCATTACTCTTCCAATTACCAAGCACAATTATCTCGTTACCGATGTCGCTGAACTGGCTAAAACGGTTAAAGAGGCATTCCACATTGCCCAGACGGGGAGGCCGGGACCTGTGCTTATTGACATACCGAAGGATGTCCAAGAAGAGAAGACGGACTTTGTTTATCCTGATAAGCTTGACCTGCCAAGCTATAAGATTATCTCTCGCGGGCACCCGGCTCAAATTAAAAAGGCAGCAAAGTTTATCAACGAAGCTGAGCAGCCTGTTATCATCGCTGGCAGGGGGATAATTATTTCCCAAGCCTACGATGAATTTAAGGAATTGGCTGAGAAAGCGCAAATACCAGTGGCTCACACTCTCCTTGGCCTTGGCTCCTTCCCCGGGAACCATATACTTGATCTTGGCATGTTGGGGATGCATGGCACAGCTTGCGCCAATATGGCAGTGCAGAACGCCGACATTCTTATCGCTATCGGTATGCGATTTGATGACCGGGCTACAGGAAATACTAGGGAGTTTGCGCCCAATGCCCGCATCGTGCATATCGATATTGACCCTGCAGAGATTGGAAAGAATATCCCCACAGATATTCCTGTAGTCGGAGATACAAAAAGTGTACTCACAGCCATGAATAGGGAAATTGAGAGGAGAGAGCATGTAGATTGGCTCTCTCAAATAGAAGAGTGGAGGTATGGACATCCATCGCTAGAAATC
>Ga0180438_10007448_pt1 | contig 14269 bp, 11 predicted proteins | sample SS_ome_12_FD_132455 | JGI IMG/M metagenome (GOLD analysis project Ga0180438, IMG submission 132455) | Hypersaline lake sediment archaeal communities from the Salton Sea, California, USA - SS_3_D_2 metaG | ecosystem: Environmental > Aquatic > Non-marine Saline and Alkaline > Hypersaline >... | reverse complement strand
TTGCCTTTTCCAATACTGTCATTAATCTCATTTTTTCACCAAATTGAATAAATGTTGGAATATCAGTAAAAAAACAAAAAAAATTTCAAAACTTTATTTAATTATGTATTCCCACAATCCATTGTATTGTAACATTTTTTTAAAATTTTTTCAAATATTTTTGGGAATTATAATTTAAAATGCTTAACTTTTTTGCCAAAAGAATACAAAAATATTGGCAGCGAACAAAACGAACAATAACGAATCATAAAGAACATATCTATTGGCTTTAAACATTTTTTTGTTCGTCCTGTTCGTTTTGTTCGTTGCTAACACAATCATTCCCTTTTTTTTCATACGTCTCCGGTAGACGCTGCGTTTTCCAGAGGTGCCGGATACTATTTCCGTGGGATTGGTTTGATTTTTTTAATATTTACAGTCCAAAAAATTAATTTTATTAATCTCACGCTTAAGTAAATGAATATTTTAAGGCGATTTTATTAATATTTTTAATCGTCCACCGCTTGATTTTTATAGCATGACACCTTTTTGCATTTTTCAAATTATTAAAATGAACGCAGTTAAATCAATCGGGATTTCTCGTTTTTCTAGTCCCTGTACAATAAGGACATCCAGTGCTTTTATAATTTCTAGTTTTGATAACTGCCTGCCATTCATGACCTTTATTACATTTCCACCATACTTTTTTTCTAGAACCAGGTGTCACTTTGTCAGGAGTAAGGACACGGTTTTTTGTCGGATGCCACTGTCTGGCAATTTCCGGGAAAACGACAGAAAGATTGTATTCTTTGCTGGCTCTTGTATGAGAACAAAAAGGGCAGCGGTTTTTGTTTCTTATTTTAGTATTGATAATCGACTCCCATTCATGTCCATTCGCGCACAGCCACCATGCTCTTTTATTGGACGCAGGTGTGACTTTATCTGGTGTCAGTATACCATTTCTGACCGGGTGCCACTGTTTAGCGATTTCCGGGTATATTTTTAAGAGACTATATTCTTTTGAAGCCTTTGTCCCGGCACAATAAGGGCATCTGTATCCTTTTTTACTTCTATCGCTGACAGCTGTCTGCCATTCATGCCCTTTCCCAAACAACCACCATACTTTTTTATGGGACGCAGGTGTGACTTTATCTGGTGTCAGTTTACCATTTTTGACCGGATGCAACTGTTTGGCGATTTCCGGGTACATTTTTAAGAGATTATATTCTTTTGAAGCCCTTGCCCTAGCACAATAAGGGCATTTGTAGCCTCTATTACTTCTATAGTAGACAGCTGCCTGCCATTCATGCCCTTTCCCACACAACCACCATACTTTTTCCCCGGAACCAGGGGTAACTTTGTCAGGTGTGAGGTCATGGTTTTTTGTCGGGTGCCACTGTTTGGCGATTTCCGGGTACATTTTTAAGAGATTATATTCTTTGGAAGCCTTTGTCCCAGCACAATAAGGGCATCCATATTTTCTATTACTTCTCGTCTCAATAACTGCCTGCCATTCATGACCTTTGTTACATTTCCACCATACTTTTTTAGGAGAACCCGGAGCCACTCTATCCGGGGTAAGTATACCGTTTTTAACCGGATGCCACTGTCTGGCAATTTCCGGGTAAAAGAGGGAAAGATTGTATTCTTTGCTGGCTCTTGTATGTGAACAAAAAGGGCAGCGGTTTTTGTTTCTATTTTTACTATTGACAGTCGCCTTCCATTCATGCCCTTTCCCACACAACCACCATACTTTTATGTTAGAGCACGGGGTCACATCTTCCGGTGTGAGTGTACCGTTTTTTGTCGGATGCCATTGAGAAGCGACATCCGGATGAAGGGCCGAAAGATTGTATTCTCTGTATCCGTCTATACCGTTACAATAAGGGCAGCCGTTATTATATTTGGTTCTCGCTCTTATAACATCTATCCATTCATGTCCCTTATAACACATCCACCATATTTTTCTTGTTGAAACCGGGGTCACATCTTCCGGTGTAAGGGAGCCGTTTTTGTCGGGATGCCAATAGTCAGCAATATCCGGCCGCAATATCATTAGATTGTGTTCTCTGGTTGCTGTATTAGAGCTGCACCTGGGACAACCACACCCCCTTTTTCTAACTGAGATTTTCGATTCCCATTCATGCCCTCTAGCGCATACCCACCATGCTCTTCTTTTAGAACCTGGTGTCACTTTATCCGGTGTTAAATCACCGTTTTTATTTGGATGCCATTGTCTGGCAATTTCCGGGTATAGGACCTTTAAATTATATGTATTTGATAATTTCATCCGCTCATCTTGAAAAACTGACCATTCGGCCAGGATTACGCCTATTAAAATACCAATAGTTCAAATGTGTCCCCTGGGCTGTGGTTATTGTCATTTCATTTCCTCATTGAGACTTACATTTTAATCCAAAAACCATTTTTTTTCAATTTTTTGTATTTTTTAAAAATTTTTTGTTCGTCCTCTTCGTTTTGTTCGTTGCTAACCCAATAATTCCCTCTATTTTTTTAACTCTCCGGGCGACAGCGACCGCCTTCAAGAGATTCCGGATACTATTTTTAATGAACCTGGGTTAATTTTTTTTATAATTATAGCCAAAAAAATTAATTTTATTAAGTTAAAACTTAAGAAAATACTACTCTGCGAAGTAGCTTCGCTACGTAGTACGAGTGCTACTCTGCGAAGTAGCCTCGCTACGAAGCACGAGTTAATATTTCAAGTAGTAATTATTAATTTATTTAATCTCTATGGGTCACTTCATCGTTAAAATTAGAATTGCTGGATGGTGAATTTGGGTCTTGTCTTTTACTGATTTTTCCAGTAAAATAATTCATCAACCTTTTTTAAACATTTTCAGGAGGTATTTATGGCTAAGTTGGAAACCAGGTACATGGGGTTAACACTGAGAAATCCTATTATTGTCGGAAGTTCAGGCTTAACCAATTCTGTAGAAAAAATCAAAGAACTGGAAGCTCATGGCGCAGCTGCTGTGGTTCTCAAATCCATTTTTGAAGAACAGATTCTAATGGAGATCGATTCTTTGAAAGGAGGCCGTTTGGGTCATTCGGAAGAAGCCGATTATATTGCTCAATATACCCAACAACATTCCCTGGATGAATATTTGAAGTTGATTGAAAATTCAAAAAAAACGGTGTCTATTCCTGTGATTGCCAGTATTAACTGTACCTCTCCAGCCAAATGGACAACATTCGCTAAAAAAATCCAGAACTCCGGTGCTGATGGCCTGGAATTGAATATCTTTATATTACCGGCTGATTATAAACAAAAAGGCGAGGATGTGGAAAAAATCTATTTCGATATTATCGATGAGGTGAAGGCACAGGTCTCCATTCCTATTGCTGTAAAGATGAGTTTTTATTTTTCTGGCCTGGCCAATATGATCTTTAACCTCTCGATCAGGAACATTTCCGGCATTGTGTTATTTAACCGTTTTTTGGGGCCAGATATTGATATGAAAGAGAAAAAAGTGGTGCCCTCTCATGTGTTTAGTTCTACTGAAGAGCTCTCTTTACCCCTTCGGTGGATCGGATTACTTTCGAGCGAGGCGAAATGCGACCTGGCCGCCTCAACAGGTATTCATGATGGAAATGGTGTCATTAAGTGTTTGCTGGTAGGGGCTAAAGCAGTGCAGGTGGCCACGACTATTTATAAAAACGGACCGGCTCAAATTGAAAAGATGCTGGAACAGGTAAAAAAATGGATGAAAGAACACCGATATCATTCGATTCAAAATTTTATTGGGAAATTAAGCTATGATTATATAAAAAATCCTGTGATATATGAACGCGTTCAATTTATGAAATATGTTGACGATTCAAAGGTGTAAACATCATCATTACTCCTTTTTCCTTTACATTTAAGTAACCCCAACGTCGATATTTAACTCATTTAATTTGAAAAAATCATCTCCTTTTCGGATGCATTGAATGGGAGTATCAGTAATATCCAGGATAGTAGACCCCTTGGATTCAGGTAAAACACCGGCATCGATCTGGAGAGGCACGGTATATAGTGCCGTTGAATCTGCAAATTTCCTGTTAATTGCCCTTGGATCATTCAACGGAGGTTCCCCAGACCGGTTGACAGAGGTGGAAATGAAGGGTGTATTTAAAGTCTCTATCAGTTTTAATATATTAGGGACATTAGGAATTCGGATACCAATTTTATCGCTGTTCTTTAAGAGTGTCTTATTTAAAGATTTGGAGGCCTTAAAAAGAAGGGTGAACTTTCCTGGCAGCAGTTTTTCGTATAAATCGTAAAAAACGGCTGGAATGGTATCTACCAGGGGGTCCAACATCTCAATACTTGAAACAGCAACAGAGTAGGGCAAATCCTTCCGGTTTTTAATACGATCAATAGTTTCCATCACTGCCAATGAAAAAAAATTGCCGCCAAGACCGTACAGGGTGTCGGTGGGGTAGATGATGACTCCGTTGTTTTCGACAATATTCTGGATGATTTCGAGGTTTTTGGGAAGGAGGATGTCTTTGTATTTAATTATTTGCATTGGATTTCATTATTAAGTAGAGTTGTGAAGTCGGCTGCGGGAGTACGTTTTGGCGGGCTAGTTAATAGTAACTTTATAAGGGAGCAGGAGGGCGGGGAAGAAGTTCTTGTACCGGTTGATTTGTGTTTCCAGGGTATGTATCGGTTCAGAGACGTTTACTCTGGTTCCCATTAATTCAAAGATAAAATCTATGAGGTTTTTTTCCCTGGGATATATTTTGATACCTACTTTTTCAGAAGCTGGAATTTTTGCCAGTCTTCTGGCCTCTTCGATCGCTTCATTTAAACCGCCCAGTTTGTCCACCAGTTTCAATTCATTTGCAGTGGTTCCGGACCAGACGCGTCCCCTGGCAATTTTATCCACCTCTTCAATTTTCATTTTCCTGTTTTTTGAGACAATTTCCAGGAAGGATTCATAGACGTAGTTTAACATCCCGGTCATTTTTGCTTTTTCCTCCTGGTTAAATCCCCTGTAATCAGTGAATAGATCGGCGTATTTGCTGGTTTTTACAATCTCTTTATCAATACCGATTTTATCGTACAAGCCTTTCATAACAAATTTTCCAAAAACAACACCGATGGAACCGGTGATCGTTTGCGGAAGCGCCATCACATTTGAGGAAGACATGGAAATCCAGTACCCCCCTGAAGCGGCCAGGTCGGACATTGAGATAACCAGCGGTTTTTCTTTTGCCAGTAATTCAGCTTCTCTACGAATCACCTCGGATGCCTGTGCAGAGCCACCGGGGCTGTCTATTCTCAATACCACTGCTTTTACAGAGGGATTTCTCCTCACAATCGTTAAATGCCTGGACACAGTGCCAGAGCCCATGATTTCACCGCCGAACAACGATTTCCCACCACTTTTACCGCTGTGAATCTCGCCTGTAGCAAAAATAACAGCGATCTTTTTATTTCCTCGGTAAGGTCGTGGTTTTGTTGTCTGTTTATAGGTATGAAAGCTGACCTGGTTGTATTCTACTCCGAGCTCCTTAAGTATTTCATCTTCGTACACGATCCTATCAATCAATTTGGCACGCAGATATTTTTCATTTGAGATGGGAGATTCTTCAAATATCGCTTTTACTAAATCGATATCTACATTCCTGCTATCTGCGATCTGAACGAGGGTGTGGTTGTAAATGTCTTCCAGCAGCTTTTCGATGGCCTCTTTGTGAGCCGGGGTCATGTGGTCTTTTGTAAATATATTGCCTGCGGTTTTGTATTCACCGATATGAAACATTTCCGCCTGTATTCCAAGTTTTGAAAGGGTATTTTTTAAAAACATTGCCTCACTGGCCAGGCCTTTTAAAAAGAGGTAACCGCCCTTGAATACATAAATCTTATCCGCAAAGGTAGCCAGGTAATATTCCCTTATCCCACCACCTTCGATATAGGCAACTACTTTTTTACCACTCTTTTTAAAATCGTTTATTGATCGTCCGATATCTTCTATTTTGGCAAATCCTGCACATAGGGGAGATATTTTTAAGATAATTCCTCTTATTCGATTGTCGATCTTTGCACGCTTAATATGATACCAAAAATCCCGGATAGCATCCATTTTGGAAAGGGCTGACGTGTCGTTGTCTACAATACATCGTGAAAAATCTATTTCAAGATACGAATTTTGCGGGATGTAAGGCTCTCGGGTCAATTGCATATATATAAAACCGCCCACCAGGGTCAAAAATCCGATAAGTATCACAAGAACAAAAATTGTTATTAATACGCCTCTTTTCATATTGGGCTCCTTCTTTTTACTTAAGCTTAAGTCTATTATACTTGATTTTTAAAAAAAGGTTTTGCTTTTCTGATGTTTTAATTAAAAAATCCATTAACGTTTTATTATACATTAAAACCGGAGAAAAGTAAAATGATATTGAGTGCTTAAGGTTTGCCATTGTTGCTTTTTTTGTGAAAAATTTGGGTTACTGTTACTATCTGACGTGAGATATGATATAATTATACACTAAAAGAGTACAGCCTCAGAAGGATTTTACTGAAGATAAAATAGTACAATAGAGATAGAGGTGAAAAAATGAACAGAATTAAACTGTTTTGCTTTCCTTATGCTGGCGGCGCGGTCGCTTCCTATAACCAGTGGAGGCAATATTTTGACAAAACCATCGAGTTTCGTCCCATAGAGCTGGCAGCCAGGGGCAGACGGATGCGTGAACCCAACTATAACTCCATTGATGACGCTGTGGATGATGTATACCATATCATCAAAAATGAACTGGTGACTGAGCCATATGCCTTGTTCGGTCACAGCATGGGCAGTATGATTGCCTTTGAACTGGCATATAAAATAAGAGACAATAACCTTCCCATGCCCGTCCATATATTCTTTTCTGGCCGGGCCGCACCCCAGGTACCCAGGGATAATAAACGAAAACTCCACCACCTTCCAGATGATGAATTCAAAAAAGAAATGCTAGAAATGGGCGGTACTCCTAAAGAGTTTTTTGAACACCCGGAACTGATGGAAGTATTCTTACCACTGTTAAGAGGAGATTTTCGTTTAACCGAAACCTATACCCACGGTGAAAAAGACGTCCCACTTGACTGCAATATAACGATATTAAGCGGGAAACAAGATGAGGATACCACCGAAGAGGTTGAAGCCTGGAGAATTCATACCCAGAAAGAATGTGATATCCACTATTTTGAAGGAGACCATTTCTTCATCCATGAAGAAACGGAAAAAGTGGTCAACATCATTAACGCTGCCTTAAGGAGCATCTAACGTCATTAAATAATAATTACTTAATGAAAAAAGAAATCTACTATAAAGACACGGTGACACCAAGAATCACCACGATTGGTTGCAAAAAATAGAAAATTGAAAAGAGAAAACATGATTGAAGTTTATGCCGTGGATTTATCAAAACCCATTAAAAAAGGGAGTTTTGAACAATTGTTGGCCTGCGTGTCACTAGAGAAGCGTATGCGAATCCAGAGATTCTATAAAGAAGAGGACAGGATCAGGGGATTGATGGCCGATATCTTAATCCGCAGTATCATTATCCGTAAGTTGGGGTTGAAAAATGGGGAAATCGAATTCTATACCAATGACTATGGGAAACCCTTTTTAAAAGAGAGGGAGGATTTCCAGTTTAACCTCTCCCATTCGGGCATCTGGGTCGTGGGTGCGGTGGATAATCGGGACATCGGCATTGATGTGGAACGGATTCAACCCATCGACCTAAATATCTCTAAAAATTATTTCTCTCCGGATGAACACCAGGACCTGATGAGTCAAGCGGATAAATTCTCATATTTCTTTACGTTGTGGAGCCTGAAAGAGAGTTATATCAAAATAAAAGGCAAAGGACTCTCTATGCCTTTAAATTCCTTTTCCATCAAATTTATTAAACCGGATGAAATCAGGATAAAATCCAAGGACCGATTGATTGAAGATATTTTTTTTGTCCAATATGATATTCACAAGGATTATAAGATGGCTGTTTGTGCACACCACAGGAATTTTCCCAAGGATATCACCATCAAAAGCATGCGGCAATTGGCCAATGAATTTCTTAATCATTGTATATGAAAATGATTATTAGAGACCAAATTTTTCACCTAAAAAGAGCTCAATCTCATAACGGAGTGCGAGTGACCATAAGAAAATGACAGGAGACCGGAACCATGAGTAATAGTAATAGTAAACCCAATGTGAAACCTATTTTTCTTCTGGCTGACAGCCAGGTATTATTCTGGCAGGGCAAACAAGGTCTTTTTATGGACCGTATTCGTAAATTAATGGAAGAAGACAAGCCCGATGGGCCTTATAAAGCGGCTTATATTGGTGCCTCCAACAGTGATAAGCCAGAGTATTACGATATATTTCTGGCCGCCATGAACCAGGTGGGTATTACTGATGATGAATGCCAGATGATTCGCTCCAAAAGAACCCGGAAAAAGGATTATAAATTCCTGGAGGAAGCTGACCTGGTATTACTGGCCGGAGGTGATATCGAGAAAGGATGGAATATCATAAAAGAAAAATTCCAACAACAAGTGGTGGATCGGTATTACAATGGCGCTGTTATAATAGGGATCTCTGCTGGTGCTATCCAACTGGGCATGAGAGGTTGGAAAGAAGGCGAACCAGTTCTGGACAGCCTTTTTGAAACCTTTCAATTGGTACCGGCGGTTATCGATGTGCATAAAGAAGAAAGTGACTGGGTAGACCTACATGTTGTTGTGAAACACTTGGGCAGCTACAACCGCGGGTTTGGAATCCCTGCAGGAGGAGCGGCCGCATACCATCCGGATTGGTCGTTTGAAGCCATCCGACACCACCTGGTGGAATTTTCTTATGTCAAAGAAGATCACGATAAAACAGAATTCAAACGCTCCATGATTATTCCTCCAGAATCCCAATATCCTGAAATTAGCGAAAAGGGGGATGACACCCTCAACTCAAACGTAAAATAATGACGGATTTTTCCCAAACGATCAGCCAACAGGTCCGTAACCAATATGTACAGTATCCTTACCCTGATATCGATCCTGGACGCCAGAGTCCCCAACTGCTGGTATCTGGTCATTTGTCGTTAATGTGTGACATCCTATGGGCCGGGAAGCGAACACCTGGCAGACTGCGGGTATTGGATGCCGGATGCGGTACCGGAAGTCCTCTGGTGGCAATGGCATTGGCCTATCCCAATGTCGATATCGTGGGTGTGGATTTCAGTGAGACCTCCTTAAGCAAAGCCCGGCAATTGGCCCAACGTCACGAGGTTCAAAATGTTCGATTTTATAATTTAGCCATCGAACAGTTACCAGAACTGGGAATGACTTTTGATTTTGTCGTTTCCAGCGGTGTGCTTCATCATTTACCCAAACCTGCCAGGGGTTTAAAGGCAATTGCAGATGTTCTGGATCCCCAGGGAGCCGTCTCCATCATGGTGTATGGAAGGTATGGACGACTGGGTATCTATATGCTGCAGGAGGCGCTGAGAACGATTTTTAAACCGGAAAAACCCACGAGGGAAAAAATCCCTTTTGCCCTTCGCCTGGCCCACCAGGTACCCCCAGAGCATCCCATGGCCCTACGGTCAAAAGGAATGGAATTGCAGGAGGGCAAGGATGCTGGCATTGTGGACCTGCTGCTGCACGCCAATGATATTCCTTTTGATGTCTCTGCTATCTACCAGATGTGTCAAGATTCAGGTATGCGATTCTATCGATGGTTGTTTCCATTCATTTACGAACCCGACAATTATTTTAAAGATTCTATGATTTTGAAATCTCTCGAAAATCTTTCTTCGCAGCAAAAGCATGAAATCGCGGAATTGGTTCATGGAAGAAATTCCAAACACAGTTTTTTTGCAGTAAAGCCCGAATTTTCACCACCGGCTGTCGATATCTCCAATGGAAACTGGAGAAAACTTCATGCGCGGTTAACCGCCTGTTTGGCCTGGAATCGCACCGTTCCCGTACCCGGACAAAAAGGAAAATTTATCATACCACCCGCCATTATCCAGGATGCCTGGGGACCCCTGGAAATTTCACATTGGCAATTGATGTTTTTAAGTCATATCATACCCGAGAATCCACTGGGACGAATCGTGCAAATGCCAGCTATCCGGAAAATAATTCCGTTTAAATCCAGGGCTGCGGTGGATAATGCCGTTGAAAAATTGCTGAAAAAAATATTGGATAACCTGGGGATTGTATTATTGGAAAGATGACCCTGATGGTAAATGGAGAACATCCGGAACGACTGACATGTCGCAAGGATTTCGTTGAAACCGTTATACCGGGTATCAACCAGATAGGTTCCCGAATGCTTGAAATCAGCGGCAGAGGGGATTTGTTTTCCCTCCTTAAAAAAGGATTTCCCGAAGCAGACATCGAGCAGATGGACATTGAAGCGCGTTTAATCGAAAATGACGTAAAAAAGTTCGATGAGATAGAGCCATTCGATTACATCGCTGCCGCCGGGCTAAAATATATTCGCTGTGACTCTCATCGACTGTTCCGACAGCTATTGGACCTCTTGAAACCAGGAGGGGTGATTTCAGCTGTTGTTCTGGGGGTTTCTGGGTACTATGGACTGGCAATGCTGGCTTCTATCATCTATAAACTCACCAGGGGCAGGGATTTAAAAGAAATTATACCGATTGCCACAGCGGTTATTGCCCAATTGCCGTCCTCCCATCCAGCATTTGAACAAGAAACCTTTATGGGACGGTTAAAGGCCTGTGATGAGGAGGCCTTTAAAGAGCTTCTAACACTTTCGGAGGATAAATTATACACTGTATCCCGGTTGCTGGAATCCATTCCCCAATGGGGAGGGAAGTTTATGGGGTGGGCATTTCCCCTGCTTTATGACCCCTCGCAGGAAATAAACGACCCGGAGATCATTCAGCAATTAAATGATTTGCCCGAGCCGCGGCGGTCTGTTTCCGCGGAACTGGTTAACGCTTCCCCCCCCGAACATTATTTTCTATATTGCCGTCTGAGGGAGGGAGGCACAGATTAATCTTGACTTTATCGGGGGTTTCATGTATAGTTAACCATTGATGTAGTTACCCATTAACAATAAAGTCCCGGTAACCATAAATGATAAGGTTGTGAAAACCAGTGAGAAAAACTCTATTTAAACAGAAGGAATTGATTCGATTCTTTTTCGATTACCAGAGGAAATACCTCAGCCTGGCCATCGGTGCGGGCGTACTCCTGCTCATTAATGTCCTGCTGCAGTTGCCCATGCCGCTGGTAACCCGCTACCTAATCGATAATATCATCCCCAACAGGGATTTTAATGCCCTCAATCTCCTGTGCCTGCTGCTGCTAGGGATTATCTTATTGGGGCAGGGGAGTGCTTTTTTCTATAGGTACCTCATTGTAAAGTATAATGCCAGGGTTCATTTCGACCTGGAACGGGACCTCTATTTTCATGTTCAGGAACTTCCCATGAGTTATTTCTCCAAACGCCCCTCCGGTTATATCCTCTCCCGTATCAATGAAGTATCTTCCGTTGAAGCGGTGATGGCGAACACATTTCTTAACATTTTAAGAGATATCATTACCATGATAGTGGGTGCCGTATTGATCCTCAACCTCCACCTCAAACTGGGTTTGTTCTCACTCTTTGTCCTTCCTTTCTTCATCCTCTCCATCAAAGCCTTTCACAAGAAAATTAAAGAGATTAATAAGCGATTAAAAGAGGAGACCGCTCAATATACGGGAAAGTTGGAAAAGAATATCAATGCCATCGAAAAGATAAAATCCTCAGTCAAAGAAGAGGCCGTGGGTCATCGGTTGGCCCGGAAATTGTCCTCTGTCATCGGTTTACGCATCAAAGCCGAATTAATCAGTGCCTTTGCAGGTATCATCTCCGCCTTCATCGGTGCGATCTCTCCTTTCGTGGTCTTGTGGTTTGGCGTATCTGAGATCATGAAAGGTTCTCTAACATTGGGAACATTCGTGGCTATTAACGCCTTCCTGGCTTATTTGTACGGACCTGCCCGTCGATTGACCGATATCGGGTATACACTCTCCCAGGCGATGGCCGGTATCGAACGGATATACGAAGTGTTTAATGAGAATGAAGAGGATAAAAGTGGGGACTCTGCTGATGATATAGATATAAAAGAAATTGTCTTTGAGAATGTCAATTTCTCCTACAACAGCTCTGACAGAGTGCTTAAGGACTTTAACCTGCAAATAAAAAGCGGTGAAAAGGTGGCCATCGTGGGTGAAAGCGGGCAGGGAAAAAGTACACTGGTAAAAATGATATTAAAATTTTATCACCCAGATACCGGCCACATTTATCTATCCGGCAAAAATTCCCGAGATATTGCTGTTAAAAGCCTGCGAAAAAAAATCGCTTACATCTCACAAAAACAGCGACTCCTGGAAGAAGAACTGAAGGAAACGATTGACGACAAAAAGGCAAGGGCTTTATTAAAAAAATTCAGGCTTGAAAAGTCTATTTCCAGTTCCAGTGAGGATATCCATCAGAGTGAATTTTCCGGAGGGGAAATCCAAAAAATCGAACTGATGGAATCCATCCTCAAAGATGCTGATGTGCTGATCGTGGACGAAGGAACCTCCAATATTGATTACAATTCAGAAAAAATAGTTCTTAATGAACTCTTCAATAAATACAAAGATAAAGTTATCATATTTATTGCTCACCGATTAAGTTCCATCACTGATTTTGAACGCATTGTTGTGATTGATAACGGAAGGGTGGCGGAACAGGGGACCCACCTCCAGTTAATGAAAAATGAAGGCAAATACCATTTCTTATGGGGAATACAGGAAGAATCAAAAGATGAACAGAATGAGAGGTAAAAGAAGATGAAAAATCTACCCGAGAAAAGTAACCATAAACCAGGCCGCACACTGTATGATGCATCACATTATAAGATAAAAACACCATTGGGAAAGATACTATTGGTGATAAGTTTAGTGGTAGTCCTGCTGCTGGCAATTCGTTTTCTCAATCTTATCCTATGGTGGAATGCCATGCGGCTGGAATTGACGCAAGATCATGATCCTTTGGCTAAGGCCAGGGTTGGGGATTACCGTTTCCTGGGGCTTTCCGGGTATGAAGGAGCCCGGAAAAAATTGATGGACGCGGTGACCCTCCAAGGAGTTAGAGAGGTAACTGTCATCTCCTACTTTGATTTCCTTCATCCTGCGATTTTTTTGATCCATAGTAGGAGTAGTAAACCTTATGTTAACCTTGGACGTATGAGTGTATATCCTGATAAGGGATATACTGCCCTCTTCTTCTATTTGAGTGAGATACTGGAAACCCGACGAAAGGAAACGGGCACACACGCCACTTACTTTGGTAGTTCCCTTTTTCCGGTTCTTTATGAAAATCTCGCTGGTTATATTTCCGGCAGTCGGATAGGGGAGAGAGCCAGAAGTACAGGACAGGGTATATCTTTTATATTAGAACCCCTCGAGGACACGGTGTATTTAAAAATTCCCTATTACCTCTATTTCTATCTCTCTTTGTTGGCGATACTCATATTAAGCGCCCATTACGGCAGTACTTTTTATATTTCCTTCTTCTACTACCTGGGACTCTTTTTATTGTTTGATTTTAAAAAAACACTTTTTACGATACCTTTTCAGTGGTTGATAAATCTCCTTGGAGTCAATATCTCACCACCATTGGCAGCCGTTATATCTGCAGGCATTGTCACACTTTTTGTAATCGGGGGCTTCATTGGGATTTTTAGCAGCCGTAAGCGGGATCAGGTGGATTTCAACTTAACCGTATGGGGCAAAGGTCTTATTTTCTTTTTCCTTTTACTTCCACTGGCATTAAGATTCTAAAAATGAAAACTATATTTTATTTTCCTAAAAATAAAAAACGTAGGACTGCATAATGATTGGCATAATTAAAGAGAGAATTTGGAATATAATCAAAGATAAAGAAGTATCCCTTGTGATGTTTTACGATAATACAGGAGAAATTTTATGGCATCGAGGAAGAAAAATTTATGGTAGAAATGTTAACTCAGGCAGTGGCTTCTTCCGAAAAATAATCCTTGAAACGTTAAACACAAGGAAGAAATTATTAAAAAAGGATCTCATGTTAGATTTGACACACGAAGGAATTTCCAAATCACCTGAGTTTATCCAGGTGACTAATTTGATGATTATTCCTATCCTGGATCGATATTATCTCTACGTTGATACAACATCACAGGGATATTTTAAAAAGGAAGACCTCTCTCTTTTCGAGAACCTGGGCTCCTTATTGGGTGATAT
>Ga0180438_10007446_pt1 | contig 14274 bp, 11 predicted proteins | sample SS_ome_12_FD_132455 | JGI IMG/M metagenome (GOLD analysis project Ga0180438, IMG submission 132455) | Hypersaline lake sediment archaeal communities from the Salton Sea, California, USA - SS_3_D_2 metaG | ecosystem: Environmental > Aquatic > Non-marine Saline and Alkaline > Hypersaline >... | reverse complement strand
AATTTATTCACTGATAGGATGGGCAAAAAATTAACCACAGAGCAGGCAGCGAACAAAGTTGCTAACCGTTTTTATAATTACTACCTTGATTTTAAGTTAATGATTTTGCGCTGGACCGGCTATGTGCCGAGCCATATTTTTAGAAAAACAGCTTACAGATTAGCTGGCATTAAGATTGGCAAAGGATCAACTATCCATATGTTTGCCAACTTTTACCAGCCGAAAAATATTGAGATTGGCGAGGATACTATTATCGGCGACCGCTGTTTTTTAGACGGCCGGGCAAAGCTTAAAATCGGCTCCCATACGGCGATTGCTTCGCAAGTCCTAATCTACAATTCCCAGCACGATATTGACAGCCTTGACTTTAAGCCAATTGAAAAGCCGGTTGAGATTGACGATTATGTCTTTATAGGGCCGAGAAGTATTGTCTTGCCGGGCGTTAAAATCGGTAAAGGAGCAGTTGTTGCTGCCGGTGCTGTGGTAACTAAAAGTGTTCCAGCGATGAGCGTTGTTGGCGGCGTACCAGCCAAGGAAATCCGCAAAAGAAGGGTAAAAAAACTTCAATACAAACTCGGCCGACCCAGGCTATTTCAGTAAAAAATAGCTTCAAGCTTCAAGCTTCAAGCTTCAAGCTTCAAGTTCTGATTTATTTTCTTACCACTTGCTGCTTGCAACCTGTTGCTTGCAGCTTCTATGACCCTTTCTATAATAATCCCCAGCTACAATACAAAAGGCCTTCTTAAAGATTGCTTAGAGTCGATCTATAGAGAAACTAAAAATATTAAGTTTGAGGTTATTGTCATTGATAACGGTTCAAAAGACGGGTCGGTTGAGATGGTTAAAAAGAACTTTTCTGAGGTTAAGTTGCTTACTCTGCTTAAAAACATAGGTTATGGAAAGGCCAATAATTTGGGAGTCAAAAAAGCAAAAGGCGAGTGGCTGCTCTTTCTAAACTCAGATACAGTAATTAAGAATAAGGCAATAGATAAAGTATTTAAAAAAATCACAAATCACAAATCACAAATCACAAATCTTATTATCGGTTGTAAATTATTAAACCCCGACGGCTCTATCCAGCCATCGGCTGGCTATTTCCCAACTTTAGGCAGAGTATTGGCGACAATGTTTTTTTTAGATGATTTGCCGATTTTAAACGAGCTGACGAAGCCTTATCAGCAGAGTAGAAGAACTTTTTACCAAAAGCGTCAAGAAGTTGATTGGGTGACTGGCGCTTTTTTGTTAATTAAGAAAGGTTTATTTTGTGAACTTGGCGGCTTTGATGAGAGTTTTTTTATGTATGCTGAGGAAGTTGATATGTGTTTTCGGGCAAAACAAAAAGGTGCTAGGGTTTTTTATACGCCGTTGGCAGAAGTGATTCATTTGAAAGGTGCAAGCTCTGGAAATGGTTTTCAGGCAGCCGTCACTGGAGAGTTTAAGGGACTTATTTCCTTTTTCAAAAAACACCGGCCAGCCTGGCAGCCGCCAATACTAAAAGCACTTCTTTTTTTAGGCGCGTTGTTAAGAATAGCGGTTTTTGGTATTATTGATAGGTCAAAGGCAAAAACGTATTATAAGGCGTTAAAATTAATAACGAATAACAACTTAATAACGCACAGCAAATAACTACTAATAACCGCTATTTGTAGTTATTAATGGTTATTTATGGGGGTTTATTGTTTAGAAATTAGAGATTAGAAATTTACCAACGATGTTTTTAAAAAAAACTCTCGCTTTCATTGATAAAAATTTACTATTAGGCCTTAGTCTATTTTTGCTGGTCTTTATCCCCCTCTACCCTAAGTGGCCGCTTTTTGAGGTTTTGCCCGGTTATATTGTCCGGGTTCGTCTTGAAGACTTTTTGATTTTAGCTGCACTTATTATTTGGTTTATTTATCTTCTTCGGGGCAAAATAGATTTAAAAAAGAACCCTTTGCTTTTACCGATTGCCGCTTATTTAGTTGTTGGCCTTTTATCTACTCTTTCAGCTATTTTTATAACGCGCACCATTCATCCGGAATTTATCCAAATTGCCAAACTTTATCTCCACTTTTTGCGCCGCATTGAGTATTTTTCGCTCTTTTTTATTTTCTTCTCTGCAGTGAGGCACAAAAAACAGCTTAAATACTTTTTAATTCTCTTGCCTTTGGCGATCTTGGGAGTGACGATTTACGGCTATGGCCAAAAATACCTTTACTGGCCGGCCTACTCGACGATGAACCGTGAGTTTTCCAAAGGCATTGTCCTTTACTTGACAGAACATGCCCGGGTGCTTTCGACGTTCGGCGGCCACTATGATTTAGCTGCTTATATAATGTTGACTTTGCCCTTGCTTTTGGCAGTTGGCTTTTTGGTTAAAAAATGGTGGCTGCGCCTTAGCCTTTTTGCTGTTTCGCTTTTGGAGTTTTGGCTTCTTATATTAACAGCTTCAAGAACTTCTTTTATCGCTTATTTGGCGGCTATTACCATGATGTTTTCCGTCCTTATCATCAAAAAAGGTTTCAAGTGGGGCTTGCCCCGTTGGCTGGCACTAATGGGCATAAGCCTTTTTATCATGGTTTCTTTTGGCGATTTGTCTGAGAGATTTGCTCATATCTTTAAACTTCAAGATTTTAAAAGTGCTCTTTTAAGGCCTTTTTCAGCACCGCCTACCCATGGTATTCCTTTGGATGAATCGCTTTCATTGGAAGAACAATTGAAGATTGTTGCTACAAAAACTGATGTACCGCCGACCCCGGGCAAAAAGCAAAAACCAGCTGATGTTTATGTTGACCCGTATATTTTAACAGAAGCGGCAGAGTTGGCTGAAAAAGAAGCGACGCCAGCGGCGATTCATGTTGACTATTCAGATACTGCTCTAAAGTATGGTTTGTCGGCCGGTATTCGTTTTGATGCCTTATGGCCGCGAGCCTGGGTTGGTTTTAAGAAAAACCCGCTTTTGGGTTCAGGCTATTCAACTTTAGTTAAAACCAGTGTTTGGGAATTTACCCAAGCTGAGTCAACAGACAATGATTACTTGCGTCTTTTGGGTGAAACCGGCCTTTTAGGATTTTTGGCCTTTCTTTCTATCTTTTTTGTTATTGCCAAATATCTCTGGCTGGCTTTCCAAAAAACCAAAGAGCCGTTCTTTATTGCCTTTTTTGCTGCCGGCATCGGCATTACCTTTGGCCTTTTAGTCAACGCTCTCTACATTGATGTCTTTGAGTCTTCCAAAGTCGCCTACACCTATTGGTCGCTGATGGGAATAATGCTGGCAGCCGCTTTATTTGTTGTTCAGAAGGAAAAGGCTAAAATATAACTGTAGTGGTGCGATTTATCGCACCTTTGATAACTTTGCGGCATTCGTTTTACAACCAAGGGGTTTGAGATATATAATTAGGGCATGGGACGGAAACAAGCTCTCATAATTCTTTTTTTATTTTTTCTAACGTTTATACCTCGTCTTTACAAAATCGACAACCCGATTGCCGACTGGCATTCATGGCGGCAGGCGGATACAGCGGCGGTTACACGCAATTTTGTAAAAGAAGGTTTAACCCCTTTTTATCCAAAATTTGACTCTTTTTTCCCTCTAAACGAAAATGGCTTGCCAAACCCCAACCGCTATTTTTTCGCCGAATTTCCGCTTTATAACTTGCTAACTTATCCTTTTTACAAAGCTTTTGGTGTAAATGAAGTTTATGCCCGTTTGGTTAGTGTTTTTTTTGCCTCGCTTACAACTGTTTTCCTTTATTTTTTAGTTAAAAACCTAACCAGCGAAACAATTGGTTTTTTATCTGGCCTCTTTTTTGCCATCTTGCCATTTAATATCTATTATGGCCGGGTAGTAATGCCCGACCCGACGTTTATTGCCCTTTCCGTAATTGGACTTTATCTGATTTACTTATGGAGACAAAAAAATTTGACTATTTTAGCATTTTTGGCAGGATTAGCTTGTGCTTTAGCAATGCTCGTTAAGCCCTATGCAATATTTTTAGCTTTACCGGCCGCTTACCTGCTTTTTTGTCCGGAAAGGATCGTCCTTGTAGAATTGCAAAGACGGTCCTTATTGAAATTTTGTCTTTTTCTAATTATTTCTTTCACCCCCCTTGTTTTATGGCGGTGGCACATAAACCAGCATCCTGAAGGAATGTTTGGCACTTCTTGGCTCTTCAATCAAGGCGACATTCGCTTTAAAGGAGCTTTTTTTCGCTGGCTGGTTTTTGAAAGGATGAACAGGCTTATTTTTGCCACCGGCGGCTTTGTGCTCTTTTTCTTGGGGCTAATTTCCAAAAGATCCAAGAAAGAAGGCTGGTTTTTTCATTTATGGCTGGCTTCAGTTTTTTTATATATGACAATTTTTGCCAAAGGAAATGTTACCCACGACTATTATCAGCTGCCGTTGGTCCCTGTAGGCTGTGTTTTCATGGCTAAAGGCGCTGATTTTTTAATTAAAAGAGGCAAAACAATTTTAGAGAAGTTGTTAAATTGGGGTGTGGCAGCAGGCTTAGTTTTATTTATGCTTGCCTTTGGCTGGTATGAAACGAGGGGCCTTTTTAATATAAATCATCCGGAAATTGTTGAGGCAGGAAAAACAGTTGATAGGCTTTTGCCAGAAGATTCTCGCATAATCGCTCCTTATCAAGCAGACTCGGCCTTTTTATACCAGACCAACCGCTATGGCTGGACCGTTAGCGGTTTAGTAGATCAGTTTATCAAAGAAGGCGCTACCCACTATGTTTCCGTTAATTTTGACGAAGAGACAAATGAATTTATGGGAAAGTGCGGGGTTGTTGAGAAAGGGGAGGAATGGGTGATAATTGACCTTTTGGAATGTAATTTTTAATAAAATCCGAAATTCGAATATCGAAATTCGAAACAATATTTAAATTCTAATTTTCAAATATTTAAAACAAAAAGTTTAGAATTTTGGATTTAATATTTTGAATTTGTTTAGGATTTCGTGCTTCGTGCTTCGAATTTAATCTTCTGTGAAGATTCTAATGCTCACTCCCTATCTCCCATATCCTCTGCTCTCAGGCGGGCAAATTCGAACCTACAATCTTCTTAAGAATTTAAAAGATAAACACGAAATAACCCTATTTGCCCTTATAAAGCAGGAAAAAGAAAAAAAATATGCTAAAAACCTACGAAGGTTTTGTAAAAAAATAGTCCTTCTTAAAAGAACAAGAAAACCCTGGCATCTACGCAATATTCTTCTTGCCGGTGTTACCCCTTACCCTTTTTTAGTAACCCGAAACTGGCCAATTGGTGCCCAAAAGATTATTAAAAAAGAAATAGAAAAAGAAAGGTTTGATCTAATACACGCTGAGACTTTTTATATGATGCCCAATATTCCTGAAGCTGACATTCCTATTTTACTGGCAGAACAGACTATTGAATACTTAGCCTTTTTGGATTTTACTCAAAAGAGTAAAAATTTATTTTTAAAGGCATTTCTTTATTTTGATGTTTTAAAGCTTCTCTTGTGGGAAAAGTTTTATTGGCAAAAGGCCAGCCGCTTGGTCACCATGAGCCAGGAAGACAGACAGTTTATAAAAAAAATGATTAAAAAGCAAATTAAAATCGATATTGTTGCCAATGGTGTTGACATTGACTGGTTTGAAAAAACAAAGAAAAGACTGCCTAAAAAACCAACGGTTTTGTTTGTCGGCACCTTCAAATGGATGCCCAATATTGATGCGGTTGAGTTTTTAGTGGAGAGAATCTGGCCCAGTATAAAAGAAAAATTACCTCAAGCTCAGCTTAAAATTGTCGGTTTTTCTCCGACTAAAAAGATTAAAGGCTATGCTAAAGACTCTTCAGTTATTGTTGAAGGGAAAATCGACGATATTAGAAAAGCCTACCAATCAACTCATGTTTTGTTGGCGCCAATCAGAAGCGGCAAGGGGACGCGGTATAAGGTTTTGGAGGCAATGGCTACTGGTACGCCGGTTGTTGCTACCCGCCTGGGTGTTGAAGGAATTGATATAATACCAGGCAAGCACGCCCTAGTTGCCGATAGCGCCAAGGGCTTAGCTTATAAAACAATAAAGGTATTAAAAAATAAATCTTTACAAAAAAAACTTGCCCAAGCCGGTAAAAAACTAGTTTCAGAAAAGTACAACTGGGAAGTAATTTCAGGCGAACTAGACCGTGTTTATAAAGAGTTGGGGGGAAATTAGCCATGTCTATCGATTTATCCGTTATCATTCTTAATTTCAATACCAAGCAGCTTCTTAAAGACTGCTTGCGATCGATTGTCAAATCGGACACCGGCGGCTACAAAATTGAGGTAATTATTGTTGATAATGCCTCAACTGACGGTAGCGCAGAAATGGCAGAAAGTTTAGTCAGTACAAATCTTTTTAAAAGAAAAAACATGAAATTCTCTTTAACTCGCAACAGGAAAAACTTAGGTTTTGCTGCTGGCAACAATAAAGGGATAAAGAAGGCCCGCGGCCGCTATGTTCTTCTTTTAAACTCTGATACAAGAGTTTATAAAGAGACCTTTGCCAAGATGATTGAGTTTATGGATGAAAGCCCGAATTGGGCAGCAGCAACTTGTAAGGTAACTCTTTCTAATAGACAGCTTGATTGGGCATGCCACCGGGGACTTCCTAATCCCTGGAATGCTTTTTGCTACTTTTCTGGGCTTGAAAAACTTTTTCCCAAATTTAGGTTAACAGGCGGCTATCACCAGAAATGGAAAAACTTAAAAGAAGCCCATCAGATAGATGTTATATCCGGCGCCTTTTTCTTTATAAGAAAAAAAGTTATTGATAAAATCGGATTTTTGGATGAAGACTATTTTATGTATGGTGAGGATATTGACTGGTGCTTTAGAATAAAAGAAAAGGATTTTCGTATCGCCTTCGCTTCGATTACAAAAATTACTCATGTGAAAGGAAGGTCAGGAAAATTAAAAAAAACGAGTGATAAAAATGAACGCAAAGTAAAAAAAGAATCAATGGAGCAGTTTTTTGACACAATGAAATTGTTCTATAAAAAACATTACAGCCAGCGCTATCCGAAATTTTTGATGAAAATGGTTTTTAAAGGGATTGATTTTTTAAAAAAGAGGGAGCTAAAAAAATGCGAATAGGGATTGACTGTCGCTTTTGGGGCATTGAGCATGCCGGCCTTGGCCGGTATACCAAGGAGCTGGTTTTAAACCTTTTAAAGGTTGATAAAAAAAATAATTATTTTCTTTTTCTAAGACAGGGCAGAGGCAGAGAAATAAAAAAAGGCAAAAGAGTAAAAAAAGTAATTTTTAATGTCCCCCATTATTCATTAAAAGAACAGCTTTTATTTCCCGGAGAAATTAATAAATATAACCTAGACCTTTTTCACTTTCCGCATTTCAACGTGCCAATCCTTCTTTGGAGGACTCCATTTATAGTTACCATCCATGATCTGATAAAGCATTTTTTTAAAGGACGGACAGTTACCACCAGAAACCTCTTGGCTTATTCAATAAAAAGGGCAGGCTATCATTTAGTGATTGATAAAGCTATCAAAAAAGCCAAGGCCATTATTGTTCCTTCCTACTTTGTCAAAGACCAGGTGGTTGTTCACTATCCCAGCGTAGAAGATAAAATTAGGGTGATTTATGAGGGGGTAGGAGAGCCATACATAAGCACGTGGCACGTAGCAAATAGCGCGTTGAAGAAAGTTAAAAAAAACTACGAGCCATCCGCCACGAGCTACGAGCGATTACTTAGGAAATACAAGATTAAAAAGCCCTATTTCATCTACGTTGGCAATGTTTATCCTTTTAAAAATGTTCCTTTACTACTACAGGCAATCAAGCATTTTAAAAATACCCAACTGGTAATTGTTTGCGCTCGCGATGTTTTTTGGGAGAGATTAGAAAGAGAGGTTAAAAAAATGGGGCTAGATAAAAACGTTATTATGCCCGGCCGACTTTCTGATAAAAAATTGGCGGTGTTTTTTAAAAACGCGACTGCTTTTGTTACTGCTTCTTTAATGGAGGGTTTTGGTTTGCCCGGGCTTGAGGCATTGGCCGCTGGCTGTCCGGTTTTAGCTGCCCGAGCCGGTAGTTTGCCGGAAATCTATGGCGAGGTGGCCACATACTTTGACCCAAATGATATCGACGAGTTGGTTAAAAAAATGAAACAGGCTTTAGAGTTTAGCAAAGGAAGGAAGGGGAAAATTATAAAAAAAGGCAGAAAACAAGCTAAAAGGTATTCTTGGAGGAAGACAGCCAAAGAAACTCTAGGAATTTACAATTCCATAATATGTAATAGGTAACAAGATAAAGAAATTACGTATTACGGTTTACGTATTACGTATTACTAAGCTGTGCGACTAGCTTTAGTTTACGACCGGGTCAATAAAATCGGCGGAGCCGAGAGGGTTTTAACTACCCTCCATAAAATTTGGCCTGAAGCGCCGCTTTTTACCAGCGTTTACAACCCGAAAACCACTCCGTGGGTAAGAGATTTTAAAATAATCCCTTCTTTTCTACAAAAAATCCCCGGCGCAAAAAGCAGACATGAGTGGCTTTTGCCATTGATGCCGCGCGTTTTTGAAAGCTTTGATTTTCGCAAGTTTGATGTGGTTATATCGATTACGTCAGCCGAGGCCAAAGGCATAATTACTCCACCCTCAACTCTGCATATTTGTTACTGTTTAACGCCAACGCGATATTTATGGTCTGGTAGAAAAGATTATGAGGGAGAGTTAGGTAGGTTGGGTAAATCAGGTATGGCTTTTTGGGGGCCGGTTTTGAGGCAATGGGATTTTGTAGCCAGCAGGCGGCCGGACATTTTCTGGGCAATCTCAAAGACAGTGCAGGCGAGAATCAGGAAGTATTACCGCCGAGAATCTGAGGTTATTTATCCACCGGCAACGAAGTTGCCGGCCAACAATCAGCAATCAGCAATCAGCAATCAACAATTTTATCTTATTGTTTCTCGCCTTGTTCCCTACAAGCGTATTGATTTAGCAGTTAGGGCCTTTAATAAGCTAGGTAAAAACTTAATTATCATTGGCCAAGGTATGGAAAAACAAAACTTAACAAAAATCGCTAAAAAAAATGTCAAATTCATTGACCGATTGACAGACAAGCAGCTAGCTGGTTATTATATGTCCTGTCGGGCTTTAGTTTTCCCTGGCGAAGAAGACTTTGGCCTGGTAGGCCTTGAGGCGCAAAGCTTTGGCAAGTCTGTTATTGGATTTAAAAAAGGCGGACTTGAAGAAACAGTGATTCATGGGAAAACCGGCTGGCTGTTTAAAAAGCAAACAACTAACTCGTTAATCCAAGCAATTAAAGAATTTGAGAAAAGAAAATTTTCCGTAAAAGCATGCCAGACTCGAGCCAGCAAATTTACAGAGAGAACCTTTATTAAAAAATTCAAAAACAAAGCGGAGGCAGCATGGCAAAAACACAAAAAGAATATTTGAAACACACTTACGTTGTTATTTTATGCGGCGGCGGCGGCACTCGACTTTGGCCAAGGTCGAGGAAAAAAACTCCAAAACAATTTATAAACTTTTTTTCCGAAAAAACCCTTTACCAGGATGCTATCAGGTTAGCTAAAAAAGTAGCTCCCATTAAAAAGATTTTTATCATTACCAATAAAGACTACGTGGACGATATAAAAAAAGAGTCGCCGGAAGTTTTAAAAGAAAATATTATTGCCGAGCCAATGAAAAAAAATACTGCCTTGGCGATGGGAGTAGCGGCCGCTTATGTTTATAAAAAAGACCCTAAGGCAGTAATCATAAACTTTGCTTCTGATCACACGGTTGAAGATTTAAAAACCGCCGTAAAAACCGTTTTTGGTGCCGCCAAAATAGCTTTTGAAAAAGATATTTTAGTTTCTGTAGGTATTAAGCCAACTTTTGCCCATACTGGATATGGATATATTCATGCAGGCAAAATTTTGCAAAGAATTTCCGGCTTGCCGGTTTTTAAAGTTTTAGAATTTAAAGAAAAACCAGACTTTAAGACTGCTAAAAAGTTTTTAGCAATCGGAGAGTATTATTGGAATGCCAACTGGTATACCTGGTCAGCCAAGGCAATCCTTAAAGCCTTTGAGAAACACTCGCCCGGTCTTTACGAAAACATTGGCAGAATTTTAAAAAGCATTGGCACCAAAAAAGAAAAAGCGGTTTTGGAAAGAGAGTATAAAAAAGCAAAAGAAGACCAAATAGATACAGCCATTTCTGAAAAAGCAAAAAACCTAGTGGTTATTCCGGGTAAGTTTGGCTGGAACGATGTCGGCAGCTGGAATGTAGTTTGGGACTTGGCCAAAAAAAACGGGAATGAGAATGTTATCATCCAAAGCAGCCGGGTTAAAAAGAAACAGGAAGTTTTAGTCCATGACTCTTCAAATTGCTTGGTTCATTATGATGATCAACTAGTTGCTTTAGTTGGCGTTGAAAACTTAGTTGTCGTTGATACAAAAGATGCCCTTTTGGTTTGCAAGAAAGATCGAGCCCAAGAAGTGAAAAAAATTGTTAATGAGTTGAAAGAGAAAAGGAAAAGAGAGTATTTATAGTTTAAATCCGAAATCCGAATATCGAAATCCGAAACAAATTCTAATTTTTTAAATTCAAAATTCTAAACAAAAACAGTTTTGAAAATTTAATATTTGAATTTAAATATTGTTTCGAATTTCGTGCTTCGTGCTTCGAATTTATAAACTCTATCAGAGTTTATGTTCACCTACCCGAACCTCAAACGGTTAATTGATATTTTTTTAGCAATTTTTTTGTCAATCCTTTTTTTGCCCGCCTGGATAATTGTGCCCATCCTTATTTGGTTTGACTCGGCAGGCCCAGTGATCTACAAACAAAAGCGGTTGGGTGCCAAGGGCAAAGCCTTTTGGCTTTACAAATTCCGTACTATGGTTAAAGATGCTGATGAAATTTTATTTGAAAAAAGGCCGAAGCTTTTGAAAAAATTTAAAAGAGGTGATTGGAAGTTGAAGCGCGACCCAAGAGTCACCAAGCTTGGCAGGCTCTTGCGAAACTTGACTATTGACGAATTTCCTCAATTTTTAAATGTTTTAAAAGGGGAGATGAGTATTGTCGGCCCGAGAGCTTACAGAAGGCAGGAACTTAAAGAGCAGGTTAAAAAATATCCAAAAACAAAGAAGTTAATTCCGACAATTTTATCAGTTAAGCCGGGCATTACCGGCCCCTGGCAGACATCAGGTAGAAATGTAATCCCTTTTAATAAACGGGCTAAGATGGACTACCAATATGCTAAAAACTATTCTTTTTTGACCGACTTTGTTATTATGTTAAAAACGCCTTTGGCGATGATTTCAAAGTGGTAGACCACTTTGAAATTCCTAATATCTAATACCTAATTTCTAATGAAATTCCCAATTTTCAATGTCCAATTCCTAATTTTTTGACATTAGTAATTTGTCATTTGATATTTTATTAGATATTAGAAATTATTTTTTATTTATGGCAGATCAAAAGTTTTCCAAAATCGAGTTAAACAATGAAGAGGAGCAGGTAGTTGATGCTCGCTCCCCCGTTTTCCCTTCCGATTTAAAAAAAGAACAGTCGATGACTAAAGAGGAAGGAAAACACCCCAAAGAGAAAGATTCTCCTTTGGAAAAGAATTCTGTTTTGCATAAGGAGAAGAAAAAAAAGTGGCCAAAGATTGCCGGCCTGGTTTTTTTGGGGCTTTTTTTGTTTGTTTTGGCAATAAGTATTCCTGTTGCCATTTTGGCTGGGCCAACAATAGTTTCTGCAAAAAAAACTTACGGGCTGGTTAGAGAAGCTTATGAGTTTGGCAAAAACCAGGACCTTGTTAAAGCTGAGGAAAAGCTGGTCGAAACCAGAATCTCTTTGGAAGAAACCCAACAGAAATATAACAAACTTTCATGGACAAAATTTGTCCCCGGCCTTCATCTTTATTATCTAGATGGCAAGAGGGGGCTGGAGGCGGCTTTGGCCGGTATTGAAGCAGCAGAAATTCTGCTTGAAGCAATTACTCCTTATGCTGACGTTTTAGGTTTTAAAGGCCAGGGAAGCTTTATGGGTGGCACTGCCGAGGACAGGATTGCCAGGGCAGTGCAGACTTTGGACAAAATCACTCCGGAAATAGATAGGGTGGCAGAAAAGCTAAAGGTTGCCGAGGCCAATATTTCGCAAATAAGCTCCAACCGTTATCCTGAAAGCTTTCAAGGTAAAAAAATAAGGGAAAATATTGACAAAGCCAAAGAAATAGTTTTGGCGGCCAACCTGGCAATGACCGATGCCAAGCCGATTTTAGAAGTTCTACCTAGCATTTTGGGCCATCCAGAAGGTAAGAAATACTTAGTTATTTTCCAGAATGACGGCGAGCTGCGGCCGACCGGCGGTTTTATGACGGCCTATGCTGTTTTAGCAGTTGATACTGGCAAAGTAAAGGCTGAGAAAAGCGATGATATCTATGGGCTTGACCGCAAGTTTGGCCGCGATTTGCCGGCGCCCGAGCCTATAAAAAAATACTTGCCTTTAGTTTACTCCTGGCATTTGCGCGATATGAACTTATCGCCCGACTTTAAAGAGTCAATGATGACTTTTGACAAATACTACAGCGAGCTGCCCGGCGAGCACCAGGTCGACGGGATTATAACTGTTGATACCAAGGTTTTAAAAGACCTAATTGATGTCTTGGGTCCGATTGAAGTTTCCGGTTTTGGCAAGTTTACTACTGAAGAGGATCCGCGGTGCAATATTCCCCAAGTGATTTGTGAGCTTGAATTTATTGTTGATAAGCCTTTGGCTACTCATGTGTCGGACAGAAAAAGCACGATCTTAGGCCCAATGATGCAGGAGATTTTGTACAAAGCCTTGGGCAGCGGCCGCGGCCAGTGGGGCGAGATTATAAAAACCGGCTACAATCTTTTGGAAGAAAAGCACATATTAGTTTATTTTAAAGACGATAAGGCCCAGGAAGCGGCTGAGAAATTTGGCATCGCCGGCCGGGTAAAAGACTATAAGGCGGACTTTTTTATGGTAAATGACACTAATTTTGGGGGTGCTAAGTCCAACCTTTATGTAGTCCAAGAGGTTGAGCAGGAAATTGAAGTCAAGGAAGATGGTACGATCCAGAAAAAAGTTTCTTTAGTTTATATTCATCCTGAACCGGCTGATGACTGCAACTTGGAAAGCGGCGGGCTTTGTTTGTCCGGCATTTTAAGAAATTGGTTTAGGGTTTATGTGCCTGAGGGCTCAAAGCTGATTGAGGGTTTAGGCTCTGAGGTTGAGATTGAAACAAGTCAGGATTTGGGAAAAACTGTTTTTGAAGGCTTTTTTACCCTGCGGCCTGAGTCGCGGGCCAAAGTCATTCTAACTTACGAGCTGCCCTTCAAATACGAAGAGAGCGAAGGTTGCAAACAATTTATCCAAAAACAACCAGGAACTAAGGAGCCGAAATATACAATATATTTTGGCAATAAAGAAGAAAAGTTTGGGTTGAATAAGGATAAAGAAATTGTTTTTTAAACCTTCCTTTCAGATGAGGGTGAATTTTCCGTGCGATCAAAAACTTACAAAACCGAAGCCATTATCCTAAAACGAATCAACTTCTCCGAAGCCGATAAAATCTTAACCCTCTACAGCAAGCATTACGGCAAAATATCTGCTATTGCCAAAGGGATTAGGAAATTAACTTCCAGAAAAGCGGCTTCTTTAGAGCTTTTCAACCATGTGGCGCTTTTTTTAGTTAAGGGCAAAAACTTAGACATTGTTACCGAGACCACTCTTATCAATAGCTTCCCCAATTTTAGAAAAGACTTGATTAAGGTAAAACTGGCTTACGAAGCTTGTGAAGTAATAGAAAGGCTAACAGTTGAGGAAAAAGGCAATACAGCGGTGTTTTTAAAGCTAAAAGATTTCTTATATGGATTGGAACAAGAGGGGCTTAAAAAAACCTCCGAGGTTGACGAATGTCATCCTCGGAGGTTGACAGAAAAAATAAGCTTTTTCAAGACCCAAATCCTCTCCCTTCTAGGCTTTGGCATGCCAAAAATCCTAACCAACGAAAATCTTGATAACTACATCGAAACCATTATCGAAAAAAAACTGGTGGCGGGGAAGATATTAAACGATACGAATTAACGCGAACAACCATGTCCTATAAGTCGTCCACACTTACAGGCTGTCGGATGCCAGGCATCTGCAACGCTGGCTTTAAAATGGTCTAGTTCTATCTCTTTGGCAGCCGATCTATTTCTTTCTAAAATTTCTCCTGTAACCTTTATAATATTAAGCGGAAGAGTCTGATTTGCTCTCAGTTCTTGCACTGCTTGATTTATT
>Ga0180438_10007444_pt1 | contig 14275 bp, 8 predicted proteins | sample SS_ome_12_FD_132455 | JGI IMG/M metagenome (GOLD analysis project Ga0180438, IMG submission 132455) | Hypersaline lake sediment archaeal communities from the Salton Sea, California, USA - SS_3_D_2 metaG | ecosystem: Environmental > Aquatic > Non-marine Saline and Alkaline > Hypersaline >... | reverse complement strand
TATTGGAAGCGCGAGCCAGGCAAGATGGTGACGATATTCTGCTTCTGTTTGAGAATCAGAGGATCACCTGTGCCGAGTTCGACGAGAGAGCGAACCGGGCCGCTAACGGGTTGCTCGAACTCGGCGTCACCAAAGGGGACAAAGTCTGTCTGTGGCTGCCGAACTGTCCGGAATGGTTGTGCCTATGGCTTGGTATGGCGAAGATAGGTGCTGTGCTCGTGCCGATCTTGCCTGTTCTGAGCGGTTCGCATCTGGCTCATCTCATCAATCACTCAGATGCGGAAACCGTGATCGCTCATGCGTCTTTTCTTGACGCGTTCAATGCCGTCGCAAACAACCTCGAGAACGTGAAAAACGTCGTCGTGGACGCTCATGAATCGTCCGGCGGCCCTTTAAAGCCGCCGTTTTCGGCAATTCCCATCGAAAAACTGTTTGATTCTTCCGCGGATCCGCCGCGTATCGATGTCGGATACCCCGATATATCCCACATCGTATACACCTCCGGCACAACGGGGTTCCCCAAGGGTCTCGTGAGACGTCATCCAGCGCCTGGCACAATGCCGCACGGGCCTGCTTTCCAAGAGTACGGCCTGGAACCGGGCGAGGTCGTATACACATGTTACGCTCTGCACACCAGTTTCTCCGACCTTATAGGCTGTATTGCGGGGGGGCTGATAGCGGCTATCAGCAGGGAGAAACGTATTGACACGTTCTGGGACGACATAAGGCGGTACAACGCGGTCGCGTTCAACTACTTCGCTGATTTGATCCCGGCTCTGCTGAAACAGCCGGAGAAGGAGAACGATCGGGACAATCCAGCCCGGTGGTGCAGCGGTATCATTGCGCCGAGAGACCCCGAGATCGTTTCGACCTTTGAGAAGCGCTTCGGGGTCAAGATAATCGAGACCTTCGGCGCGGCTGAAACCGGCGATGTTACGATAAACTGGGCAGGCAAGCCGGGCGCAATTGGGAAACCGCTTCCCCACTGGGAGGTCAAGATTGTGGATGACGATGGCAACGAGGTAGCACCCAATGTTGTGGGAGAGATCGTTCACCGACACAGATCCGGCGAGCCCGTTGTCATCGAGTATTACAAGATGCCTGAGGAATCTGCGGCCAAAACGAGGGACGGGTGGTACCACACTGAGGACCTGGGTTACAAGGACGAAGAGGGCTACCTGTACTTCGCTGACAGGAAGCTGGACGTGATAAAAAGAGAGGGGAAACGTATAATCGCGTCGGCGATCGAAGCGGTCGTGTGCCAGCACGACAGCGTCGCCGAGTGCGCTGCCGTCGGCGTCCCGTGCGGTCTCGAGGATGACGAGATTAAACTCTGTGTGATCTGCAAGGAGGGCAAGACCGTCGCGCTCGAAGATCTTTATGCTCACTGCGTAAAGAATCTGGAAGACCATACGCTTCCAAGATACATCCAGGTCAGAGATAGTTTTCCCAAAAACGTAAGGGGCAAGGTGCAACGATATAAGTTGCGGGGCGAAGGCGTAACGGAGGATACGTGGGACAGGTGTACGTCCGGGCACGAGGATTGACGCAGCATGGATGCTTCTATGAAACGCTCCAAGTACAACAAGTTCGTCAAAGTTCCAGGAGAAGATAGATACCTTCTGTTCAACGGTATAACCACCGCGCTTGTCAACCTGGATCAGGAATCGTTCGACAAGGTGGAGGAGATACTGGCGGCAATCGATGACGACCGGCCGACACCCGGGGACGAGCAGACGCAGGAAATCTACCGTATGCTGGTCGACGGCCGCTTCATCATCCCAAAACCGGTTGACGAACTGGCTCTTCTCAAGGTTCGTTACAACGTCTCGCGTCACAGCAATCCGCTTTCCCTCACGATCTTGCCGACTCTGGCGTGCAATCTGGCCTGCGTCTATTGTTATGAGCATTCGCGCCCTGATTTCATGACCGGGGACACTGTAGATGCGATCTCTGCGTACGTGGAAGAGCGGGCACGCAACGAGCGGATTGACAAGTTCCACGTAACGTGGTACGGCGGCGAGCCGTTGCTTGCTGCTTCCACGGTGTGGGACCTTTCGCAGAGATTCATGGGTCTCAGTGAAGAACATGGGTTCAGTTACACGGCGGCGATCACCACCAACGGAACGCTTCTAACTGGGGAAGTGGTAAACAACCTGCTGCGGTACAACGTGAAAAGCATGCAGGTGACCATTGACGGGCCGAAGAAGGTTCATGACGCCCGAAGACCGTTCAAGAGAGGGAAAAGCTCCTGTTTCGATGCAATAATGCACAACCTCGATCACGTTGTGGGCAAGATGAGCGTGATGCTGCGCACAAACACCGACAACAGAAATGTCGGGGCCGCTCTCGAACTGCTGGACGTGTTTGCTGAGAGAGGATGGTTGGACAAAGACAAGAAGTTCCATCCGTATATGGCTCCCGTGAGCGAGCTGACCGAGGCCTGTGCCGATACCGCGTCCGAATGCTGTACGGCGCAGGATTTCTTCGACCACTCGATGGATTTCGCCAGGGCGTGCGTCGAACATTGTATCCCGGTCAAGACACGGGCTCAATACCACTTTCCTGTCACTATCAAATACAACTGCGGCGCTATCGCGCTGAACTCGATGGTCGTTAACCCTTCGGGCGATATCTACAGATGCGGTCTGACAGTGAGCGACGATGAGGAAAGCCTCGGAAATATAAGAGAGCCGATGGATCTGGTGAACCAGAACATGCTCAAATGGCTCAGCTTCGATCCGTTCGAGCTGGAAGAGTGTCGCGAATGCGACCTTTTCCCCGTCTGTCTCGGCGCGTGTCCCAGAATCACGCTTGCCGGTGATAACCCCGCAGAAAGCAACTCGTGCAGGTACCTCAAAGACAACATTGAGACGATCCTCATCTTGCACGGGACCTGAGATGCCAAACCAGTAGTTCTGATCTCTCTTCAGGCGCGCAGTGCGTATCCGCCTTAGTTAAAGGGTGGACCGGTCCTGAAGATTGACCGGCTCGTGTGCACTTGATAGTATGAGATATCAGAACGAGTTTCCCAAATTGGAGTAGAGTAAGGGCCCTCGTGAGTGTTATTGAGCGTTTTGAGCACGAAGGAGTTGAAGGAGTAAGAGTAGGCCGGTTCAACATGGGTGTCAGTACGACGGCCGTAGTTTATCGGTTCGGGGCAACCGTCGTTGATACAGGTCCTCCCAACCAGTGGCGTGCAGTACGTGAGTTCCTGCTGGAGAAACCGATCCACCACGTCCTGCTCACACACCATCACGAAGATCACGGTGGGAACGGCGCTCGCATCCGACGGGAGATGGGAGTGCCCGTCCTGGCCCCACTGAGCGGGATAGAATGCATAGCGAACGGTTTTCCGCTTTGTCCTTACCAGTTGATTTTCTGGGGGAAGCCTCACAGGTTCGAGCCGGAAGCTGTTCCCGATGAGATCGACTTGGGCGACGGCTTCCGACTCCGCGCGCTTCCTGCACCCGGCCACGCGCCCGATATGACTTGCTATCTCGAACCCGACCGAGGATGGCTGTTCTCCGGCGACGTTTTCATCGGCGTCAAACCTCGTTACCTTCGTGCGGATGAGGATCTGAACACAGAGATCGAGAGCCTGCGCTACATCTTGCGGTACGATTTCGACACGGTGTTCTGTGCGCATCACGGTGTCGCGACGAAAGGGCGACAGGTCATCCAGAAAAAGCTCGAGTACCTGGAATGGCTTCGGGAGCGGGCTCGAGCCCTTCATGAAGAGGGCAGGTCCATCGACGAGATCACGCGTACGTTGGTCGGTAAAGAAGGTCCCATATCGTGGGCAACCCTGTACCACTTCTCGAAAAGGAACCTGATTGAAGGTTGCCTGGCGCCGTCTAGCTAAGTGCGAACCAAAAGAAATGAGTTTCCGGGCTACATCCCAAGAGAACATTGCACCTGACCGTGCTAAGGTCTTGCGATGCCTTCTTTCGAGTACGGTCCGCTACATTGTTCTTCAACTTCTTCCGCTTGACATAGCTGTTGCTGAAAGCCTATCGTATGCAGGACATCGGGTCGACTGAACTCAGAAGTAGGAGGACGAATTGACGGCAATGTGGCGGGATCTGATAGAGACCAGAATTAACGAACTGCATGTAAGCGATGAAGATAAGGTTGTGGAGCTGAGCGAGGCGGTACGGCGATTCGTGCGGCCCGGGATGAAGATCAATCCCTGCGCATTGCAGGCGCGTCCGAGCGCTGTACTCTACGAGTTGTGCCGGCAGTTCGCTGGGAAACAGCCGGAATTCGAATACATCGCCAGCTCAATAGGCAATATGTCGCTTTCGCTGGTTCATCTGGGTCTTCTTAAGAAAACCATTGTGTCGTTTGCGGGAGAAGGTTATCCGACGCCGGGTCCGAGTCCGGTGATTCATCGGGCGCTTGATCGGGGCGACCTCGAAGTTGAGAACTGGACGATGTTGACCATATCGCAGCGGCTGCTTGCCGGCGCGATGGGAGTTCCGTTTCTCCCGACACGTTCGCTGGCCGGGAGCACAATCGGTGCGGAACTTGCGGAGGCGGGTAACTACGTGGAAATGGCCGATCCCACGAATCCCGACGAGACGTTTGGGATGCTGCGCGCCTACCGTCCCGATATCAGTTTCGTCCATGCCTGGGCGGCGGACCGGTCCGGCAACGCCATTAGTTTTCCTCCTTACGGGGAGAACATTTACGGCGCGCTGGGCGCTCGGGAAGGTGTAATCGTCACGGCCGACCATATTGTACAGACGGAATTCATACGCAAACACGCTAATCTCGTGCGTATACCGGCGGCGGTGGTCCGGTCGGTAAGCCACGTGCCTTTCGGCTCTCACCCGGCCGGCAACTTCAGCCGCAATATCCCGGAATTCGCGCCATACGGGAACGATTATGCGTTTATAAGAGAGTGCCGCCGCGCCACGAAGCAGGAAGACACGTTTACGGCATGGATCAAGGAGTGGATTCTCGATCTGAAGGACCATGCGGAATACGTCAAGAAACTGGGCGAGGAACGGATCAAACATCTCCATTTCGTGGCCGAATCCGACTCGTGGCGGAAAGAGATAGAAGATTTTGAAGATGAGCTGTCGGACCCGCGTCCTCCGAATCCTATCGAGAAGATGATCGTCCATGCTTCGCGGGCCGCCGCCGATAGAATAGGCGAACGTGGGTACAAGACGGTGCTGTCGGGAATCGGCCAGGCAACGCTCATGGCCTGGCTGGCGGCGCATCGGCTGCGTGACGAAGGCGCCGAGATTGTTTTGATGGCCGAGACCGGCGTTTACGGTCACGATCCGCGTCCGGCCGATCCGTTCGTCTTCAATTTCAGGAATCTCCCCACCACGACGGTATTAACGGACATATTCGAGACGTTGGGACTGCATACCGGCGGCGCGGGTAACGCCTGCCTCGGGACCATTGGCGCCGCGCAGGTCGACCGATACGGGAACATCAACTCGACGCGGATCGAGAACGGCATGTTCATTGTCGGTTCAGGCGGGGCAAACGATATCGCGACGGCTTCCCAAGAGACTATCGTGGTCGCGCAACAGCGCCGCTGGATGTTCGTCGACCGCGTGGCCTATATCACGTGCCCCGGAAAGAAGATCAACATCGTCGTCTCCACTATGGGCCGGTTTGAGAAACGCGGCGGCGACGAGTTGATTCTCACGGGCTATTTCGGATCCGACGGGTTGGACAAAGAAAGCGCGATCCGAGATATCAAGGACCGGTGCGGATGGGATCTCAAAGTGAGCGACGATATCGAAGAGTTGAGCCCTCCCACAAATGAGGAAATCGCGTTGCTCCGCCTCTTCGACCCCGAACGGTTCTTCCTCGGCAAATCAACCTAACAGTCAGGACCCGCAGGACCTACTTGATGATCGGTTTGAGAACGATGTTGCGATACTTGATATTTCCGTGATCGCCTTGCAGGTATATGGGACCCGGCCTGAACTCGTCCGACCACAGTGCGCCGCCGGTACAGCCCAGCAGCGGTTCATTGTCGATGATCGTCGTACCGTTCAGTATTACGGTCACGTGACGATCGCACAGGGTGATGTCCATCGTCTGCCACTCGCCTGGTCGCATTTCTGCGGCGACCCTGGGGGTGATCCGGCTGTATATCGCGCCCATGTTGTGGCTGTCGACCTCTCTGCGATACGTGTCCTCAACCTGTACCTCGTATATTCCGCGCAGATAGACACCGCTGTTCTGGCGTCGGCCGACGTTCACCTCCAACGTCAGGTTGAAATCCTCAAATTCGTCGACGGTTCTCAGATTGCCGTAAAAGATGCGGTCCTCTCCCTCACGTTGTACCGCATCGTTAAGAAGAACGCCGTCTTCGACCCGCCATCCATTCGTTGCCTCTTCTTCGATCAATGTCCATCCGTCCAGCGAGTCGTCCTTGATGAGGTTGATTGGCTTTCCGTATTTGACCTTGGACAGGTCCGGCTTCGGCGGCATCGGCGCAATGCGTTTGCCGGTGAACTTCTCCTCAGTCCGGCCTTTCCCTTCCGGGTTGGTTACGTACCGGATCAAGTTAATGGTATCGCCTGACACAGTTGCGGAGACTTCCTCCGTGCGAACCCGGACGATCCTACCGTCTTCGTCTCTGTCTATACCCAAAACGCGATCGAAGCGAAGAGTATCCCCGTCAATGTAAACGCTTGCGACCGGGAACACACTACCTCCTATCCAGAGAACGCTCGCGTCGAGAACTCCCTCTTCCATCGTCACACCGAGCCAACCGGCTCTACCACCCGGCACTGTCAACGCCCACCGTCCGACGAATGGGTTGCCGCCCTCGGCCGCAAAGCCCGGCAGGGAAGCGAGCACCAGCGCCACTAGAATTGATGTACAACCGATAACGTCCTTCATCGTGCAAACCCTCCTCAAATGTGATACAGAGCTGTTCATTCGATCATCAAACGTTGACTCGTTCATATCAAAGGGGACGACGTCAAACGCTCCATCCCTTGCGATACTCTTTGGTCACGTAAGCGTTCGCCTCGGGCACGTTGGTGCAGCGCATGTTCGGCCCGTCCCAATACAGTTTCTTACCCGTGCGAATAGCAATGTTACCAAGCAGAACGACCTCGGTCAAGGGGCCAGCGTAATCGAAATTGGCACCCGCCGGTTTGCCTCCTTTGCAAGCCGCAATCCACTCCGCGCAGTGGCCGATCGACCTGGGAATCGTCTTCTCGGGCTGCTTGTACTCTTGCATCCTCGATTCCGGTATCAATCGCGGATCCTGTGCGTTCTCATCCTTGGCCATGATGGTTCCTTTGTCGCCCACAAGAAGCACGCCGCCGTTCTTGTTGCCCATCGGCCGACCGTCCTCGATTTCCTCCGGCCGGGCGGGCATCAGTCCGCCATCGTACCAGGTCAGCTTAACCGGAGGCAAATCGCCCCGTGCAGCGAATTGATAATGTACTATGGAAGCCAGCGGCGCGGTTTCGGAGTTTACCGGCGTCGAGCTGGCGTCGACGCTCGTCGGGTAACCGAGATTGAGCGCCCAGAAAGGTGCGTCAAACAGGTGGCAGCCCATATCGCCAAACGCACCGGTTCCAAAATCCCACCAGCCGCGCCAGGCAAAGGGGTGGTAGGCGGGATTGTAAGGTCTTTCGGGTGCCGGACCCAGCCACAGATCCCAGTCGAGCGTCGACGGTACCGGCGGCGTTTCCGTGGGCCTGTCGACACCCTGCGGCCACCATCCGGCAGGCCTGTCAGTCCAGATGTGCACTTCACGTACTGGCCCGATAGCGCCGTCCTGGATCCATTCTTTGATCAGCCTTATACCCTCGTAGGAATGACCTTGCGTACCCATCTGCGTGGCCACTTTAGCCTCGCGGGCCGCCTCGGCAAGTTTGCGGGACTCGTGGACCGTGTGTGTCAACGGCTTCTCGCAGTAGACGTGTTTGCCCATCTTGAGCGCCGCCATTGAGATAACGGCATGGGTGTGATCCGGCGTAGCAATCATTACCGCGTCGATATCTTTCTGTTTCTCCAACATCACGCGGAAGTCTTTGTATTTGGCGGCGCTGGGATACTCTTTGAACGTCCTCGCGGCGTAGTTGTCATCAACGTCGCACAGGGCGACGATGTTCTCCTTTCTGCAATCGCGCAGCACGCTGCGGCCGCGACCGCCCACGCCGATCCCTGCAATATTGAGTTTCTCGTTCGGTGACGTGAAACCGGCGCCTCCCAACACGTGCCGAGGGACTATCATCAACGCAGCCCCGGCTGCGGCACCGCCCACAAAAGTGCGGCGGGAGATTCTTTTACCCTGGTGCGTTCTCGTTGGTGTGTTGACACCCATCATCAGTTCCTCCTCAAACAGATTTCTACATCATCTCCGTGATTGCGAAGGTCAAAGCCCGCTGCTGAATAGTATGGTTGAAACACCCGGCCCAGGTCAACAGAAAAAGCCGAGTGTACGGCCCGTGAAATTCGACCCGATTTGGCCGGGAAACACACCCCTTGCGGTTTCGGCGGCTTCTTAGCGGCCTTGCCTGTCGGCCGGTTTCGCGTCTGCGCTCCGTGGAGCCACCTCGATCTTCCCTTGCTTGGCCGGATACTTGCCCACAATCTGAGTGTAGAACTCTCGCATCTTATTCATATCGGCTTCAAGATCGCCGCTCGGCGCGAATATTGGGCCCAGACCGCAGGCTTTACGTTTCCAGTCGATAAAAACGAGCAGAAGACGCACATTTGCGCGCTGAGCGATAAAGTAGAATCCAGTTTTCCAGTAGTCAGTGCGTTTGCGGGTGCCTTCGGGCGTTATTCCAAGGACAAATCGCTCCCGCTCGTCGAATGCCTGGACCGCTTGCTCGACAACGTTGTGGCTCGACCGCCGGTCGATGGGAACACCACCAATCCGGCGCAACAGCCAGCCCAACGGCCACCAGAACAGTGTGCGTTTGCCCAGCCAGTATGCCGGAATTTTGAAATAGAAGCTTGCCGCTATGAGGACCGGAAAATCCCAGTTCGACGTGTGGTGCGCGATCACACCAATCCACTTGGGATCGGGCGGGACTTCGCCCTCGACTTTCCAGCCGGACAACTTGAGGTAATATCTCCCAATCCACTCGAGCAGAGGCGTGACTTGGAACCGCGGAGAAGTAAGCTTGCTCATGATCTCCCCCAAATCCGCACCGACATTGTGGGGTGGAAAGCCCTTCCCGAAAACCCTGCGTCGTTTATTATACCAGACCGACGTGGTTTATCCCAGTGTTTCAGCGATAACTCAGTTTCACGGATACGTTCTCGAGTCGCTCGAAAAGTCGTTTGACACGGATTCACAGTTCTGATAGCCTCAAACCGAGGAGGTGATCGGGATGGGAACCGGACAGCGTCTACTGCTGATCTTCCCCCATCCGGACGATGAGTCGTACGGTTGCGGCGGAACGATGGCGAAATATGTGCAGGAAGAAAAAGCGGACGTCTTTCTATTGACTCTCACACGTGGCGAGGCTTCGAGTCAAGGGCCGAAACTCGGTCTGACCAAGGAACAGATGGGCGAGATGCGCTCGCGCGAGATGGTGGAGGTTGCCCGGGTGTACGGGCTCGCCGAGCTTTTCCTGATGGATTTCCCTGACAGCGGGCTCGAGACGCTCGACCCGCGGGAGCTTGAAGAGACAATTACCAAGATAGCTTTGCAGGTCGAACCACAGGTCATCATCAGCTACGGACCGCACGGCATTTCCGGGTTCACCGACCACATTATCACCCATGCGGTAGTCAAACGCGCGTTCGTCGAACTCAGGAGTAAGAGCGATCAACTGCGGCGTTTTGCGATGCAGTGCATACCCGAGGAAGTAGCGGCGCGTGCGATGCGTCCACTATATGCGGAGCCGCCGGAGAACATTGACTGTCGGATCCATGTGGAACCTTACCTGGATTTCAAACGACGCGGTCTTGAGGTGCAGAAGAGTATCGGTGCCGTTATCGAGCGGGATAATGTCAACGACGTCCTGATGCATCCGTACGAGTGCTACCGCTTTTTCCAGGAACGATTCGTGACACCCGTGGAAGATCTGTTCGCGAATCTACCGCAGTAACAGGGTCCGCTATCCATCCTGCCTGATGATCTCGAACCCGTTAAGCACAGGCGCTGAAACCTTTGGAACCAGCTCGATAGACAGTGCATCGTTCACCGCGATATCGGTGAACTCTTTGACGACAGCCGTGTTGGCTGCGCCGGCGGCCTTGACGACGTCGAATTTGTCCAGTACAACCTTGCCCTGGAGTTTGACGTCAAAGACCCGTTGACCCACAGGAACGTCCGATAGTTCCGCGAAACCCAAGCGCACAGTGTAGAGACCAGGTCTGTCCTTGCCGGTCACTGGAACGCTGCAGGTGAGCGATCCGGAACAGCCGGAGGTGAATACCCAAGGCTCGTCCGTTCCTTGAACCGACACGGCGTCGGCGTTCTCTCGAAAGTACCCGGAACCTTCGGCGAATTGAACTTCGATGGGAAGCTTGACCGTGCGCCCGTCCGGCGGACGTGGGAAGCTAAACCACAACGTACCGTCCTTCGCGCGCTGGTCGCCCGGAGCGCCAAGATTGACGGCAAGATGTTTGACCGGTTGAATATCTCCATGACTCTGGAACGCCGACCAGTTCTCCTTTCTCTGAGTGGGATAATACGCAACGGAAGTCTGGATCGGAAACGGACAGGTGCAGCCGGAACTGCCTTCAGGCACGAGCAGCATCCCACCGGCGGGTACCATATTGATCCAGCAGCCCGGACGGATCCCCGTCAACGTGTTCGGCCCGGCATCGGCCTGTAAATCGTTCATGGCCTGATAGGTCGAACGGTAGAAAAGACACCCGTCTGAAGCCGAGAACGTACCGCATCCGTGTCCCCTGTAAATGTCCCACTGCACCTCTTCGCCGGTGACTGGATGCACCCGCGTCACCGGTTCGCCGGTTTTCAAGTGATAGGCGTAAGGTTCCGCGTAGATAACATCGTCCATGATGACCGGATGACGAGTTTGCTCGCCGTGGTCACCGCCGACCGGCCAGAACGGATGAAAATGTTCCCGGTACCACATCGGTTCGCCGGTTTCAGCCTCAAACGCGTAGAGATGGTAGTGGACCTTGCGGTTCTTGTTCGACGTTCCGGTCAGAAGGACGGTATCTTTCGCGTAATTCAAGAACAATATATGGTTACACGTCTCGGTGATGTCAAGCGGACGGCTCCACAACCTCTTCCCGGTCCGCATGTCTAATGAGACGAGTTCCGCGGTGCCTTTCAGTAGGACCTGCAAAGTAACCCTGCCCACGTCGTCTTTCAGAGCTCTCTGACTGTCGCTTTCAACGAAGTAGATCCTGTCGTCTCCCGCGGCGATGGTGGGGTTGACGATGGCCCCGTTCTTGTACGTCCAGCGCGTATCGCCGGTGCGGCGATCGAGACAGAAAAGGTAGTGGCTGGTGACCAGTTTCCCGAAGTCGCTGAACTGGACCGCTATATCGCCGGCACGGCTTACCTCGGTGTATGACGCGCTTTGCTTTTTCCCGCTGCCGAACAGCAGGTCGTCGACCGATGCCACGTAACCCCAGTGGTAGCGGGTTCCAGGCACAAGTTGTGGCGCTTCGAACGTGAGAGAACGCTCGCCGGTCGCCACGTCCAGCGCATAACATTTGTCCTCGGCAGCCGCGTACAAATAGTCGTCGGTGACCGCGAGACCGCCGGCATCTCTCTGCGCGCCAACGCGCCGTGAGTTGGGTACAACAACATCCCATAAGGGGAAACCGTTATACGCGTCCACTACAGTTACGCGGTCGTCGCCAGGTACGAACAGTCGGCCGTCCTTCGACAGCGGTACCATCCCGCGATGGTGCCTGTCGATGATGTCTCGCGGCCCAGGTTGGCCGAACCAGAGCACTTCCATCGGGCTTCTAAGCAGCTGATCGCCGCTGTACGCTGAATGTCCCGGGTCGGCGTACTGGTGTGTCCACTCACCACTGCCATCGAGCTTGCCCCGACGGTTAACCGCCCACAAGCCGTTTTCGTCGATCGTTTTCCAGCCGGTACCGGCTGACTCCGCGATCCAACTTTCCAGCCGGCTTCGATCCAGCTTGCCGCCGCGTTCTGACGAATCAACCGTCTGACCGAGGTACGCCACGCCGCCGCACGGTCTGAGAACACGACGTATCTCTTCCAGCGAACCGTGCGTGGTCCCGGACGTCAGCATGTCGTCGGCGACAACGAGATTTGCGAAGTAGTCCGAATACGGCAAGTCGGACAACGAACCGTGGTGAACGGTTATTCTATCACCGTAAAGTCCCGCTCTGTCGAGAGCCGTCCTTGCAGCCGCCACCTTCCCCGCATCCTCTTCGACCCCGATGACGTTAAGATCGGTCCGCCTCGCCAGCTCGTATGCCAATCGTCCCTCACCGCAGCCGACTACCAGGCAGTAACCCTTCCGGATGCCGGTCTCATTTACGATGTGCTCCGCGGCCGACGCGTAGGTTTGTGTCCACTGATCCTCCGGGTAGGGAGGACGCTTGTCGGGAACCAGGGTAGCGGCAGGCGCCGCGGACGCACCTGCACGGAAACAGTGGATTGCCCCGCTGTCGGTGCTGACAAACAGCCGACCGTTCGCAACTGCAAGCCCGTAAGCCCTGCCCATGACCTTGCCCGTCCAGACTTCGTCGCCGTTGGCGGTGTCAAAGGCGACGACAGCGCCGTCCCCGCCAGCAAAAAGCACGTTACCTGCCAGAATCATTGAATCGGGATTGTTGCAGGGCTGTCGCCACTTGTACTCGCTGCCTCTTAGCTCTTTCAGCCTTCTATCAAACTTGACAATGCTCTCCCGGACATGGGTAATCTCCTTGTCGATTTCCTTAAGTGCCCGAGTACTCGCGTCGGCCCGTTTCTTCCGTAGATCCGACAGCCTGGCAGCCAACTTCTTTCGGTCCGCCGAAATCGTATTGCGCTCGTTCATTATCGCCTGGCGCTTCACCCGATCGAGCGCACATAGCTCTGTGTCCGTGAGAAGATAAGACACCTGCTCAGTTACGATCATGCGGCGTCCCTGGAACGTGGCGAATGTATCGCCCGCTTCCTCGCTCAGTGTCAATGTGCTGCTGGCAGGGCCTGAAACGAGCATATCCTTCGTCAGTAAAGCGTACGTTCCGCCGGTGCTGTTCAGCGTGCGTACGTACGTTCCATCCCGGCGATCGAGCACGACTGGACGGCCTCTCCCGGCCGGCACATAAAGTTTCGTCTCAGACGCGAGGAGGTATCCTTGAGGCGACAGCCTGTCGAGCTCGTAGACCGGCCCGTTACTCCAAAGTTCCGACCCGTCGGCGGCGTCAACAGCGCACACGTACAGCCCCTGTGCCGGAAACAGTCCCGCACAGAAGTAAGCGACGCCATCCTCCACGAGAACACCGGTTCTAACCGGCCAGAGGGACATCATCCGCCCGTTGCCGACCACCTGGCGCTCGATCGGCACCGGTCTGTGCTTCCAGACGAGCTCGCCCGTTGCTCCATCGAGGCAGTACATCCTGCCGTCGTCGGAACCAATATACACTTTGCCTTCAGAGACGGACGGCGCGAGGCGTACAGGACCGTCCGTGAAGAACGACCATTGTTCCTTGCCGGTTGCCGCGTTCAGTGCGTACACTTTGTCGTTGGCGGACGAGCCGAAGTAAACGGAGTCGCCGACAGCAACCACGTGAAACGTCCGATCGAACGTGACCCTCGGCAGGAGGCCCACTTTGTTATGCCAGTAGTCCGCCTTGGCAGGATCCGGCCACGCCGGTTGAGGCGCACGCGTCGGCGTCCAGACCCACAGCTCGGTTAGAGGCAAATCGAGCTGCTCCCCCGTCACGCCGGTTCTCCGGCTGTCATGCTGATACGTAGGCCAGTCGGACGCTGCGACGACTGCGCACGTGTTCGCAACAACGAGAAGAGCGACCAAAAACGCTAAACTGAGATACTTCATGTGAAACTCCTTCGGTAGCCACTTTGTCCGTGTTGAATCCCAAACCGTATGCGGCAGGCTTTTGCTCAGGCCCGCACGCGTAAGAGATTATCGTCACGCGGGCGCGAATGTCAACATCCATCCGCTACGGATTCGCGTCTCAGAGCAATTGTACCAATATACGTATCATGTCGATTGCCGCGTTTCCTGGAGAAAACTACGGGGAATCACAAAAAAATGCTTGCAGACACCGCCCGGGCAAGGTATAAATAGGCGGCAGAACAGGAGGCGGTACGCTGCAGTCTGGCTCGGGAACCTTGGGATGATCCTGGAGAAAC
>Ga0180438_10007443_pt1 | contig 14275 bp, 16 predicted proteins | sample SS_ome_12_FD_132455 | JGI IMG/M metagenome (GOLD analysis project Ga0180438, IMG submission 132455) | Hypersaline lake sediment archaeal communities from the Salton Sea, California, USA - SS_3_D_2 metaG | ecosystem: Environmental > Aquatic > Non-marine Saline and Alkaline > Hypersaline >... | reverse complement strand
CGCTTCAGCCGGCACCTCGACCGTCACCTCCAAAACGTAGTTGTGCCCGTGTCCCGCAGGATTGGCGCATTTGCCGAACACCTCGAAGTTCCGCTCCGCCGAAAAATCGTCGTTCCACAGCTTGTGCGTCGCCGCAAATTCAAATTTCTCACTGAAATACACCATCTCGAAATCCCTGCAATCAACCGCCACATTTCTGAAAGGGTTAAGCGCCAGGCTGAGCCTGTTTATCTTCGCCGAGCCGAACTGGCCTTCCAGTTTCACCCACGACGACCATAAAAGCTCACTTATCTGCGAGAGTCCTATATGCCTGCCGCCCCGAAATTCTTTCCGCAATCTTTCACCGAAAACAGGAACCACACTTTCTCGGACCTGCCTGTCGATTTCAGTAACGTTCACTACAAACCCCGTCGAAGCCTCTGGCTCTCCCGACAGCTCAACACAAAAATCGAAAAAAAACGCCAGACCCTCACCAGCAGGCTTCGATGCGAATGAATTCCACCCCCAACTCTCTCCCTCCAGAAAAGGATTTACCGAAAACCGGACATGTCGCGCCAACTCATGCACAATGTAAACCTGAGAAATACTCAAACCGACCAATCCCGAATCAGATAGCTATACACTGTTACCCACCAGAGATTCATCGCAATCTTTTGCTCCCGCAGACCTTATCCTCCACCCGATCCGGTAAAAGGAATCCATATTCTTTGTCTACGGCCACAAATCTTACACGCCCGACGTCGCTGGGCAAAGGTGAGACCTCCGGATTTATCGCGCAAGGCATTTCCTTTTCTCGTTTTTATAAGTCAATCCTCTTTTGCCTGACCATAAATTGTAAAAAATTTCGGACCATTGAAGTGAATCATATGGTCTGGATTGTTGCTGATCCATACCTCAGTGTCCCAGGCAATGTTACCGATATGTCTTTTGAATTCGGCAAAGTCTGGGAATGCACTTACATACACCCTCTTTGCATCACAGTGTTTCAGAGTATGCTCCAATTCTATTTGTCGCTTGGGAGACAAAGGGCCGTGTGTCGTAACCGCTTCTACTAAAAAAAGCAGATGGCTTTTACGAGCGAAAAGAACAACATCGGGTAGTTTGTCATGCTCTGTTATCGGTATTTTGAGTGCTCTCAATAGATTCTTATCTACGTGCAGCAATTTTCTGGCCGTATCGCCGACATAAACAACGGAAGTGTTCGGGCAGAATCTTGGCCTGAATTCCGTAATCACTTGAGCTTGAAGCTTGTTGTGTTTGCCCGGTGAAAATTTCACCGAAGCCCCCACTTGCAAATCGACCGATATAAGATGTCTTTTGCGACGTCTTTCATACCTGTCGATGAGCTTTACTTTTTGTTTCACCCACTGGGCCAATGCCGGATTCCACTTCGGACTCCCATACTTTTTGATAACCTTGAGAGTATCGCTTTCAATCGCATAGACTGTGTGAGGGCTGTTCGTCGGCCTCTTCGGGTCATCGGGATTCCTTTCAACTATCCCGGCTTGTTCGAACTGGTGAAGTGTTTGACGTCGTACTGTTTCTCTGGTGTTTTCGGCATATTGTTTTCCGTAGTTGGCCTGGATAAACTCAAGGATGTCATGGATCCTTATGGGTCTCTCCTTGCTTCTGCGCCACGTATTGTTTTCCTTCAAGTCAAGCAATCCTAGCAATGTCAAACCTGACCGCTCATTCTGTTGTGCTCTTGGCAGTCCCAGAGCTCTCAGAATCTCAATTGCGTCATTCAGTTTACCCATATTTACTGCTTTCTGTATGGACGGCATCTATTAGAGCTTCATTGATACCCAGAATCTTACCAACGGCTTTGTCCAGGTCAAAATCCACTTGTGAATCCGCCTTTTTGCGAACAACCTGTCCTATTTTCCTGACGGCCTCCATGGGCGGAAAGGGCAGACTTCTTATATCCGTGGCGTTGACTTGTGTGTTGCCGTTAAGTGTCCTGAAGTAATTGTCCACGATGGCGGTGTTCAGAATCGCTGAGAGACCGTATGCTTCATCGACGGACAGGTCCTTGCCGGGCTTGTGAATATAATTCAAGTGGTTTTCGATTCCGACGGCTTCGCAGCTGAATTCGGTCTCCAGAAAAACCGCCGAATGCAGCCTGCGAGGCTGTTCTTTCGAACTAAATCGCCTTACAAGAACGTAGTTTTTGACCGGCAGCAACAAACGCTCGCTGCCTTCCGTTACCTTGATTGCCGACGGTTTCTTGTTCGTATTTGTCGGCCACACGGTTTTCATGCCCCTCATGTTGTGCATCCACAACAAAGGCGCCCATTTCCTATTGTTCATCGCTCCTTCGAGTAGGTACTTCTCGGCTCGAAAAGGTACCACCGGCCCTGTCGAAATCTCCAGCCCCAACTCCCTCAGCTTGAATGGCCATTTGTCTATCACCTTTACAACAGCAAGATCAAGAGGGCAACACGGTATTTTTATGAAGGATTCTTCAGTCTTGTTGAGTATGTGGTCTGCGTCGGAAACAACAAACCTCTTTATGTTTTCGAAATGTTTGTTCTTGCTAGTCGATATTATAATTTTTCTTTCATGTAAATCTCTTTTCTTCCGTATGGCCTTGAGTATGATGTTTTCCTGCAATACTTGATCCTCGTCAAAAATCTCCTTTCGGGACTCAAATATGTGAATCCGTGATAATTCCACCCTTGTCAGGAACCACTGCCGAAACCTCTTGTAGTAAAGCCCGGAGCAAAAGCTTCTCGGAGTGATGAATACCATTTGTCCGCCGGGTTTCAACATATTTGTCGAAATTGCCATGAAGAAAGTGTATATATTTGGCTGTCCGCAAACGCACTCGCTCATCACAGCCGCATGAGGAGAATTCTTGCTCAGCTTGTAATAAGGTGGGTTTGAAAGTACGAAATCGTATAGAATCGGGTCCTTATCTCCGCACGTAAAAATATTTCTCTTGATGTACGTTTCATTATGCAAAATGAAATCCTGCGCGCGGATATTATAGGCTAAGTTGATGCTTTTCATTGATAAGGTGTCCTTGCATGCCTCCAAAACAACTTCAAGAACATCCAGTAGTTCCGGGTCGTTCTCATAGGCATCAATCGTTAGCTCAACAGCCCTGCCTGACTCTGCCAATCTCTCGCAAAAAGCCGCCGATAGTATTCCCGCCCCGGCCCCGGGATCCAACAGCCGTATGCACCTGTCCTCTACATCGAACATGTTGGCCATAAACCTGGCAACCTGGCCAGGAGTGAAAAATTGAGCTTTGGATTTACGTTTTTCCATCCCATGAGTTTCGGTATATGATGCAGCCAGCCTCTCCGCGTACCCCGTCAGGGCCTCGGTATTTCCTTTCCCGGGGGCATCCATACATTTGCCTCGCTGCATGTTTGTTTCACCAATTATCAAGTTTTTGCCGTTCTGCCTCATCTTATAAGAACTATTCTAACACACACGCGTTCGTTCTTGTAGGCGCGTATTCCAATTTTTCGCACCGAAAATTTTTGACCCAATATCCCAAACACGAACATTACCACCTCCGGCTTTCCGCCAAATCACGCTGCCAATCGCCCCTAACTCTTTAACGGATATCATCCAAAGTATCATTCCCGCGAAATCAGAGTCGCACATCCGCTTTTGGCCGAATCCGCCGCAGCAGGAATCCATATTTTCATACAATATATTCTGCACAAGTGTGCGGGGCGGCGGCCCCGAAGCCCTTCACCTGGAGAACAGGCAATATCCCTCGAAAGAGGACGGGGCAGGAGATTGCACTCCCGCGAATCGGAAGCGCCCTTATGAGAACGCGCCTGTGGTCAGCACGTCAGCCCTTCGTACAGTCCTGTTTGGTTGTGCCTTGACAGGCTTCGGATTTGGCCTGTCCGTCGCATCCGATTGACCTTCGAATTTCCTAACCACCCATTTCCATGCACCGGCTCCGGTAGTGCATATAGTTCTCCAGAGTGACCTCCTCCGGAGCGCCGTGGTCGCATGTCGATATATACCCCCGCGCCGCCGCATCACCGGCAGCAAGCGCAACAAGTAGCCGTCAATCGCCTCCCCGTCCTCCGCAAGAACCCGCTTGTCGATCCCACAGGTCATAACCAGCCCCGCAAACCGCCCGAAATGCAACACCTCACTCACTCAAACTTGGGGTTTTCACATAACTCTCGTCGCAGTAAGTCTTTGCAAACGCAAAAGCAGAAATCTATTGCTTCGGTTTACCCCCGCAGCAGCCGGTAGGCAAGATACTCAACTTTCTCCGCCACCCGTCGGCTAAGATAAACCAAAAGCTCGGCAACAATGCAACGCGCTACTCACATCGGACCCAGTAGGCATTGCTTCGATGCGGCAGCAGTTCGCTCACCAAAGCGTTGAGATCTACAGGCGATAACCACCCGTCACCGTTAAGGTCGCCGCAAGAGCCCTCCGGGGCTCCCGTCCAATACGAGTTGCTTGCGTGCGGAATCAGTGTGTTGACAAGAGCATTAAGATCAACCGCTGACAACCAGCCGTCACCGTTCATATCGCCCACACAAGGACAATCCTGCGCATCGTCCTTGACAACGCGAAAGCCAGCGAGATTCCCCCGGGTCTCAGCCGTGTACGTACCGATGCTGACTATCCGACACAGATACCAGTCGCATCCCCAGCCACCACCACGAAGAATGCGATAATCATCGGAGCAATCAGGGTAGTAACAACTCGTAGTCCACTCCCAGACATTGCCCGCTATATCGTGCAGCCCGTAGTCATTCTGGGCGGGATAATAGTCCACCGGCGTGGTCCATGGCTTGTAACCGCTTTCGTACGGGTCCCCGGAATTGTAGCAGTTTCCTCGATTGTTATCCCACGTGTTTCCCCACGGAAAGGTCATTCCGCTGACCCCGCCTCGCGCCGCATATTCCCATTCATCTTCCGTCGGCAGCCGGTAACCGTAATAATTGCAGAATGCACTGGCTCCGTAGAAGCTCAACTCAACCACAGGATGATTACTCATATCATGCGAGTCCTTTTTCCGCACGCTGAAAACGCCGTTGTCATAATCGATCTGACTATCGAAATCATAGCTGTGCATATCAACATATGGCTGGCTGTTGCTCAAATCGGTTGAGGCATAGACTACGCCCCCCACGATCTTGATAATGCCGTCGGAGTTTGCGGAATTCAGATATTCACAATACTGAGCATTGGTCACCAGATACTTGCCCATACTCCAATTAGTACCCGGAATATCAACACACGCTACAGGCTCGCCTCCGGAAGCCCCCCAGACGTCGGAATAAGCGGATACAGCTACAGCGGCAACGAAGATTGTCAATACCGCAAAACACCGCGTCTTTGAAACCTTATAAAAACTCCTCCGCCATCGCTTGTATAGTTGTATTTTCACGTCGATCCTCCAACTCTATTGTTTCATAATACCAGATTCGCCCCGAAATGCAATACCTCACTCACTCAAACTTGGGATTTTCACATAAGTCTCGCCGCAGTGAGTCTTTGTCGCAGTCACTTTGGTCGGCATTGGGTTCGTCCGGGCAGTTCTCGACATCATCCCGAACGACCCCATTATCCGAATACGGAAATACGTATGGACCTATATTAATTCGCCCCGCGACCATTCGAGCATTCCCACCATATCTCTCACCGACCCGCTCATCTTATCGCAATTGAAAGGCAAATCCCGATGCCTCGCAAATGGGCCGTATACAGAAGCGTGCACTCTCCGCGGTCTCTTCGGGGAAAAGGCTTGAACCGGTGGTAAAAAAATTCTAAAATACAGGATGAAATCGCGGAACAGCACTGCCCATATGCGCATCGTACCAACGGACATTAAAAATAATAACCTATGCCGGAAAAAGTTCAGACCAGGAGTATTACTATGAAAAAACAGAGAAAAGCTTTCACCCTGATTGAACTTCTCGTGGTAATTTCGATTATTGCGCTGCTTATGTCGATAATGATGCCCGCCCTCGGCCAGACCAAGAGAATCGCCCAGGCAACGGTTTGCTTCTCAAATCTCAGGCACTGGGGCGTCATCTGGAGGATGTTTGCCGATGACCGCGAGGATAAATTCACCGATGACCTGGACTGGGTCGTGCCTCTGTGGCCCTATTATAAGGATGACAAGATCTTGCTCTGCCCCGCAGCTAAGAAAAGAGGCAGGCGCGTAGACTGCCGCGATAATATCCTCGGAAGCAAATACGAGGCATGGGTGGCGATGATCCAATTTGTCGATGACGAGCCCGAAGAAGAGGTCTACGGCAGCTATGGCTTGAATTATTGGGCAAATGACAGCGGCGCCGCCGGCTCCAATTGGATCAAGTCAAACTATCTCTGGCACAGCCCTACACTCAAGGGTACCTTCCAAGCTCCTCTATTGTGCGACTCGGTGAACATAGGCTTCGCCCCTCTGCCCACTGACACCCCTCCTACCTACGATGATGAACCATACTGGGGCTGTACCAATCGTGACGAGATAAGGGCCTCCTGCATCAACAGGCATCCTAACGGAACCATAAACGTACTGTTTTGCGATTTTGCCGCAAGAAAGGTGGGGCTCAAGCAGTTGTGGGACCTCAAATGGTACAGAAACTGGCCGTGGGATTCCAAAGGCCAACCGGTTCCTCCGCCAAACTGGTCCGACCCAAAGTTCAGGTGGATGAGCAAATTTAGCCATCAACCGATCGCTTTCTAACGCTATCAGCAGAATCCCGGGCCGTCTTTACGCATCGTAAAGAGCGACCCCGCGGGCAAATCCGCCCACCAGCCGGGAGAAAGGGCACGATTCAAGGCGGCGACGACCCGAAAGTGCCCAGGGGCGGCAAATTCGAAGCTTGGTTCCTCCCTGAAGTAAAGTTCGACAGCGGCCTTTGCCATATACAGGAACCTCGGGCGGGATCCTTTTTTCGAGAGCTAAGAAAGCGGCTTGAAATGACTTGAGAAAAATGCTGACTGCCCAAAACCGGCGCAGGAAAAATCCCCGGACGGATAGCCCGTTTTTTTCCAAAAAAAGGGGTTGCACTTTGGCCGAACTTATGGTAAAATATTGGACGAGATAAGATTTTTGCCGAACAGCACCGGACCGGCGCGCATCATAGCGCACGGGTTGAAGTGCAGTTGGAAACAAGGAGAGCAACCATGGACAGGCGGGCGAAAGGCTTTAGCTTGGTGGAGTTGTTGGTGGTGATTGCCATTACGGCCCTGTTGATGTCCATGATGATGCCTGCTCTGAACGCCGCCCGAAAGCAGGCGATGAAGGTCGCTTGTCAGTCAAACCTGAAGCAATGGGGACTTGTCTGGAAGGTCTTCACCGGCGACAACAACGACCGGTTCCTCACCGGCCTCGATTGGCTCGGGCCGCTCAAATCATACTACAAGGACCCCGGCGTACTGCTTTGCCCCGCAGCACGGAAAACAGGCCCCGCTACAGACCGCGGCGGTTCTTACAGAGGTGGCAAGAACACCGTATGGCGGTGGGACTATCGTTTCGAAAACGGCGGCCACAGGACTTTTACGGGCAGCTACGGCTTGAATTTCTGGTGCACGCACAGCGAGGAAGGAGGACGCGGCCGCTTTTTGAACGCCCTTTGGACCACGCCCGCTATCAAGGGCGGTTTTGAGGCGCCGCTGTTTACCGATTGCAGCGTGCTCGGAGCCGCGCCGCTGCACAGCGATATCCCTCCGGACTATGATGGTCAGCTATACTGCGACGGTTCAAACCGAGACGAAATGAGAGCACTTTGCTTCAATCGACACGGTGCCGGGACGATAAACGCACTCTTCGTCGATTTCTCCGCCAGGTCTGTTGGCCTTAAGGAGCTTTGGGAGTTGAAATGGCACCGAAAGTGGTTCTGGAACCTCAAAGGTGTCCCCGATTGCGACCCTCCTGCCCAGTTTCGCGACCCCAAACATTGGATGTATAAATTCAGGAACTATTGACCAAAGAACCCAACGCCTCGAGCTTCCCGCACGACCTGCCGAAGTAGCAAGCTCACCTCTGATTACCGCAGCACGTTTTTGTTTTCCCACATACCTTTCACACGTAAAACTTGCCCCCCGCCTGTCCAACCACATATTCGCCTCATAATCATCCGTCACCGCAAAGATTTTACGGTTCGTGCGCGAACCAGCTCCTCGTTCCACGACAAAACTTTACGAGCATAAGCATCAGAGGCACTTCTATCAGAACCCCTACCACGGTCGCCAGCGACGCGCCCGAATTCAGTCCGAAAAGCATTGTCGAAGTCGCTATCGCAACCTCGAAGTGATTGGAAGCGCCTATCATTGCCGACGGCGCCGCATCCTCGTACGAAAGCTTCAACAGTTTCGCCAGACCATAGCCGAGAGAAAAAATCAGAACCGTCTGAATAGTCAGCGGGATCGCGATCCAGAAAATTGTCAGCGGATTAGACAAAATCACCTCACCCTTGAAAGAGAATAGAAGAACCAGCGTAACCAGCAGCGCCGTGATCGTGATCGGCGTTAGAACATGAAGGAATTCTTCCTTGAACCAACGCTCCCCTTTTGCCGCAATTATCCACTTTCGGCTGAGGTGACCCGCCGCCAGCGGCAGCGCAACATAAACCCCGATCGACAAAAGAAGCCCCTGCCACGGAACCGGCAGTCTGCCCACGTGCAGAAGAAAGCCCCCGAGCGGCCCGTAAAGCGCCAGCATCAACAGCGAATTGATCGCCACCATCACCAGTGTATGCCCGTCGTTTCCCTTTGCAAGATAACCCCACACCAGCACCATCGCCGTACACGGAGCAATTCCCAGCAGGATGCAGCCGGCTAAGTAGCTTCGCCAAAGTGGAACCTCCAGCATCTTTATGCCATCGACGACAACCACAGTGCCGCCGCCATATTCCTCACCTGTCGGAAGATCAATCCCGAGCGGCATCTTCACATGGTCTACCGCCTCCGGACCGATGAAAAACAGAAAAAGCGTACCCAAAAAGAAAATCGCTATCGCATACATTGTAAAAGGCTTGACCCCCCAGTTGATAAAAAGCGTCAGCCCCACCGGCTTGATACACTTTCCGGCCTTGAGAACCTCTGCAAAGTCGATCTTCACCATAATCGGGTACATCATAAAGAACAGGCAAACGGCTATCGGAATCGAAACAACCGGCGCCTCGCCCACATAAACCGCAAGCCCGTCGAGAAACTTTGCAACCTCCGGCGCGGCCTTGCCCAACACGATGCCCCCCGCAATGCTCAGCGCCACCCAAAACGTCAGATATTTCTCAAAAAAACTAAGCCCCTTTTTTGTGCTCTTTGCATTAGCTTGTGTCGACATATTCTTGCTCATTCCTTAAACAAGCCCCTCCAGGTTGTGAGAAAAAAAATCGGCGGCGAACCTCGAATATCCGATGCTCCCCCTTAGCCGGCCGTAATAGCGCCGGTTATTCGTATACACGCTTACCAAAGCGCTTCCTTAAGCAGAAATGGGGTAACCAAAAGTAAATTGTGCATTTCAGCAAGAATGCTGACGCCTAAAAGTCTGCGCATTTCAGCCGAAGATGCTTTTTGCAAACCTCTTAATCTCGGAAACCACCGTGGCACTCGATTGAAATAGTCCATGTATAGCGCCCCGTACTTTTTGCTAAGCTTGGCTTCCTCATAACGAACCACGAAGCTGTAAACGATGGCAGAATAGACGAACATAAGTGGAGCGAACCAAAAAAGTTCACTCAGAAATGCAGCACCTGTCAGAAGCAACGTGTTACCCACATAAAGCGGGTTGCGGATGTAGACGTATGGACCGGTGGTGGTAAGAATCTTGTGGATTCTTAAGCGGTGGTGTATGTGCAACTGCGACCATATCCTCAAGTATAATCCCGCACCAAAGACAGCTCCCCCCAGGCCCAATATCAGCACATGATTTTCGACTTCCTTCCAGGTGCACAAAGCCATAAAGACCACCGGTGGGACCACCAACAAACCGCGCTTCTTATAAATGAACCTCCCAATCTTCTGTTGCATATTCACACTCCCACTATTCAAACTGAGATTTCCCATCTACACGCAGAAAAACATAATTTCCCCCGTACGACATCAACGTTTTTACAAAAACCACCTTCAACGGGCAAGAAATTTTTTTTCAGAGGCGGTTTTTGAAAAAAAATCGATGCTAATCTTGCTCTTTATCCCCTGCCTTTCTTCCAAAACATACTCTTGCACAGACCTTGAAAACCCGCCCCTTCACAGATTCAAGTCTTTCAGCAATTCTTTGCATTAGCCGGACCCAATTGGCACGGGTTTCAAACGATGGATATATGCCAAGCCGCCGCACGGATTGTCTACTCAGTCCCCTCGCCCGCCGCGCTGCCGGTGCTCGCCCCCGCCCGGACAGCATGACCCCAATGGTTCCTGACTCCCCTCAGATGGACATTTTTTCACGGCGCCACATGTCTTGCCTGCCGAGGTTTTCGCCGCGCCGGGACACCCGAGACTGCCCCCTCCCGGCTCATCAGACGGACAGCCAGCTGAAACAGAGCTGTCCGGACAACACCTGCCCGCCGCCCCGCACCGATTCTTCGTCAAAACAGAATGCGCCGCAACCACCCCCACCAAAAGCGCCACAAGTACAAAGACCGCAATCTTAACGTTCTTTCCCCCACCTCCGCCGGATGTTGAACACCTCTCGCCCGCCGGTACGCCCGGATCGCACGATTGTGACTCACCCGTTCTCTCACCGTCTACACGCTCAGGATTCTCTTCTGCACTCATTCGAATTTCCTTTCAAAAAATAGACAAATTCTGTTAATGCTGTCCCGGAAACGCTTTAAATTCCTTGGGCTATCACATATCGCCTTACTCCCGGCTCCTTAAACTCCTCCGGCAACTGTCCAACATCGTTATTTCGGCTTTTGGCATTAACCCGATTATACAAACTACCCGTAAAAATGTTCGACTTTCCGAAATTTTTCCCCTTTTCGCCGACCGATACAAAAGCCCTCTTTGTCACTAAGCCGCTCACAGAACGCCACCCACTCGTACCGGTCCACAAACACGGCCGCCTTGCCGTCCTCGGTCGAAAAACCCTTTAGTTGCGACCGGCGCCACTACGTCACGGCCTTTATACCGTACAACTGGCAGAACGCACGCAGTTGTTTCGCAAAGTTGCCGTAGAATATGATCTGGTGCATCCCTTTCACGTCACAAACGTCCTCCACCTCGTTTATAGTCATCTCGATATTTGTGCGACAGCCGCCTGTAGGCGGTATGGGCGGACATCCGACAATTTCACCCGAATACACTAACATCTCGGGCGCATCCGACAAAAGGTACTGGGCCATGGTGACTTCTTGTCCCGCCGAAAACAGAACCCGGGGAACGCATCCCCAACCCGCCTCCGCATGGTTCCGCAAAATATACGGTTCGCTCACCGTCCCCGCTCCGTTCATCTTCGATGCGCTCGTACAATGGGCGCCGAAATAGTGGTTCTTCTCTGTTTCCGCTGAAGCGTTCTGCTGAAAACCGGGCTTCTCGAAAAGCTCCTGAACCAGCATCAGAGTCAGCGTCGCACTGAGATCCGACTGACACCCCGCAGGAAACCCTTCGTCCCTCAGGCTCATAAACGCCATGCACGGCGGAACGTGCTTATGAGGCCGCTTCAAACCCGGAAGACAACGCATCATGAGAGCATCCGCCTGCTCCGCTTTAATAATACGTTTCAGAGCAAAATAACACTTCGCAGCCTCCAGTATGTCCCCTTTCGACGGCTCAACCACCTCTTTCGCGTTCCTCAGATACCCCTCAGCCAGCGCCCTGACTTCCGCCGTCGGCTCCGTAAACCTGAACTGCTCGTAAAACCGCTCATGCGGCACGGTGCGAACTCGCGTCCCCAGTCCCGGGACGGTCGACTCAGTGACCTCCGCCCCGATAATGTTGATAAGCAGGCTGTTCTTCATCCGAAAACCGGTCCGAACCATCCTCATCCCGTAACGCACCGCATCGAAGTTGTCCAGCGAACTGATCATGTACACCCCGCTTCGTCGGTGCAATTGAGCGATATGATTTATCAGCAGCACACCTAACGTCGCTAAGACAACCGTCGGAACTGCCGTTTCGTCGACAATACGAATAACGTGCTTCCAGTGTCCCTTTTTGAAAGGAACTAGCAAAAGACCGTCCGGCTGCGACCTGTTTACCTCGCTAATGAATCGCGTCACGTCCGCCTCTTCGTCAAGCGCCTTCTCGCTCATCGTGATCCGCATACCAAGTTCACTCTCGATACGCCTTATCTCGCCGAGATATTGTTTCTGCCGCCTCTCCGCGTCAAAAGTCGAACCCGGCCAACTGTAATATCCTTGCTTTCGCAAACTCTCGGTCGGCGGATAAACAAAAGCCCCGAGCACTTTGGCCACGCCCTTTTTCGCATCTGTCCGCGCCGAAAATGCGTCCGCCCCTCCAACCACCTGCGAGCCCATCGAAACTGCCGCTGCACCCGCGCCCATCGCATACAAAAACTCACGACGTGACAGCCAGCCCTTTTCCGAGAATCCTGATTTTTCCATCTGCACCATTCTCCCGTTCATTTTGTTTAGCACCTGTATTCTGCAAGCGGGACTTCCCGCTCGACCTTAATCTTCGCCTCGCTCCCGCATTTTTATCACATACTACCAGAACTCCCCCAAAAAGCAACCCCGCGCCTCACATTTTCCCACAAAGACGCGCACAGACCACCCTCGCCTCTTGAAAAACACTGCGCGCCTTAGCCTGCATTTCTCGCGGTCTTAATTGAAAAAGACTGCTCTTTGTGGGATAACATATTTATAACAAGAAAGTTATACTGTAATGCTTCAGACGGAATTGGACATTTCCTGAAATTTTGTTAATCTCTGTAATTTTTGAAAGGGAATGGCCATGAAACCAAACCGCAGGAAATTTTCGGCTCAACAGAAAGCTAAGATTTTACGCAAACACCTGGTTGAAAAGGTGCCCATCTCCCAGATCTGTGACGAGTATGGCATCAAGCCAACCCAGTTCTATCAGTGGCAAAAGCTGCTTTTCGAGAACGCAACAGCGGCTTTCGAGAAGGGTCGCGACGGCCTCAAAGACAGACAATGCCGCAACTTCGCGCGGAAAGTCTCTCACCTCGAATCTGAGCTGGCTGGCAAGGACGAGGTGATCGCCGAGATCATGGAATCGCACGTTCAGTTAAAAAAAGCTTGGCCAGGATTGAAAGGCTCCTGGGTCGAGCCTGATGTTCGAGATGACCTGGTTGATTTCGTGCAGTACTGCTCCGACAAGACCCGAGTCAAGGCTGAAACAATGGTGAACTGGATAGGAATCACTCGCAGCAAATATTATGATTGGCGGTGTCGTTACGGCAGCGAGATTATTTTGCAGTGTGCTCGAGAAAGATTCTTCGATGCCAAACCACGAATCATCTCAGACAACGGCCCCCAATTCATATCGAAGGACTTCAAGGAATTTATCCGTATCAGCGGCATGACGCATGTAAGAACCTCACCGTATTACCCACAGAGCAACGGTAAACTGGAACGCTATCACAAGACGATTAAAGGCACATGTATTCGCGTCCAGACGCCGCTGTCACTGGAAGATGCTGGACGGATCGTTGCTGATTTTGTGGACCATTACAATAACAATCGTCTACACAGTGCGATAGGCTATGTTACGCCGAAGGACAAACTGCAAGGCCGGGCAGAAGCAATCCTGGCCGAATGCGACGCCAAACTCGCCGCTGCCAGAGAAGCTCGTAAAGCCCAGAGGAAAGCATCATAATGAAAAGATGCTTGACAAAAATGAAGGAATTGACGAGAATACCGTTGGTTGGTGAAACCGAAGCAGGCTCTGCACAGGTGCAACCTGCCAGGGATAGCCAACTCAAAGCGACGAATTGTCGTTGGGGTGGCAGTTCTACACCTGCCATCCCATTTTATGAACAAGGACTATTCAGAGCTTTGTTATGCCTAAGAAAACCTCGTTGCCGAAGGCAAGGCAGTCTCTTAACAGTAAAGTGAATTTGTCCAATTCACGCTGAACCAGTACAGTTCTGCGAAAGAATCTTTCGGTTGAGCGGGGAGAGAAGGTCTTGTTTGACGATATACGATACTTCTTTTATATCACCAATGATCACAAATCCTCACGGGCCGAGATTGTTCGCAGCGCCAACCAGCGATGCAACCAGGAGAATCTTAACGAACAACTCAAGAACGGCGTTAAGGCGATGCGGATGCCTGTTGATAATCTGGTTAGCAACTGGGCGTATATGGTGATGGCTTCGCTGGCCTGGACGTTGAAGGCATGGTTT
>Ga0180438_10007441_pt1 | contig 14279 bp, 20 predicted proteins | sample SS_ome_12_FD_132455 | JGI IMG/M metagenome (GOLD analysis project Ga0180438, IMG submission 132455) | Hypersaline lake sediment archaeal communities from the Salton Sea, California, USA - SS_3_D_2 metaG | ecosystem: Environmental > Aquatic > Non-marine Saline and Alkaline > Hypersaline >... | reverse complement strand
TTACCAAACTGGAAGTTGATTGATGAAAGGAGGATCAGTATGCGCCGGTATGACTATGACGAAGATCCGGATGAATTTGTTGAGTCCGAAATGGACGACGAGGGTCATTTGATCGACGGAGTGGGTTTCGCCGATCCAGGTGGCGGGTCCGCGCTTCGAGCCGAGACAGAGGACAATCCCAGGATTTACCCGTGTCCGAATTGCGGGGGCACCCAATCGCCTAACCCGCATCGACCGTATGAGGGGCTACCAGTGTGATGAATGCGCGAGGCGTGCCGAGAGAGGCCTGGACTATTAGAGGCCGTGCAGGGAGGTTCTCATGCCGTTGGACAGACACACCGCGAAGGAGCTGCTGAGGAAGATGGAAGGCATAAGGGAACGGTATAGCCGTTTGCACCACCGGGGGTTTTCCGACCACGTAATAAGGCTTTGCGAGGCAGAGGTCGCGGAAGCGGCAGGTTATCCGGATAGAGCGACATGGGTTGGTGAGATCAGGAGACAGGGTGAGAGATGAATGTTCCCATCATTCATGCAGGTGGCGTTCAGGCATACGCTGATAGCTTTCTGAGACAGACCGACAATTACAACGAGGCGACATGGATGGTCTCGATGTTCGGGTCTGGCGTAGCACTGCAAAGCATCTACGCCTCTCTCCTAACAGGCAGGGCCGTCGATTGCTTCATGCCGTCCGGAAAGACGGTGACGTTTGCCCTTCCCACTTGGCGTTCCAAGTTTCACTCGATCGTGAAGCGAATCCCCGGACAGGTTTTCCGGCACATGGTCGTCTACCCCGAAATCGCCATGCAAAGGTCGGGGGAGTCGCACTTTGTGCTGGTTGGTATGGAAGGAACGGATTTCCCTCACATGCTTTATCGGTATCTGGTCAAGAGGGTGGAGGTACCCATCCACAAGAGTTGGAAGCAATGGATGTGGTCGTTATTCAGGTCCGAAGAATGGTTGCATAAGCTGTCAGGCTACGGAAGGCTGCGGGGGTATGTTGTCGACGGGTATTGGTCATTGGACACGAGTATCACGGAAGCGGTGAGGACTCACCAGCTGGGAGTTTCAAACGATGGCGAGGCTTGAATCGAAAATTAAGCTGGGATTCTACGCGACTCCTGAACGTGTGGTTGACATGATCTCAACCTATCTTTGCGTGTCCGGGAAGAAGGGTGGCGGGCGCGTGAGGGCCATTGATCCGTGTGCGGGTGAAGGCGCCGCGCTGGAAATGCTGTGCCGGAGCTTAGAGATCGGGGGGAGTTTTGGCGTCGAGATTCACGAAGAAAGAGCCCGGGAGGCCGCGAAGGTAATAGGGAAGCTGATTCGCGGTGACGCCTTTCGGGTGAGGGCCAAGGCAGATGCTTTCTCATTCCTGTTCCTCAACCCTCCTTATGATACGGACGAGGGGAGACGGCTCGAGTACAAGTTTCTCCGCTGGTGGAACGATTTCCTCTGCACCCAGGGCATCCTTGTGCTGATCGTCCGGCAAAGAGGGATGGTCAAGCATCTTGCCAAGTTCGTCGCTTACTGGTTTCGGGATATTGAGGTCTACACGTTTCCCGAAGAGGAATACGAGGCTTTTGGCCAGATTGTGTTGTTTGGAGTGCGGAAGAAGGAGGCTGTCGCGGATCCGGATGTACAGACGTTTCTCGAGTCCGTGCCAAATCGGAATGACCTTCCGGTGCTTACTGATTTTGCTTTCCCGAAGTACGAGATCCCGTCTTCGCCGGTCAACGAGAGTGATTTCTACTTTCGCAATCTCGATCTTACGCCCGACGAGATGGTGGAAGAGGTTTGGAGGAACGGGCTGTTGCAGGATGTGGTCGACCAGTTGTGGCCAGACAAGGAAGAGGCCCAGATTCGTCCGGCTTTTCCGTTGAGGAAGGGGCATATTGCGATTTTGGTCGCTGCGGGCCTGACCGATGGGCTGTTGGAATCCAACGGATCACGCATGTTGGTGAAGGGCACGGTCAAGAAGCACCAGGTCAGGAGTTCGGAAACCCACGACGACGGGACGCATATCGAGAAGGTTTTGGATGTCTTGAAGATCAGCGTGAGGGCCCTGGATCTGAATACTGGAGAAATCTATACGGTTTCCTGATGAAGGAAGGGATGGAGATCCGTAGACGACAAGGAGGTTAAAGGCCATGGGAGATTCTTGTTGGATGCACATGACGTTCAGGAGAAGCGATTTGAGAAAAATCACCGATATTCTCGGGCCGTTTGACCAAACCTCCGACCTGGATGGGTACGTTGAAGGTGAGATCAACGAAATCAATTATGGTGGACTCCGCGAACGTCAGGAAATGGCTGAGGCGGGAATTCCTTTCTACGGGCAGCACAGTGCAGGCGGTGAGTACGGTGAGCACGGCTTCGTATCGTTTGGTGGGGAACTGGTTGATGTAGAAATCTTCGGGGGGACGCCCGTCATTATTGTGAATGAAAGCGATTTGACTTGTCTTGAAAACGTGACGGCTGGCGTCAGTCCTCATATTTCCAATCAGATAAAAGAACTTCGGAAGTATTACGATTTCCTGAACAATGTCAAGGAGGCGTTTCGGGACGACGTTCAGGTGACATCCGCATAAGGAGGTGGCGATCGATGGCATACACGCCAGAGTTGAGCTTGCATTACAGCTGCACCCTGAGACGCCTGGCCTGGGCCCTCAGGATGCCTATGACCGAAGCCATGAAAGCGGTGTTTGATCATGCCGTTGGAGTTGTAGACAGGGAGAGGGTGTGTGCAGCGTGTAAGGACAAGACCCGGTGTGAGGACTGTGCTTTCAGAGAAAGGAAAGGAGGGATGTCGTGATGACGACAACAAGGAAAAATTCGCGACTGTTTGGAGAATCGGAAGCGGCAAACCGTGGCTGTCCCTTCAAAAGAGGCGAAGGCAGGGTCAGCAAAGACAGAACCGTGTGGCTGAATCGGTACGAGTCCGAAGATGGGTCTAAAGTGATCTTCCTCGGATGGGACAACGAGCGGCAACGCTGGGTCGTTGAAGAGTGAGGGAGGGTTAAGGGATGGCGCTACAGCAAAGCTTCGAGTTCGACAAGGTTCCTGAGGTGAAGAAGGATAAGACGCCCGAGGAGGAATTCAAGGAGTTTTGGGGTGAGCCGATATCCGTTTACACTCGGAAACAGGCGATCGAGGACGGGTTCCTGGTCTACGTCGGGGACTATGTGGTGGGTGACGATACGAAGATCGGTGTTTGTTTCACGAGCAATTTGTTCTCGGGGGGAGGCTACGAAGATCTCGAACGGCGGAAGTGGCTCGTGAACCATGGGATTCAGAGGTTGAAGGAGAAGGATCCGCAGGACAGTTCGTCCATGAGGCTTCGGGTTCTCAAGGATCCAAGCGATCCGGAGGAGCGGGACATATGGGTGGTTCTTGATGGCGACGGAATTACGTTCGAGAGACCCGAAGATTACTGACAGGAGGGAACGATGAAGACGATTGTTCGATCGCCGGAAGGTGCAGACAGAAGAGAGGTAGATCTTGACGCAATTGATATTCCTGATTTGTGGTCTCTCGGTCATAGGCTGAAACAGGAAGGGCGAGAGCGCGAAGGGGATATGGTTTTGGAATGCTGGCACCTTTGCCATGATCTGAGATGGAATCTCTGTAATAGTATGGATGCACACTGAAACTGGCAGCCGTCTGCCACTTGGGAAGACTGAGGAGAGGATGGCCAAGAAGGAACCGCAAAAGGAGATCAAGCTAGTCGATTTTCTCGAAAAGTACCGCGACGCGATCACGGCGAGGGTTATACAGGAGTATCCCCCTATCTACGTGCCAAGCGATCGGGATGGAACGAAGGACAAGGTAAATGCCCTGTCTCGCAAGCCGTACGTTCCACAGTGGGATTCTGTGAATGCCTTGACCAAGGTACTGAGCCAGGGACGAAACGCTATCTGCGTGGGCGAGATGGGCGTAGGAAAGACGCTTATCGGGATAACCACGGCATACGTGGCGGGATGCAATAAGGTTCTCGTCTGGTGTCCGCCTCATTTGGTTCGTAAGTGGGAAAGAGAGATCAAGGCGACTGTGCCAGGTGCCGAAGTGGTTCACCTGAAGAAGGTTGGTGACATTCAAAAGTTGATGAAGTTGCATCCGCAGAGTGGAAACGGCACGTTCAACGGCAATCTGTTCGCCATAGTCAGTAGGGAAAGGGCCAAGCTTTCGTATCGATGGAAACCGGCCGTTATGAGGAGACTGTATAAGAACACGGAGGTAACGATCGGTATCGAATTGACGGACGACCAGAAGGCCAAGATGCCGTTGGAGGAACGGGTCAAATACATTCCGACAGGGACCATTTTCAAATGTCCTGATTGTGGGGTATCGATCGTAGATGATGATGGGCTGCCGTTGGCTGAGGAAGATTTGAAGAAGCGCCGGCAGAAGTGCAAGCAATGCGGGAGCACGTTGTGGCAGGCGGATAAGGACGGTCACCGTAGATACGCTATCGCCGAGTACATCAAGAGACATCATCGAGGGTATTTCGACCTGTTCATCATTGATGAGGCACACGAAGCGAAGGCCAGGGGGACCGCTCAAGGATACGCTGCGGGGATGCTGGCATCTGCGTGTGGGCGTACGCTTACGTTGGTGGGGACGCTGTTTGGTGGGTACAGCTCGAATCTATTCTACCTTCTCTACAGGCTGACCACGGATTTCCGGGATGATTTCAGGCATGGCGAGGAGACGAAGTGGATTAGCATGTACGGGATTCTGGAGACGATAAAGAAGACTCGGGATGGCGGGTATGACGACAATTTCACGAGTCGTGGACGAAAGTACAGCAAGATCACGAAGGAGAAGCCAGGGATCAGTCCTGTGATCTTGCCTAAGTACCTGCTTGACAAGACCGTCTTTGTTCGGTTGAGCGATCTCGGGATTGCATTACCCAGGTACGACGAATTCATCGCGAGCGTCGAAATGACAGCGGAGCAGACCGAGATTTACCAGCAGTTTCGAAAGGACCTGCGGTCGGCTCTGGTTGATGCACTACGAAGGGGTGACAGGAGCTTATTGTCCAAGTACCTACAGTCATTGTTGACATGGCCTGATAGGAGCTATGTGGAGGAGAGGGTAAAGGACCGTGGTGGAAACTGTGTCGCACATGCGCCAGCGTTGGAACGAGACACGATCTATCCGAAGCAGAAAAAGTTGGTAGATCTCTGCAAGGCGAATGTGGCGAAGGGTCGAAGGGTGCTGGTTTACTGTAGCCATACGGATACGAAGGACATCACGGATCGGCTTGCAGATCTCTTACGTGCGGAAGGGTTAAGGACGGTGATCCTCAAGTCCTCAGCGGTGCCGGCCGAGAAACGTGAGGATTGGATTGTCCAACGAGTCAAGGAAGGGGTGGATGTTTTGATCACGAACCCCAAGTGTGTCCAGACCGGACTCGACCTCGTAGATTTTCCAACGATCGTTTTTCAGGAAATCGAGTACAGCGTGTTTGTGCTGCGACAGGCCTCACGGAGAAGTTGGAGGATTGGCCAGCATAAGGATGTGGAGGTCTATTACTTTGTCTACGAGAATACAATTCAGGTCGAAGGGCTCAAGCTGATTGCGACCAAGTATAAGGCGAGCTTGGGCATTGAAGGAGAGTTTTTGGATGATGGGTTGGCTGTCTACAATACGTCTTGTGATGCCGATCTTTACTATGACCTGGCCCGCAGTATTGTAGGGGAAATTGAAATAGGAGGGTCTGCGGAGGAGATGTGGCGGGACGCAACGCGGAGAGAGATGGAAATCGATAAAGATAGCTTATTTTTGTCGAAGGATGTTCAGGAAAGGATGGTCAAGCCTGTGCCGGTGCCACCGGCCCGTCGAGAAGAAAAGGAAATGCAGGTTATACCTATAGCTGCGCCCTGCTCGGCGCCCCCGGCACATTTTCAATCCAAAATCGACATCGAAGAACTTCGAAAACTGAAGGCTGAAGCGCAGAAGCCAAAACGTGTGAGGAAAGGGCATACGAACCAGATACCGTTGTTTCAATTCCAGTGAATGGAGGGTAACGATGGCTTTTTTGCCAAATGCTGATGGGACCTGTGGATGTGGAAATGGGGAGTTTGCGGAGGAACGGTTTAGCCTCGGAATCTACGCCGGCAGGATGTGCGATACATGCTGGGAGAATTCGGGGTACCGGAAAGAGGGTCCGTCTGGATTCGACCCGCTGGATGCAGGTGAACGGTACGAGGACGACTATTGATATGGGGCAGGAGAGAAAGGACGAAAAGGTAGATCTTTACGTCACGTTGAGGAGTGGCGCGGTGGTCGAACTTTCGTGGGACAAATCGTGGTTACCTACGATCCACCTTGAATTCCGCAGTCACCTGATTTCGCATACAGGTTACCGCAGCTTTTTTGGCTGTAATTTTAAGGAAATTGAAGATGGAGACGTTACCCTGTATGCCCTTGGAACCGCGGAGGAACTGGTTGCTGAGGAGGCCAAGTGGCTTGCGAAGGAACAGAAGTGGCAGGACAGGCTCATGAACAAGGCCGGTGTCAAGGTAGGCGAGAGGGTTCGGGTAACAATCGCCGAAAAGGATTTGAGAGGCGTGGTGGGATATGGAGTCAAGTCCGGTGTTTATGTAGGAGAGGTCAGACAGCATCGTTGTGGTCCTACCCGCGGAAGCATCGATTGCGAAGTAAAGGATGGCGACGAGTACGTGTGCTGGATTCCGCTGCGTGTTGGGAAGTGGGAAAAGGCGGAGAAGAGATTGCCGGGGCTTGGAGAAAAGATCACGCAGGATAGTCATGACGATCTGCGGGTTGCGACCGGAACGTTCAAGCTGCCAAGAAGAAAGGCCCATGAGGGCCAGATGGGTTTGTTTTGAGTGGACAAGAAGGAAGCCGAAAGGAGGAAGGAAAAATGGCGCTAAAGATCGACGATAAAAAGGCAAAGGCGAGAGGCCGGAACGGCTGGTTCGTCCCGAAGTTGATTGATCTTTGGTCTAGCGACAAGGGGAATGTTCGAATGGCCGTGTTCAGCAGGTGCCGTGGGACGATGCCTCCAATCATCCTCGGTCTATCTTCACGGGACTCGATCAAGTTGGGGATTCTGCTGATTAGCAAAGGATTCAGGAGTAGAAGCGAACGACTGACGGTGGATGTGGAGGCCCTGGAGAAGCAGATTGAGCGGGAAACGTTTTCTGTGGATGAGGATGGGGGCGGTCTTCACAAGCTGCTGGATTCGATCTATGACGAGTTGAAAGCCAAAGGTGAGGTGCGAATTGTTGCAAAGCGTCAGGTTTCTTTCGTAGGCGTGCGGCCGCCCTCGTAGGTGGAAGGATACCCCTGAACCTTAAGCCAGGCACCCCGGCTGGTTTGATTGTGTCGTTTGTAGAATAGCTCGAGATGGTCTAGGAATAGGATTTTTGTTACGATTTTTGAGTGTCGCATGATCTTAAGGACTTTCAGTATTGCAGAGCGTTCTTCGTCTGAAAAGGGAGTTGATTCCGTCACTGATGGGCCTGGTCGGTTCTCGAACATGGACTTCAGGAACGGGAATTTGCTAGTGAAGGCGTCAACGCAGAGCTGGTCAAAGTCGAGGTCCAGGACTTGTGATATCGCACGAAGGTACTTTTCGTCGGTAGGCACTTCCTGGCCGGTTCTCCACCTTGTGATGGCGCCGGCACTTACGCCGATCCCTTTGGCTGCTTCCTTGCCAAGCATTTCATGGGCGAGGATTGCCGTATCGAGAGCGTGCGCGAAAGGATTTGCGGTTGCCATAAATTTCTCCTTATTCTCCGGAAAGTTTTGCTTGCTCGTCAAGAGGATAATCACAAATAGTTGTATTGTCAACCAAAAAAGCCATAAGAGAAATGGAAAAGATGGGAGAATTTTTTTCTTGACAATCAATAGAGCCAGTGATACTTTACCAATCATCAATCACACCTGGAGAAATGAGGGAGTAGGTTCTATGTCGCCACGAACGAGAGGAACGGTGCAAAAGAGAAGGAAACAGTTGGGAACTTTTGCCAAGGTCATCGATTATATCATCGTTGCAAACAATCTATCTTTGACCGAGGCAGCCGAGCGTGCAGGTGTTACCACGGGTGCGATGAGCAGGTGGAGGAGTGGCGCGGCGGTGACTGTTGACGAGAAATGTCTCAGGACCATGTGCAAGAAGTTTGGGATCGACTTTGAAAGTCTCTGTGTGATTGCTTTTTCCAGCAAATATCCCTTCTTGAAGGAGATGTTTCGTACTGAACCGAGGCTGAAGACTGTGGTGGAAGGGGAGAGGCCATGATCAAGAACAACGCGAGGATCGTACGTCATTTACAGAGAATTTTTATGTATGGGAAGGGCGGGGAAACGGTTTCTGTCCGGCAGTTCCTGGATTGGCTCCGGAAGAGAACTGACCCCGAAACGGGTAAGCCATACAGTGTGGCGGATTCGACATTCTACTCGTACATGCAAGGTCACATGACGTTCCCCGTGGATCTTCTCCCTCTGCTGCTCGAGTACACCTTGGATTTGCAAATGCTCCGTGACTATGGGCTGACGGCTGAGGTTCGTACTCGTGCGATCAAAAAGATCGAGATGCTTTTGGATGAAATCGAGGAAAGGAAAAAGAAGATCGTCGAGGTTAAGGAGGTCGTGGGACTCAAATCGATGATGCTTTTGAAGGATGGGGGTGGAGGATGGAAAATATGCGAAGCGGATGACGTGACTCAAGCGAAGTGACGTCAGGATATAGAAATCGTAACAGGAGGGAAAGAAAATGGCAGAGGAAAAAGCACTTGCGAAGTTTGATGACGTATTGGAACAGCATCGGAAGGCAGGATTCAACATTTTGCTCCCCACGGTTACCATCAAGGAAACCAGCCCCTACCACCAAGCATCCCTGGAAGTTGTGAGGATTTCGACTGAACCATCGGATAAAGAGATCTACGAGCCGATGAAGGGTAGTGGTGACTGGGCGTTTACGGCTGTTGCCCTGAGGAAGGTTGCATACGCTGCTGCTATAACGTGGCGTCCGGATATGTCTTACCGATGCGACGACGGGAAGAATCCGGATATCGTTCGATTCAAAGCTACGGCATCGATTCAGAAGGAAGACGGAAAATGGAGGGAGCAGTCCAACGAATACGAGCTTGATCTGAAGGAGATCGAGAAGGAGCTACGGCGAAGCTATGCCAATAAGGCGGAGCGATACTCGAAGGAGAATAAGAAGAACCCCTGGTCGGAGGCGAAGAAAAAGGACTACATCGAGACGAACCTGGAGCGCGACATGATCCAAAAGAGGAAGTTCAAGGTTCAGCTTGCCGAGACAGGGGCCATGAATCGTGTGATCCGAAATCTTCTCGCCTTGAAGTCTTCGTACAAAATCGACCAGCTTGAGAAGCCGTTTGTGATCCCGAAAATCACGTTTCATCCCGATATTGAGGACCCGGAGACAAGAAGGATCTTGCTGACCCAGGGGCGGCAGTCTATAGGAGAGCTTTACGGCACCAGTCTGCCCCTGAACGGTCAGCCCCCGGAGCCAGGAAACGGCGGCGACCGGAAGGGCCCTGCGCCAGATGGGAAAACTATCGAGATGGGGCCGGTGGAAGTAGATGGTCGGAAGGAATATATCCCGGAAGGCGAGGCCGAAGGGGACGTGATCACCGAAGAAGAGGCCCAAAAGGCTGCGTTCGTGCAACAGGACGACGATGGCCAGATCAAGATGCTCGAGGAAATGATGAAACGAAAGGGCTACGATGGCCGGAAGCTGAAAAAACCGCTGGAGAAATTCAACGAAGAGCAAAGGACGGCCTTCTATGATCACCTTGCGGGCATGGAGGACCACGAAGAGATTCCGTTCTGAGAAGCTGGTGACGAAAGGGGACGGTCGATGAAAACCAAGATCCGAATCCTGCATACCGGGGATTGGCATCTTCGGAATTCGGGAATGATCGCTGGAAAGTCTGTCTGGGCTCGATCCGGAGAGTATAACCAACGGTTGGTCGACGCCAAGACAAGCCTTGACGAGATCGTGGACTATGCCCAAACGAATGAAGTGGATATCATCGTGGTCGCCGGCGACGTGTTCGATTACCCGAAACCGGAAAAAGAGGCGATCAAGGTTGCGGTCGATACCGTCGACGGCCTGGCGAATGCTGCGCCGGTTGTCATCGTACGAGGCAACTCGAACCACGATGGAGGAGGGAGCACCGAGCAGATAAGTTCGCTCAATGTGTTTAGGAATCGGAAGACCAGATTTGAGGTCATTATCAGCGACATACCGGAGTCGATTCCCCTTTATCATCCATCCTGCCAGATTCAGCTTTTTACTTTGCCTTACCCGCCCAAACACGTAATTTCTGCTTTGCCCCAATACAAACATCTTCCTCCGGAGGCGATCAACGGCCTTACAAGCGACAAGATGGTGGACATCGTTCGTGGTTTCCACGGAGAGATTGACAAGGGGGCGCTGAATCTGCTTGTAGGCCATTTCACGGTAGGAGGGGGGAAGTATTCTGAGGAGCAGATTGTCCCATTGTGGGACGTCAGCGTTCCCAAGGATGACCTGGAACGCTTTGATGTTGTATGTCTCGGGCATCTGCATATGTCACAAGAGTGGTACTGCGGCGCGATCGCTCAGGGCGGTTTCGGAGACGAAGGCATGGAACCCGGGTTTCGCGTGGTCGAGTACGATGTCTTGAAGCGGGAGGTAGTCAAGGATTTTAGGGTGCCAGTGTCGCATCGACGATACAAAACGGTCAATGTTCGGGATCTGCTAGTCATAAAGCTGGATGAGGATCCAGAGATGGTGGTCCGCGTTAAGGGAGAGGCGACGAGAGAGGAGTATCAGCAGTATTTGGAAGTGTTCAAGGGATTGCCTTATCGTTTTGCTAGGAACTCGGTGGAGATCGTTAAGGAGACTCGGGCAAGGTGCGAGGCTATTGCAGCTGACATGGGAAGCGAAGAGGCATTTGAAGAATGGCTGAAGGTCCAGGAGGAGACGAAAGGGTACATGAACCGCAAGGACCGACTGTTGCTAAAGGTCAGAACGGTTGAAGAAAAGATGAAGGAGGCCAGCGGTGCTGAGTGAAAAAATCGCGGTCAAGAATTTCAAGGGAATCCGGGCAGCGGATCTGGATTTGCGAAACATTGATGCTGCCGTCGTGCTTGGTCATAACGGTGCCGGCAAGAGCAGCTTGATAGTCGACGCACGTCTCTGGGCTGTGTTCGGAGAAAGTTCTTCGCTGAAGGATCTCGACAAGCATGTGCAGAATGGGGCGGACATGGCGGAAGTCGTGTACGAGTGGACAGTCGGCGGAGAGCATTACCGTGTGACCAGGAAGCGATCAGTGAGAACGTCACGTGGGACGAGCGCGTTGATGCTTGAGCAGAGTGAAAACGGAGGGTGGAAGGATCGGAGCGGTGAGAGCATTGGAGAGACCGAGGAGAAGATTCTGAAGGCGTTTCCGATCGATATGACGACCCTCGTTAATTCCTCGATTATTGAGCAGGGGGAAGTTGAGAGTTTTTGCAAGGCAACGCCAGGCGATAGAGCCAAGATCCTCTCGAAAATTCTCAATCAGGAGCGGTACAAGGAGTTGGAACGACTGGCAAGGAAAGAAGGGAACGACGTACGCGGTGAGATAAAGCGAATCGACGGCCAGGTTGGAGAGAACAAGGTTGAAATTGACAAGACGGGGGAAGCCGAAAAGACGCTGGGAGAGGCCAAGGACGCGCTAAGAAACCTGGATGGGGAGATTGAGGAAAAGGAAAGGTCGAAAGGAGAAAAGGAAAAAGATCTCGTGGGCCTTCAGCAGGCGACAAAGGACTATGAGGGATGGAAGAAGGAACTGGTCGAGGTATCTGAAGAGATTGAGGCTTTGACTCAGGAGATCACAGCGGACTCCCTGGAGATCGAACGATATCAGAAGATCCTTGAGGATAAGGATACAGTCAAGGGCAAGATTGAAGAGGCGGATAGAGTCAAGGAAAAAGGAATCGAGCTAAGTTCGTCTTTGAAGACGGTCCAGGCCAAGATGGAGGCGATGCAGGATCATCTACTTTCTCCTTCTCAAAGGGCGGATATGGAAACAGAGATTTCAGAGTGTAAGACGGTTATCGCCAGGAAGGAGGAAATCGAGAGAATCGTAGAGAAGGGTGATGGGATCGAGCAGCAGTTGAAATCGGTAAAAGAGCGCAAGGCCTTAAGAGACGAACTGATCGAAAAGCAGCAGACGGTGAAAATGCGATTGAAGGAGTGTGAACACGACCTGGCCATGCTTAACGAGAAGGTTGAGCGGATGGAGCAAAAGACAAAACTTCTCGACGATATTCAATGCCATCCGGAAGAGGATCCAGGTTATGTGAATAAGGCCTGTCCCTTCCTGAAGGATGCCGTTGACGCAAAAGATGGGCTGGATCTTGCTCGAAAGGACCGCGGGGGGGCATCGGACGCTCTCTCCGGTTTCGTCACAGCTCTGGACAGGCTGGCCAAGGAATTGGAATCGTATGAGGGGATCGACGAGGCGGTTGATGATATTGAGGCCAGGTATGCTGAATTCAATGCTGCCAAAAAAGATCTGGTTATGCTGGACACCGTGGTGAAGAAGGTACAGGGGATTGAGGCGGAACTGAAAAAGGACGAGAAGCTACAGGCGGAATATGCTGCGAGAAAGCTCGAAAGCAAGAAGCTTGAGGAGGAGATTGAGACGCTGAGGACGGCGTTCAAGGAGTTCGAGCAGTTCACGAAGCTGGCGCCGAAGATTGAGAATGCTGAAGCGCGGTTGCCTTTGATGGAGCAGAAGAACCGGAAGGATCTGAAGAATCGTGAGGGTTTGGCTGAACGTAAGGGTTCCTTCGAAGCAAAGATCAAGGATGCTGATGAGCTATTTTCAAGCAAGTGTTCGTTGGAGACGGAGGTTCAGACGCTTGGAGAGGCGCTGGTTAGATGCAAGGAAATGCAGGCCGAGAAGAACAAGGCGGTCGGAATGTGTGAGGCCATCATCGAGCGGGGCAGGCAACTTGTTGAAAGGAATAAGGAGCTTTTGAAGAAAGTCGATCAGCTAAAGGAAGAGGTAATTGATTGGGAGATCTTGGAGGAGGGCTTCAGGCAGTTGCCGTTTTTGGTCTACGAGAAGGCGGTACCCGAGATCGAACATTCCGCGAATGAGATACTGTCGTCGGTCAGTTCCGAGGGCATGCAGGTGAGTATTGAAACACAGAGAGCGGCCAAAACGACAAAAAACGTTGCCGATGAAATCGGATTGCATTTTGTGGATAACGATGGAGAGAAGGACTACGCGCAGTTAAGTGGCGGGGAACGTGTCCGGGCATCACTGGCGATCCGGCTCGCACTGGGTGAGCTTTCGGGTAGAAGAGCGGGAGAGAGGATTGAGGAACTCACGATTGATGAAGGATGGTCTGGGCTTGACGCTGAAGGACTTGAGGCGGTCAAGGAGTGTCTGCATCGGCTGCGGAATCGGTTCAAGAAGATCCTCGTGATCTCACACCTCGAGGGAGTTAAGGATCTGTTTGAAACGAAGTTGATCATGGACAAGCATGCAGAGGAACAGATGAGGGTCGTATCAAATCTCATGTAACGTGTTGGAATAGTCAATGAATTGCTTGACGAACAAGCAACACACATGATGCATTTTTTCATTCAATAACGCTATGGAGGTTGAAGACCGTGGGATACCAGAAAGTGCTCTTGATTGGGAATGTCGGTAGGGACCCCGAAGTTCGCTATACGGCATCAGGGACGGCAGTTGCGAATTTTAGTCTTGCGGTTAATGAGAAATGGAACAACAGGGATGGAGAGTCGCAGGAAAGGGTTACGTGGTTCCAGGTCGTCGCATGGGGTCGTCTGGCTGAGATCTGCGGTGAGTATATGACCAAAGGACGTCAGGTGTTTATCGAAGGCAGGATTCAGAACAAGGAGTGGGAGGATAGGGATGGGGGGACGAGGAGGCGTACCGAGGTCGTTGCGAGCAGCGTGCAGCTTCTCGGTAGGAGGGATGATACAAGTGATTCAGGGGACGACCGGGAAAGACATGACGAGGGTGTGAGCGATGGTAGCGAGGATGACATCCCGTTTTAGCTGAGGCGAAGAGAGATCATGGCTCTGAAGGGCGGTAATCTGAGGCACTACGCGGAAATAAGCAGAGGGTTTCAGAAGGACAGGATTAACGCACTTGATGATGACGGGCAGAGATGGAGCTGGTTGATGCTCTTTACGCTGTCTGACTCCAAAACGTTCCAGGGTTTGTTGGGAAAACTTCTCGCTCCGATGGGAGCTCTTGCGGTCGTAGGCTCTG
>Ga0180438_10007440_pt1 | contig 14280 bp, 8 predicted proteins | sample SS_ome_12_FD_132455 | JGI IMG/M metagenome (GOLD analysis project Ga0180438, IMG submission 132455) | Hypersaline lake sediment archaeal communities from the Salton Sea, California, USA - SS_3_D_2 metaG | ecosystem: Environmental > Aquatic > Non-marine Saline and Alkaline > Hypersaline >... | reverse complement strand
GTGTGGAACTACGTGATGGGTCCCATTGGCACATGGCTGGCTAGCCTCTTTGGGGTCGCTGCTGTGTTCCCGGTGCTGGAGCTTCCGCCCGGTCTGTGGGCCACCATCTCCTTGGGGATGGGCGGCTACATGGCTTTGAGAACCTACGAGAAAACGACCTTGGGGCGTGAGCCGAAGCTCACAAAGAGGCAGCTTAAAAAGGTTCTCAAGGCCATGAACGAGGATGACGAATGAGCCTCTCTCCAATTGTCATGGACAAAGGTACGCCCTATTGTTGGGCGCTGATGCCAGCCTTCCTTGAGCGGGTCAGGAAGTTCACTGGATCACATACCGATGTCGGGGAAGACCCGTTGCCTGAGATCTGCGCGACTGCGTTCGGAAGCTCCATTCCAGAGGTGCTGATGATTGCAATTCTCAAGGATGATCAGGGGAACATCAATGACGCCTTAGTGGGGCATTTGGTTGCTGGCGTCGAATCATTCATGGGGCGAAGAGTCGGCCTTGTTTACCAGTTTGAGAAAAGCGGAGAGCCTGATCCTGGCTGGCGTGACATGAACATAACGGTTCAGACTTTGGTTGATTTGTGGGCACGAAAAGGTGGACTTGACGAGATCATGGCGATGGCCGAAACTAACAGTAGAGCGAAGTTGTTCTCACAATTTGGGTACGCCAAGGGGCCAGTATTACTGAGGAGAAAATTCGATGGGTAAGGAACAAAAATCGTCAACGCAAAACACATTCCCTCCGTGGCTCATGAATGCCCTGAGGCCGCTCATTGAGCAGCAAACGCAGAACATGGGGACCTTCTCAAATCAGGGGTTCAATGTTCTCCAAGGCCTTGATTACCGCGATGGCCAAGGGCGGCACACGCAGCGTTCCTGTTGGGAATCCAAAGATCAACCCAGGAGATCTTGAGGTTCTGCTTGGAGGGAATAAGTAAATGGGAAGCCAAGCGACAGGCGGGTTTGGCGGCAACTCGACTTTTGGGCGTAAGCCTGGGGGAACGGGTCGCAATCCAAGTATGACTTCAGGCGCAAAAGGTTACAAGGGTGGAGGTAATTTCTGGGACTTCAACCCGCGAGCCATTGCTGGCCTGAATCCAATGATGCGTCAAGCGGCCAGGGGGGTCCCTGGACTCGCAACTGCTGGCAGGCAGTATTACAACAATGCCAGCAACCTTGCCGGTCAATTGGCTGGACCTTCTCAGTATTACAACCAAGCTATTGATGCGGCCAGATCTGGCGTTGGCGCGATGCCTGGGGCATTCAGGGAAGCGCAGAACCTCACAGGCGCTCTGCGTGGGACAGCTGGACGCAGGGTCACAGGCGCTGGCCTTGAGACGGATCCGGCAATTCTTGCTGCCCAGGAGAGGTTCAACAAGGCAAGGCTCCCGATGATTCAGAACATGGCAAGCCAAATGGGCCTTGGCAAGTCAAATACGGTCGCAAATGCCGCTGCACTGGCTCAGAGCAACGAGCTACTTCCACTCATCCAGGAGGGGCTTGCACGCGAGGAGAGGGGCATAGGGCGCGAAATGAGCGGTATTGAGCGCTCTATCCAGAATGCCATGAGCCGTGGTGGCGCTGAGCTAGGTGTGAGACAGGGGGATCTTCAGAACCTGCTCACCGCGTTGACTGGTGCAGCTGGTGATGAGAGGACAGGGCTTTCCACTGCGCTCCAGACTCAGCTTGGGCTGGGGCAGCAGGAAGCGGCGCAGTATGGCAGCGCAATTCAGGCTGCAAACCAGATGGGTACACAGCTTCGTGGCGTTGAGCAGGAGCAGCTTGATGCCCCGTACCAGGAGCAGCAGCGCCTGTGGGCTGAGGCGCTGAATGCGATGTACGGGCCATTGGGAATGATCGGAAGCCTGGGTGGTGCGACAAGCACTACCTCGAAGAAGTGAGGTGAGACATGGCAGCATTTGCATTAGCAGCGCCAATACTTGGTGCCCTCATTAGTGCAGTTGGCGGGAGTATGGGCAAGTCGGCTGCTGGCACAGCGCAGGCGGCTGGCGGAGCGGCTGGGAATAAACAAGGGCTTGATCTCCGTCCAGAGTTCCTCAACGCTACCCCGCCGCCGCAGTCGCCGTTAGGCTACGGCGCTGTAACTGGTGGGACAGAGCAGTTTCCTGAGGTAACAGGAAAGATTGGCTCGATGACTCCTGAATCGAAGATGCAGCAGGAAATCGAGATGGTCAATTCTGGGAAGTACCAGGGGACGCCTTCAACTCAAACGAAGACTGTTGCTGGGACAGAGGGTGTTGGGCAAAGCCTCGACACGCAGATGCAAGACGCCTTCAAGGCTCCTATGCCAAAAGACGGCGGCAAGGGCGGCATGAGCTTTGACGAGAAGATGCAGCTTGCTGGGCTTGCTGCGAGTCTTGGCTCGGTGCTGGCTGGCCCAGGTGCCCCGCCCCCGCCTGGAGCGCCGAGGGGAGGCGGCATACAGATGGCCCCGGTCTTCCAGCAGATGACTGCAAGAGGACTGTATGGCTAGTGCCAGGGATGTTATCCCCATTGCGCTTGCAGGGCTAGCCGGTGCGCTCGGCGGGCGACCGGCTGCATCAGGGATTAACCAAGCTGCACAAACGTCCAGGCAGATGCGGCTGGACAAGGAAACGAGTGCGCGTAGGGATCAGGCGATGGCGCAGTCGGCCCGTCAGCTTGAGCTTGCTGAAGAGGCTGCTAAGCGTGCAGAGCGCGGCACCCGGCTTGCCGAAAGCAGGGAGACGCGGTACGCGGAGGAGCAGGAGCGAAAGAACAAGGAGCGCGAGCGCGAGCGTGCCCATGTTGGCGCGTGGGCGACAAGTTGGAAAGAAGCGAACCCAGACGCTGATCCATTTTGGACGAACCTTGCTGATTTGATGGAGAGCAAGGACAACATCCTCAAGTTTGAAACCATGTTCAAGGAGCAAACTGGGAAGCCGACAAGCACCGAGGCGGCTGAAATGCTGAGAGCCTTGAATATTGAACCTGGGGAGAGGGTAAGCATCCCGCTGGCTGGCGGGGGAACGCTCACGAGGACTGGGGTGCAGCCACAAGAAAACGTTTCTGGACTCACTCCTCGTCAGCTGAGCATTTGGACGAGGCAGGCTGATCGCAACCAACAGAAGAAAATTAACCAAGCAGAAGAGGCCTGGGTTGATGCCGTTGAGAAAATGAACGAGTTTGATGGCGAGCAGACCAGCGCTCAGTACCTAAGGCTTCAGCGTGCCGCCGCAGCAAAGAGGGGGGAGCTATTAGAAGAGCAGAGTCCTCGGAAAATCTGGGAATCCAGAGAGGAGTACTACAACAGCAAGGGACTCGGAGATAAGTACATTGGTCTTCTTGAGCAGGACTTCTTTGCCGAAACAGAAGGCGGTGAAGAAGAGGTTCCAGGGGACCCGGTGCCCGGTCTTGTTGACTTTTACTCGGATCCCAAAAGCGGCGAAAAACAAATCACGCCTACTGAATACCAAGGGACCGTGTTCTCAGATACCCTAAAGGGATCAAAAGACACGTTGCAAGGAATCGGGACATGGATTCGGAATCAGGTTACTGGTGGGTAATGTATGTCCGACTTCAAAACATGGTTTGACAGGGCAGTGAACGACGAGACTTTCCAGAGTCTCGATCCACAAAATCAGCAGCGAGTCATTTGGGGGTTGATGGATAAGGATGAGAAGCTGCAACCGCTAAATGACGAGCAGCGATTCCGGTTTCTTGGAGGGTATGTCGAGGCCACAATGCCTCAGGAGCCTGAGGAACCGAAGGTTCCTACCAGCCCAACAATTGGGGCATACGAGGTTAATGAGCTTCCAATTCTGAGGCAAGCTGAATCCTTTGTGAGAACACTCGCTGGCCGGACAATCCCAAGAACCATAGAGGGTCTCCCCCCGATGATAAGAGAATTCGGGAAGCAGACTGAGGAGTACCTTAAAGGCGGCGGGATTGATGTTGACCTTTCATCTGATGTCGAGGCCGCAGAGGGCATGGTCGAAAGATCGCTTCAGCCCATTGGTGAGTGGCTTGAAAAGGAAATTAATCAGTTAGAGCCAATCAAAAAAACCAGTGGGCACAGGGCGTGGGCCGCTGTCAAAGGGGACCTTGATCAAGGCATTTTGAAAAACATTGTTGATGTTGGCGACTGGGTCGCTGGTGGTGCAGCTGATTCGGCAGCGTTCATGACTCCAGCTGCGGCGTTGACTGCTGTGACCGGAGCGCCCGTCTGGGCTGGGATGGTCCCAACGTTCACAGGGATGCAGGCTGAGGAATTCAGAAAAGAGGGCGTTGAAGCAAGTGACCTAGAGCTAGTTTTGTCAGGTGTTACGCAGTCTGTTCTCGGAGCAAAGTTCGGTGCTGAGTCACTTATTGGAGCCGCACCCAACAGCTTTGTGAAAAACATCTTTTCGACAGGATTCAGGCGCGGCCTATGGAGAATGGCCGGTGGGATGGGCGGCGAGCTAACAACTGAAATAGCCCAGGAGTATGTGAATCAGCAGCTGCCGAAGTGGAGCAAAGGGGATCAGCAGTTCTGGATGGGCCTCGATCCAGAGGAGCAAAGAGAGATCCTGGAAGGCGGAATCCTCGCATCAGTGCTTCAAATTCCGGTTTCATTTGTTGGCGCTGTTGAAAGCGGCGCGATGGAAAGCATTATCGAAAACGCCAAGAAGCGGCAAGAGGCCTTGGCTCGCATTCGCAACCTGACTCCTGAGGAGCAAGGCGCAGCCGGGTACGTCCAGACGCCTCGTGCTGTGAGGCCGCTGACAGAGGACCAGATTAACCAGATCTTCACAAATTACGCCGAGGGGCTTGATTTCCTCACAGATGACCAGCGCACAGCGTTTGTCAAAGGTGAACTGGACATGGGGCAGTTCCCAGACGAGCAGCGTGCAATGATTGATGAGGCATACAAGGGTGCCAAGTTAGAGATAGGGCCTCAGGAGGACGTGTCCGTAGAGCCGGTCGCGCCTGAACAGCAAACAGTTGAGCAAGATGAGGGGCTTCAAGCAATCAGAGACATCGCCTTGATTGAGCAGCAAAACATGGTTGAGCAAGGCAACGAGGAAGGCGCTGCTCAGATTCAAGAGGCCCTTGATACGCTGGAAATTGTTGATGCTAAGAGCACTGCGCTCAGAACCGTCAAAGGGGTTGTCGAGAGCCTTGGTGCCAGGGTTGATTTCTTCAGAGCGACAAACGGAGAAATGCTTGGATCCAACGGCGTTTCAGTCGGCACTGATGGCAGGATCATGGTGCGCTGGGACGCAACTGCGCCGCAGATGGTTGCAGGTGTAGCCCTGCACGAGGCCATCCACGTTCTCGGGAAGCGCAACTTCGATGCGCTGAAATCAATGTACGACTCACTGCATACGGCTCGACCAGAGTACATGGCAGAGGTTGAGAATCGAATCAGGACGAGGGCTGCTGAGCTTGGGCAAACCCTCGATGACGTGGACATGGTTCACGAAGCAACCGCGTACGTGGCTCAGTGGAAGTCACAAGAAATCTACCGTGCGCTGCAAGCGGCAACACAGAATTTGGATGTTAAGAGTCCTGGGCCGATTAAATCTGTGTTGAAGTCCATTTGGGACACCACTCGCGCTGTTGCCAGGAAAGTTCCTGGTGTGAAGGATGCGTTCCCGTACCTTGATGAGGAATTCGACATCAAGAGAAGGGAAGCGAACACTCGATTGATAAACCAGTTCGCGCAAATGCTGCAAACTGGGCAGCGTGAGGCCATCGATATCCAGCCTGACAACTTCGGGCGCAGAGGCAGGAAGAAGGTTTCAATTGAAGGCGTTGAGGCCCCTGCGCCAAGGACCCCAACCATTGAAGAGGACACCGAGGTTGTACCTCGTGAACCCACAATTCTTGAAGATAAGGGGAAGCGTGCCGGAAAGCGACAGTTGACAGATATTGGCGAGGTTGCGCCGCCTGAGCCTCGCGGTGAAGCACTGATTACCGAGGAAGAGCCTGCGGTGGAGGAGGAAACCCGCGAGGCCACCCAAGAAAAGCTGCTTGAAACGCCCTCTAAGCCCGCCGAGGTCAGAGTCGGCCCTACCCCTAGGGAGGTGGTCCAGGAGCCGCGAGAGCCGCAAATCCTGCTCGATGAGCCTATGATTAGGACCACCGCTGCCAAGCTTGAGGTTGGGGACCAGCTGGAAGTGGACAATGAGGTGGTTACGGTCACCAAAGCTGAGGCCAAAGGCGGCAAGCGAGTGATTCATTACGTCAATAATGACGGGGATGTGTCACGGGTGACTGTGAGCGGCGGCAAGCGGTTTATGAAGTTCGAGAACCCCCAGGAAGAGGCCCTTGCTGGGCCGCAGAAAAATCTCTTTGAAGAGGGCAGAACAGCCGAGCAACTCGAAGCACAGCGATCCTTGTTCGAGGAAGAGGATGAGCTTGCAGAGAAAGCTGCGGGCCAGTATTCGCTGAACATCACCCCTGTGAGCGTCGATCCAACGGCTGACGAGGATCTCACAGCAGAGGAGCGCGAAGATCACCTGTACAAACACGGAATGATCTTGGAAGTAATGTCTGGCTGGGAAGTTGACAGTGCCCCAGGCACAAGGGCCTATGTCATTTCAAATGATTACGGGCCAGCTGGCTACATCCTAACAAGGGAGAGGTATAAGAATTCCTCCTACTGGGCTGATCGGGACGGTGTGCAGCGAGACCGCGAGGTTTACGTAGAGTACGTTGAAGCGGTTTTTGACAAAAAGGGCGATCTGATTACAGACATGAAAAAGCGCTACACCAGCATGGGCGTCAGGCAGGTTGCTGCTGCACGCGACATCTTTTCAGAGATGTATCCTGATGCTTTATGGATTGGCGGGTACAGAGTTGGCGGCGTCAGGGCTGAAAAGGGCTGGAAGGGGAAAGACGCGTATACAAGAATTCCTCTTTATAGTAAGTCCCGCAGGAAAGAAGGCGATGTGCCCAGCTGGTGGACAACTGATGACGACATCTACCAGGAAGGCGTGCTTTCACAGGATGTTTTGCTAGACCGGCACGGAGTGTTCGAGACCACCGGATATACTGATGAGCAATATATCGGCATGCTTGGCGACGTAGATCCGCTCCCAGATACAGAGTACGAGCTTTCAGAAGCTGAGTTGCGTTCTGAGCTTGGCCTCGACGAAGACTCTGTGAGGCAGGCCTACGACGATATCACCACAACGAATGTCCTTGACTCAGGGGAAGTCGAGACCAAGGTGCATGATGTTTTCGATGTTGAGGAGGAAACAGAGTCAGAGCGTGCCAGGATCGATGCCATGCGGCACATCCGCGCACAGGATGATGTCATGTATTCGCTTCACAGCAAGGACCCGGATGCAGACAAAACATCAGCAATGTTGAAAGCTGTTAACGCTGAGCTACAGCAAGTCATTAACTTTTTGAGTAAAGAAGATAAATTGACGGAAGAGGCCAAGAGTCTTTTTGAGGCACTCGGAATGGACACAGAGGGCACGAAGCCCATAGTGAAAATCGATGAGTTGCCTGAAGGAACGGACCAGCTAGAGGAGGTCCAAAAGATCTTTAAGGCCCTTGGCATGGATTCGTTCTACTCCTTTACCGGCATCGAGGATTCCGACAAGCTGGTCAGCGAGTACACAACTGAGGACTGGAATGCGCTCGGTAAAAAGCACGGGGTTAAGAATCTCGGCGGCATGGGCAAGATGGTAGAGATCTACCCAGGCGTGGAGATTCCAGGTGGCCTCGATGGCACGTTCACCTATGAGGAGATCCTCTGGCTCAAGCATCAGGCCATTGATGTGTACAACTTGCCGCGTGACATCCACCGCGATCTCCACCACAAGATCGTACGTACCATGCAGCCGGATCCAAAAGACACGCTTCAGGTTCTGAACCATTTTATCTTCTCGATGCTCAGCCCCAACCAGCCGCTCACACCGAATGAGCTTTCGTACGCTGTCGTCCGTGTGAGGAACGACGAGGAAAGTAAGGAGTGGGCGAAGCGGGTTCCCTGGGATACCACAAAGGGTGAATCAGGGAACGCTGAATCATTCTTAAAGTACGATGCTGACAACGAGGAAGCAATCAGGTTCATCAAGGCAGCATACAAGTCAGCTGAGACTGACCGACGGAAGAGGCTCAAGATTAAAGCGAAGCCTCAGACCCGGTCGATTGAATGGCTGATGGAGAACAGGCCTGGAGGGCACGGATTCGATAAGTGGTACAGGAACTATTACAACTCGAAGATTTCTAGAGAGTTCAATCTCCAAGCAAAAGAGAGCGGCGGGATGGGGCTGCTCGGTACTGCTGAGATGACGAACATCGCTGAGTTGAATCAGTTTTATCAGTCGGACCCAGATTGGTTCTTGAAGCAGAACATGGATGGTGGCCCTGAGTCGCCTACATCCTGGCACACATACGTTGAGCGCCTTGGCTCACAATTCAGGGGCATGGCGACGAAGGTGGCCAGCTTCGCTGCTGTCTGGCAGGACCCGCTTGGCGCTGCCATTTCAGCGGTTGACCGTCACATGGGGCGGATCTATGAGCCGGTGCTTTTCCCAACTCCACAAGAGCGCCTTGAGTGGGAAATGAAGGTCATTAAAGACTGGAACAAAAGCAAGGCTGCTAAGAAGGAAGGGAGAATCAAGGCGAGGGTAGAGGAAGGCGAAATCAAAAACTTTGATGAGTTGTTCATGCGTCCAGGTGGAGACGGCCATTTTGTAAAGGCAATCATGGATAAGATGAAGCCTGGAACCGCTGTCTACCTTACGAAGAAGGGCGAGAAAAACCACAAACTGCCTGAACACTGGAAGAACTTTGAAGGCAAGTGGCTTGGGCCTGAGAAAGACATCACGATTCAGAAGATGTCCGAGGCATACAAGGACGCGCTGCTTGTGAATGCAAAGCGAGCACAAGAACTAAACATGGGCTTGTTCGCGACGCAGTGGTTTGAGTGGGATCGATATCGCCGTCGCCTTGAGCCGCATGAGATCAACTTCCCAGGCTTGTACAAGCTGCCGCATCTCTCAAAGCGGGAAATTAATTTTGCAAAAGAGCAGCATTCCGCAGCTGGGTACCTTGCTGGAACGAAAGAGAAAGTACCAGTTCTCGACTCGAAGGGAAGACCGACGGAATCTGTGGACATACGTTTGAAGCCTGTCAAGACTGCCCCCCTTGGCTCGCTGAATTACTATTCGTTCTCGGAAGGCCCAGGCCACTTCCCTCCGGGTCGAGGTTTTCGTACACCGTTGTACAACCTCCATCAGGCCCAGCCGCTTTCTGGCCTCGACCCAGAATCAGGCCCAGCTTGGGGGCTACCTGACCAAACCTGGAAGTCGTGGCTGATTAACAAATTCCAGGACAAGTTCTATCGCGTGAAGCAGCTTCAGACTGAGATTGAAAAGAGGTACGGGAACATCCACGAAGACATGGATGCTTACCTTCACGAAATGCTGTACCACGGAAAGGCCGCTGACCAAGTTGAGGCGTTCGAGCGCGAGTACGTGAATCCATTGCTCGACGCCTTGCATGAAGGCAACTTCAACATAGAGGAATTTGAAAACTGGCTGCACGCACGGCACGCAGAGGAACGCAACGCTCATCTTGACGATGTTTGGTACAACCGGAAGAAGAAGCGGTGGGAAAAAGAAATCTCAAACATCGAAAACCAGATTGAGTATGCTGAATCTCGTGACTACGACACAACGATACTGAAGCGAAGGCTTTACAGACGGAAGAAAGATCTAGCGAATCTGAAGCCGAATATCCAGCACTCAGGCATGACAAACGAACAAGCTGAAGGGGTGCTTAAAGAGGCTGGCAACAAGTTCGATGGTGTGGCAAGGCTTTTCGATAACATGATGGATCAGAAGTTGAAGATCCTTCATGAGGCTGGGCTGATTACAGATCAGCAGCTTGAGAACGTGAGCATCTACGAGCACTACGTCCCTCTCAAAGGGAAGGAATTCAAGGGAGACCTTGAGGAAATCCTAGAGGATGCAAACATCCACACAGGGCAAGGCTTTGACATCAGAGGCGATGAGCTTGGGTTCAGCTTTGGAAGAGTCGGAGACACTAAGCACACGCGTCCAGTTCTTGCACAGGCGGTTGTGGATATCGAGGAAGCCATTGTCAGGGCAGAAAAGAATCGTGTTGGTCAAGCATTCCTTGAGCTTGTGCAAGAGTTTCCGAATGAGAATCTCTACAAAGTGAACTCTGTCACGCGGCGCAGGGTATGGGACCGCAGCACCGGAACAGTGAGGCTTGTAAAGGACGCGTTCGCAAATAACGAGGACAACGTGGTCGCCGTCAAGAAGGATGGCAAGACTCATTACATTGAGATCTTTGATTCCAGGCTGTCAACCGCAATGAAGAACCTTGGCTCAGGGCCGATGCACAGCGCTGTGAGGATATTCGCTGCCGTTAACAGGTTCATGGCAGCTGCCAACACAACGTACAACCCAGAGTTTGTAATCGCCAACCTACTTCGTGATGTCCAAACAGCGGGCTTCAATATGACAGCAGAGGATCTCAAGCATGTGAGGAATGAGACCCTGTTGAATGTGCCGAAAGCAATCAACGCAATCCGCAAAGCAGAGGGACTCACGTTCAAGGAAGATGCAGAGGTAGCAGCTGACGAGTGGGTCAAGTACTACAATGAGTACGTAGCAGACGGCGGGAAAATCGGGTTCTTTGGATACACGGACGTGGTTACAAAAGCGCGATCTATCCAGCGCAAGGTAGAACGTGCTGGCAACAGCAAGGTGTACAACACGTTTTCGTACGCGCAGAAAGTAGGCGATCTTGTCTCTAGTGCTAACTCTTCGGTTGAGAATGCTGCGCGCCTTTCCGTTTATGTTGCCTCTCGTAAGGCTGGAGTTTCGCGTAAGAAGGCAGCGGCGATAGGTCGAAACCTCACAGTTAACTTCAACAAAAAGGGTGACGCAGGGCAGGCGCTGAACGCTTTTTACTTGTTTGCAAATGCGTCGATCCAGGGCACCGCCCGCATGATGTCAGCTGTGCTGAATCCCAAGAACAAGTCGCTTCAAAAGCTGGTCGGCGCACAGATCATGGCATCGTGGGCACTGGCTGCATTCAATCGCGGCATTGGCGGGGAAGATGAGGAAGACGGGTATCCTTGGTGGGAGAAAATCGGAGACTGGCAGAAGGAGCGCAGCCTGATTGTCATGATGCCAGAGGGCGAAGGCCAGCACATTAAAATCCCGCTGCCTTACGGGTATAACGTGTTTCATGTGGTTGGAACTCAGCTTGAGGCAATGTTACATGCAGTCCTGTCTGGGACATCGACAGTAGAGGGGACAGCAAAAGGGGCGGCGAACCTGTTCAACGCGATCATGACAGCCTTCAACCCGCTTGGCGGCGCGAGCCTGGACAGCAAGTGGGAAGCCGTCAGGTGGCTGGTTCCGTCAGCCTTTGCCCCGATTGCAGACACGTTCGTGAACGAGACGTACTACGGCGCTCCGATTGCCCCTGTGAGGTCCTCGTGGGACCATAGCCCGGACTCGCAGCGGTACTTCAAAAGCGTTAATCCAATCGCAAGGGAACTCACAGCTTTTGTGAATCGATGGACTGGCGGGAACGAGTATGAGTCGGGGTGGATCGACCAGAACCCTGAGACTCTGGAGTACCTCGTTGGCGCGTACACTGGCGCTGGCGCGAAGACTGGCGCAAGACTTTTCACTGATGCCAAGTGGCTGAAAGACGTGATGACAGGTGGCGACCTCTCAAAGTATGAGGCCAACGACATCGTTTTCTTGCGGAGAATTTACGGCGAGGTTGCAGACTACACGGCAGCAGCGGTTTTCTATGAGAACATCGAGGGGCTAGAGCAGGGTGAGAAGGCTTACAAGAACCTCGAAGGTGATCAACTGGCTGACTGGAAAGAAGACAATGGCTGGATGGTCCCGTTGTTCAAGAAGCTCACAGATGCACAAAAAGGCATCCGGGAAACGGACGACCCGGATGCCAAGAATAGAATCCGAAAGGGATTCAATAAATCGTATCGAGAAGCGTGGCTCAGTCAGTTTGACTGAAAAAGCTTATCCATCAATGCGTGCCACTCCCCTGAGTCTGCAATAGGAGGAGACTCACGAGGCCCAGGCGGGCGACTCTCAATGAATGAAGCTATGCCCCACAACCACGTCCCCGTTACGTGATACCAATTCTCGCGGAATTGGATGGACCACAGACCAATGTGGTAAGCAACCCAATTGAGTATTCGTTTTCTCATTGTTCGTCAAGGGGCAGCATGGGCTGGCACTGGTCACACTCCCACGCAGCCGCCTCATCCTGTGTCTCGAAGCCGGTTTGCACAAATCCGCAGTCGGGGCACTGCACGCTGTAAGCAACATTGATGCGTACTGGCTTCGTGATTCTCATTTCATCTTTCTTCCAAGCACGCATGAGCACGCCAAAGAAATCCTTCTCGATGATTACATGGTCTGCTTCATCCGGCTGGTTGGCCACCACCCACTCTTTCCCTTCTTCTCTTAACCACTGGACTTTGATTTCCATATTCTAACTCCCACCATCGCCGGGTGATTTCTTCAGCTACTTCCAGCTGAACCGGCGACTTTTTCCCTTGAGGCATGAACTCTTTGTCATACTTATTCAGTGATCTCACTAGGTTCCAGAACACGTCCTTTGCCTCTCCCGGCCAGTACCTCCTTTTGGAAGGTAAGCGCCTGGGCTTTGCTCGTGACCCAGCAGCAGCAGGCTCCTGCTTTTGCCCACTGTTTGAGGCGGTGGCGTTGGAGAGGCTCGGGTTGTTCAGGAAAGACTTTAACTTCGATCTCGATGTGGAGTCCATCGATACACCCTGTAATGTCTGGATCTCCAGCAATGTGACCAACAGAGTCCGCAGATCGACAGCGGACAACGGTACAAGAGTTTTCGTTGAGTGCTTCGATGATTGAACTCTGGATACTTCGTTCAAATGGAGAATCGCCTCTGCGAGCCATCTCGCCTCCTCCCAGTTTTCTGAGCTTAATGTATTGATCAGCTTTTGGAGCATACAGATCCTCCGGTCCAATGAAGTCAGGATGATAAACGTGCTTTACCATTGCAACATTGCCCTTCTTGCAGCAGGAACGAGGATAAGTTTGTCTTTAGATCTCGTCATCCCTACGTACATTTGACGGATGATTGGGTCCGGGTTCTCCAGGTAAGACTCCTTCCCAGCCATGCTCAGATCTGGAATGAGAAAAACATTGTCCGCTTGCCCACCTTTCACGCTGTGAATGGTCCCCACAATTATAGACGGGGTCTCCTTCATAGATGACATGGCTGAAATCAGGGTATACCTGAACGCAAGTTGTTCTCTTCTCTTCCCGTCTTTCACGGTGCTCAGCCACCACTGCACGTCCCCCTTGAGTGCGCGGTTGAGGTTCTCCGGTCCAAGCAAGTTGGAGAGTTCTCCCATTGGCACTAAGGAATCGTTCGAGCGTTCGCGTTTCAATTTTGCCTTCGTGCCATAAGCCAAGTGCGATGATGACATCTCCCTCACCCATGAATGGAGCAGCCTGTAGCTCCACGGTGTTGTGAGTAATGCACGCACCGCATCCGCACTTGTTACAGTGGTACCACTTCCAGCCAAGAGTGGGTTCCATGTCGAGGCGTAATCCCCCTTCACACGGTAGGGGTTGTGATACGCAATCTTGTTCTCCTGGAGAACCTGGAGGATCGGCTTCAGCATATAGGCGCACGTTGATAAGATCATGGTGGTTCCATCTAACGCTGATGCCTCTTCCACAATGTGGGCAGGGTGTCGGGTGACCATTTCGGACACTAGTCCATTGTTGGCTGTTGGCTCGTACTCCTTCATCTTCCGATTTTTGATTTGCCTTATCCATCTGTCTGCGTACTCCTTAACCCTTTTTGGTAGCCGGTAAGAGCGAGGCAGCACCCGCTGATCAGTCGAGAACCCTAGGAAGGCATCAACGGATGCGCCTCGCCATTCGTAAGCAGCTTGATCGTCGTCGCCAGCGATCACCACATTCTTCGCCTGTGAGGCCCACTTTTGGAGGAGCCTGTATTCAAGAGCAGAGCAATCCTGCGCCTCGTCTAGGATGATGTGATCGAGTGGGCAATCGATGTGGTTCAATGCTAGCTCGATCATATCAGTAAAGTCGATGAGGCTGTTGGCTTCTTTCCAGCTGATGTACTGATCCCACCAGTTCTTCGCGCTATCTGGCCACCGTCTACTTGGTATGCACTGTGCCCTGAATAGCGCCACTCTCCCAGAGATGCTGTCACTGAATCTCTGCTCGCTGTCTTCACTTATCTTGTCTTTCGGCAAGTGCTG
>Ga0180438_10007439_pt1 | contig 14280 bp, 15 predicted proteins | sample SS_ome_12_FD_132455 | JGI IMG/M metagenome (GOLD analysis project Ga0180438, IMG submission 132455) | Hypersaline lake sediment archaeal communities from the Salton Sea, California, USA - SS_3_D_2 metaG | ecosystem: Environmental > Aquatic > Non-marine Saline and Alkaline > Hypersaline >... | reverse complement strand
TGAATGCAGAGGAAGCAGAAGAATTCACAGGAGAACCCGAAAGGTATTATGCAGTGAAAAAAATGGTCGATTTAGGACCTCGATTAGTATCGATCACAGATGGTGCTCGTGGTTCATTAGTTACTGATGGAAATGAAATAATAAAAAGCGGGATATATAATGTTGATGTAAAAGATACAACTGGAGCAGGAGATGCATTTATTAGCGGAATTCTTCTATCTAAATTAAACAAATATCCCTTAAAGAAAATGACTCAGATCTCTACAGCAATGTCTTCCCTAGAATCAATGGGGGTTGGAGTAAGAGAAGGACTACCTAATAATCTTGCTGAAATTGAGAATTTTATATCAAAAAATAATCTCCAACAAAATATCTCCTCATTGGCAGATTATTAATAAGAAAAGCCAAATATGGTGCGCCGGCCGGGAATTGAACCCGGGCCGCCAAGTTGGCAACCTGGCATAATAACCACTATACTACCAGCGCACATTATAGTGATAAAACTAATTATCCTAGGTAGTTTTACCTCTATAACACAATATATTGTAAAAAATTAAAACTTAATGATCCCAGATAATTTATTTTCTAATTAGAATAAGAATATTTTGTTTTAAATTATAATCAAATGATTTTAAAGCAATTAAAAAAGAGTTATTATAAATAATAATCAAATTGATGATTTTCAGCTATGGTAAAGACTAAAATACGTGTAGGTCCCTTCCTATATCCCATGCCTGTAGTTTTAATTGGAGCAACAATAAATGGTAGAGTAAATTTCACACCAATAGCTTGGGCAACTATTGTGGAGTACAAACCTCCTATGATTCTAATTTCTTCATCTCAGAACCACCATATAAATGAAGGTATCATAGAAAATCAATGTTTCAGTGCAAATACGCCATCGGAGGATATGTTAATTGAAACAGATTATTGCGGAATAATGTCTGGTAAGAATACCGATAAATCAAAAATCTTCAAAGTTTTTTATGGGGAATTAGAAAAAGCTCCAATGATAACCAATGCTCCTCTAAATCTTGAATGTAAATTGGTTAAAACTATAGATATAGATATAGCTCATGATATATTTATTGGTGAAATAATAAACACGTATTCAGAAGAAAAATATTTAACAAATGGGATACCAGATATGAAAAAAATGAATACCTACTTCTTTTCTATGAACGATAATAATTATTGGAAAATCGGGGAGCATATTGGGCGAGCTTGGAGTATAGGTAAATCTTATGATAAAAGTTGATTTAATGGAAATTGAAATTGAATAGTCATGAAAACATTAAAAGCCTTAATAATTTCTTTATTATTACCAACCGCAGTAATTATCATAATACCCTTATTCATTATCTTTTTTATTGATAGAATCGCTATCGCACGATTATTCGAATTAAATTTAATTCAGATAATATATGGAATGACTTTAATTATAGTTGGACTTATCTTACTAATTTGGTGTGTATCTATCTTTTTCACATTGGGAAATGGTACATTAATGCCAATTTCAAAATTAGAAACCCAGAAATTAGTGATAAAAGGACCATATAGATATATGCGACATCCTATGATTCTTGGAGTATTTATTATTCTTTTAGGAGAGTCGATTTTATTTGGATCTTGTTGGTTATTAGGATTTAGTATATTTTTTTTCATTTTAAATCTCATATACCTTCCATTGGTTGAAGAAAAAGGATTAGAAAAGCGGTTTGGAGATGATTATTTACAGTATAAAGCCAAAATCCATGGTTGGCTTCCAATTAAAAAATTAAAATCACAAAAATCTTCGTGAAATCCACCTTTCACGATCAAATTGACTTACTATAAGGTACCAAGAAAGTTTGAGATATTTGAGGATTTGGGAATCTCTACATTGAAATAATTTTCTGTGATTTCATAAAGAAAATCCAAATATTGCATTGAGATTCTAATTTTATGTTCTTTTTCCAAATCATTAATTATTTGTTTAGAATATACTTTCTTCCCGTCCTCAAGCTTACTAATTATTTTCATTATTGAATTTGAAAGCTCATAGGTTTTTTTTAATTCATTTTTTAACAATATCAAACTCTTAGTAGAATCATATTCACTAATGAATCTCTCTGCTATAGTTCTTTCCACATTTAACTTCTTCTTTTTAAAAAGATTATTTGGATCATTTATTATTTCCGGTCCTTTTATAATTACATAATCTTTATAATTCTCTGCTTTAAAATCAATATTATTCACGAAGTCAATATCAAGCTCATATGAATTTTGAGAAATGTATTCAAAAAACTGGCGTATTTTCTCGAATAAGAAGTCTTGATCTGAAATGAACAATATTTTATTTCGATATATCATTGCTCTAAAAATATAAGCAAGATTTGATACAGTTAAATTAAGTTTTATGAGACTTATGTCAATTAAATCAGTTACTGCTTTATCTACCCCTACCTCTATCGCTTCATTCGTATCAGGTAATTCTATTTGAAAATCAGCAGTATAAGCATCTCGAACCGTTAGATTCTTGTCAACGTAAGCTATAAATGAATGTGCGCAGATTATGTTCTCTTTTATATTAACAGCAAATAACCCACGAGTACTACTTTTTACTTCCTCTTCTGAAACTTCAATATTTCCTCTTTTTGAACAAACCGGACATCGAATTTCAAGTTTAACCATAAATCTCCCACTATTGGATTATTTATAAACTGCTGTTGCTTTAAAATGTATATAATATCTTGATTATGATATTACTATTTTTTATCTACTATATAAATTTAATTTGGCAGATTAATATCTTTTTATTCTGCCATAACGTTTTTCAATAAAATTAGCAATTAATAAGCATATTACCGCAGCAAAAGTCTCTGCAACTAAAAATGCTAGTGGTTTAGTTAAGAATGTAGTACAAAAAAAGTAACTAACAAAAAATATCCCTGCAAAAACAGTGAACATAATAAGTAATGGTCTTACTACTGGAAAATATAAAAATCGTTCAAAATTCGAAGTCCGATCTTGATTTTTTTGAAAACGAGCTTTTAACTGTCTTTTTCTCTCCACTTGAGCATACGACTCAAAAACTATCATAGAACCAAAAAATAAGGCAATACTAACCCCCGTAGGAATTAAAATTACTACGTAAATATTTCCTACATTAAGTAAGTACTGAGCTAAAAAGATAAATAATACTTGAAACATTCCACATGCTCCTAAAAGCATCAACGCAAACGGAAAATAATCCTTAGTTGTCCAGCGTACTCGAATTGGCATTTTTTTTATTACTCGATTGTTTTTCTTTCAACAAACTTTAATGGTGGGCCCGGCGTGAGTTGAACACGCGACCTTCCGCACGTCAAGCGGACGTCATACCGAGCTAGACCACGGGCCCATTATGATAAATATTTGAAAGTATAAATATCGAAATTTATGATATGTAATTTATTTTATTAAAAAATAAATATTTTATTAAATGAATTTAGGGTCTTACTTAATTCTGATTATATTTTTGTATTTATGAAATTTATTTCAGAAAAATTGAATAATTAAAAACTTATGATCAATTAGTAATGAACTTATCTTGCCAAATGTACTAATTGGCATCATGGTCAATATCATAAATAAATGAAATTTATGAAATATAAGGAAAATAGATTAGAATGAAGATTATTTATGAAGAGTAATGAGAAATTACAGATACCCTGAAGCTTTCCAAGGTAATTTAAAGAAGAAGCATTATTATGAAGGATGGTATAACAAAATCGTTAATAAAAATTTAGATTTCAGTTATGCTTTCATACCTACAATAGCAATAGATAAGAAAACTAATAATTTTCAAGCATTTATTCAGATACTTAATGGAGAAACAGGCAAAATGCATTATATTCGGTATGATTTAGAAGAATTTGAAAATTTATCAAATTCTGAATTTGCGATAAGAATTAAGAATAGCTATTTCTCAACAAGGGGGATGATTTTAGATATACAGCAAGAGGGTATTAATATTGAAGGAATAATCAAATATGTTGAGCCTGTTTTGTGGCCTAGGTCATTCCTCCAACCAAATGTCATGGGAATCCTTAATTATATTCCCTTTTTAGAAACTTATCATGGTATTGTAAGCATGAATCATAATCTTAAAGGTTCATTACAAATTAATCGACGACTATTCGATTTCAATGATGGAAAAGGTTATGTCGAGAAAGATTGGGGGGGCTCATTCCCAAGAGGATATATATGGTCCCAGTGCAACCATTTTCAAGATTCAAATCTTTCAATTGTAACTTCTGTGGCTCTTGTACCCCTTTTTGGAATAGAAATTAAGGGATTTTTTTGTATAATATGGCACAATGGTTCTTTTTATAAATTTACAACTTATACAAATGCTAGAATTAAATATTTAAAAGATTTTGATAATTTTGTTAAGATCATTATAGAAGATAAGAAATATGTAGTACTTTTAAGAATAGATAAAACTAATTTAGAATTCACAAAATTAAAAGCACCTCGATTAGGTAATATGTCGTTCGATATCATTGAAACATTGAATTCTGGCATAAAACTACAGCTTTTTGATAAAAAAAGTCAAGGGATCATTTTAAATTCAGTTGGTACAAATGCAGGACTTGATTTATACAATATTGACTTATTAGAATGATATTTTAAACGAATAAAAAGAATTTATAGAAGCCTATATGTCCTTTCGGTAAGATCCTTTATTTTATGAAATCCATATTTTTCATACAATTGTAATGCTCCTTCATTTTTCGCGTCGACTGGAAGATTTATTTTCATGCATCCCTTCTTAATCAGAAAATTAACTCTAGAAATGAAAAGTGCACTACCTATACCACGTCCTTGGTAATCAGGAATAACTGCGAGTGTATTAATAAAACCTTTATCTTTTTCATTAAGATCTATATAGCTATTACAAAAAGCTATGCATTTTTCTCCATTATTAACAATACCATATTCATATTCTCGGTTGATATTAATAGTTTCCATCATTTTTCTCCATTTTCTCACTTTTAATTCGTTCCACATAAAAGAATCTTTAAAAGCTTCATTGATAACAGATACTATACTTTTATAATCCTCGATATTACTAGTACCAGTTATGGAAAATCCCTCTGGCATTTCTGGAGATTTTAAGATATTAGAATCTTCTTTACTCATAAAGAAATAATAATGAATAGGATCAAATCCCAATGTCCTTAGCTTTTGATCAAATGGTTCCGATACTGTTCCAGAAGTTTGAAAATAGAGTTCTTGAAAATCTCTTGCTGTACCAATCTTCAAAATCTCTTCAATAAGCGTTTCTGGCAGCTTGGATTCGAAATATTCTGGTTCAATCCCATATATTACAAACCACTCATCCTTATAGAACGGCAGTTTCATTATACTTGCGAAACCAATTATTTTATTTTGAGGGTTTTCAAATATTATAGTGTTATTCCAAAGATCTGGATTAGTATTGAATATCACTGATGCAAACTCTTCGTTGATTTCATAAGCAGTGGGGTTACAATATTTTGCCATTTTATTATATAAATTTAGTAAATTAGAAAATTCCACAGAATCATTGTTTTCTCTAAGTGTAAATCTTTTTACATTCATGTATAAAAAAAACACAAAGAAAGATTTAATAATTTCTATTTATAGATCCTGCTAAAGGGAAACCTAATACAATCTGGAATTATTAGAATTTAAAACTTAAAACAAAAAAATATAGAAAAAGATTAAAGTTTCTTTTCTCTTAATGCTCTTATCATGGGCAAATCCTTACCAGAAAGTATTTCCAGCATGGCACCACCAGCTGTGGATATAAATGATACTTGATCAGCTAAACCTGCCATCGAGGCTGCAGCTCCCATTTCTCCACCTCCAATGACGGTTAGAGCATTCTTTTCTTTAGTTGCTTTTACCATAGTTTTTACCATATCATAAGTCGCTTTTCTGAAAACTTCCTTCTCAAAGATTCCTGGTGGTCCATTTGCTATTATTGTTTTACACTTTAATAAGGTATCTTCAAATTTTTTAATTGTTTTTGGGCCAATATCTCCGGTTGTAGTATTGTAAGTTTCTGCTTCATCAACATCTATAACTTTCCTGTTTCCATTATCATCGATGATTAAATCTAATGGTAAAATAATTTTTTCTTTATAGTTTTTATAAGTATCTACGATCATATTCTTATTTTGTTCTAAATCTTCAGCAATTATTTTATGGTTTGGTTGACCCATATTTTTGCCTAATGCTTCAAAGATCAGAATAGCTGTTAAACCAGAACAGAGTGCATAATCTAATTTATCTTCATCAAAGTTATATTTCATAGCTTTAAATTTATCTATTGCTTTCGCTCCACCTATTAACATTGCCATCGGTTTCTCAGGATTCTCTAAAACTTTCTTTAAATTAGCTAGCTCTTTATCGGTTATTGGTCCAGCAAGCATTTTAGGCCAGCCCACAATTGAAGCATGAGCGCGATGAGCTGCTCCAAAAGCATCAACAATAACATAATCTATCAAAGGATATAATGTTTTAATCATTTGAGTATTCTCCGCTTCTGAGAAATCTTTGTAATTTTTCATTTCACCTTCGAATTTCCTTACATTATTAAGAACTAATACTTCACCTGGTTTGAGCTCCTTAATTGCATTAACAGCTTTTTCTCCAAAGATATCCCTCACAAATTTAACGGGTCTTCCTAGATGTTTTTCAATCTCCTTTGCATGTATATCTAAATCAGTAAAATCCTCATTTCCCGGTCTTGATTGATGAGCTAATATTATAACAGCACTCTCTTTGAAATATTCATTTAGAGCGGGTGTTAAAGCTCGAATTCTTGGTGAATCCCTAATTTCCATTTTTTCGGTATCAATGTTGGAGTTAATATCCACACGAATTAATACTTTCTTCCCTTTTAAATCAACATCTTTATATGATGTATAATCAATTTTCATTTGTTTGTTCACTCCAAATTATTTTAAAACTTTCTATTTTTCTTGCTTTTTTTAGATATCGAGTTAATATCAATTAATTTAAGATTAGTTAATATTTTTTTCTTAAAAGTATCTAATTAAATAATCTCCTTTTTCGCATTATAAAGAACATTAAAAATTATATTGAACTTATAATATTATCAAGCAACAAGTTATGAGAAAAATGGAGAATATACGGGATATTTTAGATAAATTATTACAAAAGAAATGCTCTGTTGAAGAAGCAGAGAAAATATTAAAAGCTAATGTTATCGAAGAAGTTGGAAATTTAGCAAAATTGGATGTATTACGAAAATTAAGAACCGGTATTGTCGAAGTTATATATGCTGAGCATAAGAAACCTGAAATATTAATTGAAATTATCCAAAAATTCCTAGATAAAAATAAATTTACCATAATATCGCGATATAAGAGCGATCAATTAGATTTAATAAATAAAACTTATAGAGATGATAAGAATTATCAAATCGAAATAAATCAATTAGCCAAAACAATTATTATCAAGGCATATCAATTTGAGTTTAAAAAGAAGGGAGGCATTATTGGAATTATTACAGCTGGAAGTTCAGATATTCATATTGCTGAAGAGGCTAAGGTGATTGCCCAATCTATGGGGTGTGAAGTTCTAACTAGCTATGATTTAGGGATAGCTGGAATACATCGTATTTTCCAACCATTAAGTGATATGATCCAAAAGGGAGTTCAAGTACTAATTGTTTGCGCTGGAATGGAAGGTACTCTTCCAGGAGTTGTAGCTGCTTTAGTCGATATACCTGTAATTGGTGTACCTATATCAAGTGGATATGGATTAGGAGAGAAGGGAATTGGAGCCCTAACGACTATGCTTCAATCTTGCTCCCCTGGGTTATTGGTTGTAAATATTGATAATGGATTTGGAGCGGGAGCTTCAGCTGCTTTAATTGCTAATAAGATTGCTGAATAATTTGGTTAAATATTCTCATTTTTAAGATTTATTTTTAGATTTCATTAAAACATAATTAATTATATATAGTAGTAGAATAGAATCTTCTTTTATTACAAATTAATTTAATAATTAATTTTAACATCAGAAAAAAGTGCATAATAATGGTACCCACACCAGCTTCTTTAGAAGCATTATCAAAACTTCGGATATTAAATGATGAATTTGGTTGGTATATTATTCCTATTTTAGCGATTGTTCTTTATATCTACGGTGTAGAAATAAAAAAGGCGCGAGAAACAAATAATTGGCGTACAATATTTGCTGGATTAACTGTACTGGGATTAGATTTAATAAATGAAATATGGAATGCCTTAATTTTTGCTTTCACTGGGTATTCAGCTTTTTGGACAACCCCTGGAGCTAGTGCATATATTATACTAATTGGATGGAATATTGAAATTGCTTTTATGTTTTCTATCGCGGGTATTATATTCGCGAAGTTTCTACCAGAAGATAAAGATCAGAAAATTTTTAATCTACCAAATCGATGGGTAATGGCAGCAGGATTTGCCTTATTTTGTGTGATAGTGGAGATTTTTCTAAACTGGGGTGCTTATCTCATCTGGGAATATCCATGGTGGCATTGGTATTTTCCACCGTTGATTTTTTTAATTGGATATTTTCACTTTTTTGTTGGAGCGTTTTATGTGTATGATTTACCCAATAGAAAAGATAGAATTAAGGTGGTGGCTATTATATACGGGATATCTCTCATATTACTATGTATATTTGGTCCTTTACTTGGACCCCTCGGAATTTTTTAAATTTTTTTTCTTTTCTTTAACTATCTATTTGTTCAAACGCTTATTTTAGTAAATTTTACAATCAAGGTAAAAGTGAGTTTTATTAAACTTTCCCCCCTTTTTTATTAACAAAAAACCTACAAAAAACTATAAATATCTAGATTAATATAAGTTATATTGAAACTAATTCTTTATAAAATCTATAAAAAAAAATAAAATTTGGAATTACGTAGTTGAGACCAATGGTCGCAACAATGGATAATTTTGAAAAGTCTAAAGAGTTTTTTGATAGCGGAGATATTCTTAATACATTAGAGAGTTTTAATAAAGTCATTGAGAATATTGACCGTTCTCAGACAAAAAGGAAAAGTGAGCTTATCCAATTCTTAGAGAATTTATTAAATTACTGCCAAGTGAATAATCTAAATAGCGAAGAGGCAATGGTGCTTAGAGCTCTGGGAAGAACTCATGCGAAATTTAAAGAACATGCATTAGGATTGAAATATTCTTATCAAGCCTTAAAAATACAGAAGAAGTTAGGCAAAAAGATAGATGTCGCAGAAGGACTTATATTTCTTGCTGAGGATCTGCAAGTTTCGGGAAATTATGATAAATGTATTGAATCATTCAATGAGGCTGCTCAAATATACCATGAATTGGGTAAACTGAGGAAAGAGAAAGATATAAAGAAAAAAATTTCCGAACTTAAAGAATTTTCAAAAGAGATAGTAGAGGATGAGTATTTTCTTCAGAAATTTAACATAGATAAATATTAGTCCTAATAAGATACTATATTATCTCTTTTTTTTCTATATTTATTATTAATCGAATTTTTTTTCAAAAAGATTTGTTATTTCAGAAGCTGTTTTTAATTTTACTTCCTTGACTGTCAGACCTGTTTTATCACTTATTTTCTTCAGGTCTTCATATTCCGGTTTAATATTAATAATATGTTTTTTATTGCCTTTTAAAACATAAGATAATTTATAATTAATTTCAAATTCTTGTTGATTTATAACTACAGATACCGGTTCTATTTCTCTTTCAATACATACACGTTTAATTTTGCTAATCCTTACCCCTAAAGTGCCTAGTTCACTAAACATTTTTGTTAAAACTTCATCAATAATTTGAGGGTGACAAAGTAATTTTATTAGATAACCCGGTCGGTTCTTTTTGGTAATACTCGATATAACCTGAATATCTAAAATCTTTGACTTTTCCATTTCTTGTATGAAATTGCCAAGAATTTCACCAGATGTATCATCTACATCTGTTTCCAAAACAAAAACATCTTCAATATATTTTTCAAAGATACTATTATCTAACAGTTTTGACTCTTGTATAACTTCACCATAAAAAATTCGAAGAATATTTGAGAATTTATTAAATATTTTCTGTCCAGTTGCGTAAGAGACTTTTTCAAGTTTTAAATTCTGAAAGAATGGTTTATATAATACATTTAGATTAATCAATAATGCTGCCCCCGTAGGAGTAACTAATTCTCCTTTAACAGGACCATTCTGAATTAATAAGTCTGAATTTTCAAGAATCTTCACAGTTGCAGGAGCTGGAACAGTAAGCAAACCATGAGCAGTTTTTATTTCTCCTCCACCCAAAGGGATAACACTACAATAAATTTTAACATCTTTATGAAAATATCCTAATAAATCAAGTGCTTTAGTTACTCCTAAGATGTCAATTAATGTATCAACTGAGCTTAATTCATGTAAGTGAATGTTTTCTATTAATTTTCCGTGGACATTAGCTTCCGCTTGAAAAAGGGAATTTAAAACATTCCTTGCATATAATTTTGCTGGGTTTGAGTAATCATTATCATCTAAAAACGCGTCTAATGCCTCCTGAAGTATTTTTGGAGTACGATGGGTTTTAACTTCATGTATCTCGATTTTTAATTGGTTTACTCTCATACCCGATCTCTCTACGGTTAATAGTGATATATCAAGGGTCTTAACGTCTCCCAAATAGTCCTTTAACCTTTCCAATGATTCCATAATGGTTTTTGGATTTTTTAACATCCCTAATAAAGAAGCTAAAAACATATCTCCAGATATTCCTGAGTGACTGCAATCGAGATACAAAATTTTCATAAATAATATCTTCTCCTAAGTTATATCATCCTTAGTTTAAAAATATCAAAAATAATATTAAATTTTAATAATTTAATGATAATAATATAAGTATTAAGATTTTGTAATATCCTTTAAAATTACTAATTTTACGGTTATAAACATGAGTGAACTTCAGACGTTGAAATGTTATTTAACTCAATTGCCAGCAACTATTTTGAAATTACTTGGTATTGACCCTCCTCAGAACACGATACCAGAACCTGTCCAAGAGATAGTTGAAAAATATCAAGGTGTTCAAAGAATTAGTATTAATATGATCGATAATTTTGGTTTATTTGAAATTACCTATCATAAACCACAGTTTATGATTACTAATTCTGAGGCTATGTTACTCTTATCAACCGAGAATCCCTATACTCTGGGAGTGTTTCATCAATTAATGTATGGCGGATTTGAAGTAGAACCTAATGGATTTCATCTTCTTAAGTATTTAAATGAACATGGAAAGAAATCATGCTTTATAGCACGAAAAAAAGATCTTGCTAGGTATAGCGCGGGTACACATTCTATTTCTAAAGATACAGATATGAGTACATGGGTAGAATCTGCAAAAACAATTAACAATTATGAACTCTCATGGATGCATTACTTAGATTTTGAGAACCTTCACAAACAACAGCAAGCTCTTAAACAAAGAACTCCTGAAGATTTAATTGAAAAGCTGATTCTGCGAACGGACAAATGGATATTGAGTAATTTTAAACAGTTAAGAGATAATTCATTAATGATCATTCTTGGTGATCATGGTAGAGTAAAACTTAATTTAGAGTATTCAGGAAAGATTGCTCAATGGCGTGAAGCTAGTGTTCCAATAGCGATATTGATGCGTAAATGAAATGAAATTAATAATTTTAAGTTGGTAATATCTCCCTTTAAGAATAAATTTAAAGTATCTAAAATAAAGATGGAAGAAGAATATAAGCGCTTTACTATTTCGCTCCCTCCCGATATGTATGATGAGATTGAAGCTTTTAGAAATAAGTTAGGAATCTCAAGATCAGATTTTATACGAAAAGCTATATATTCTTACCTCATTAGTGAAGAAAGTATGCCCACAGATTCAGAAAACGTAGTAGGGTGCATTTCTCTTATCATGACTCATAAACACTTCAAATCAGAAAAGGAGAATACTTACAAATTAAATCATGTGCATGGTATAAAACATGATGCGAATCATCATCATAACCATGATTTTGGATCGAGACCTATGTATGCAGACGTAGAACAAACTGATGAGATCTTAAAAAATGATATTCAGCATCATTTTGTCGATATCATTATCTCTACTATGCATGTGCATCTGGAATTTGAGAAATGTTTAGAAATTATTGCAGTATCCGGAGATAAAGAGAGGGTAAGGCAATTAAAAGAAGATCTTCAAGGATTAAAAAGCGTAATCTCTACAGGATTTTTTATTATCGATAGAGAACTTTCGAAATAATAAAAATGTTCAAATAATATAAAAAGAAGGATAGAGAATAAAAAATTCTGAACAGGAAAAATTAGCTTAAAGGATAAGGCGATTTAGGCGAATTTTTTATTCTTGAGTATATATGTTGTGTGTGTTAATTCAATATTAATAGAATAAACATTTAAGTCTATTAACAGTGTAGGATTTATAATTTATTGAGAGAGTAACCAATAAAAAATAAAAGAAGAAAAATATAATTTTAAAAAAAAACGACTTATTTCGATGTCTTGACGATTAAGGAATTTTATAGATCCTTTTCCTGAACCGTTTTTCTTCCATTTGCTTTAGCCCTTCCAATAGCCTTATCAAGTACATTCTGGATGGCGTCATTTAATGATTTACCATCGATTAAATCACCGCTGGTATTACATCCTTTAGACTTGATATAATCTCTTACTTTACTTTTTACAAAAAGGGCGTCTACAGCTGCTTTTTTAGCCATTTTTATATTCCTCCATAGATTGTTTTATATAGGTTTTAAAAATAAATTTATATTTAAAATATAATTCCTCACGCTCATATTTAAAGTTAGTTGAAAAAACATCATAGAAGGTTAATATTGTCGATCTAATCACAAATTATACAAGTCTTAAAAAAATGAATCTCTGAGAGTTATATGCGTTAAATTAAGAATATTGGGAGTATAAGGCGTATTTTGCTAAAATTTAGGATAAAAATACTTTTAATGAGTATGTAGACTGTTTCAAAAGCGTTTCTGAAGGCTTACAGATAAATAATAAAAAACCATTCAGTATGATTCTTTTTTAAAAAATTAAATATTCAAATTAATTAATGCAAAAAAAAATATTATCTCGGGCTCCTGTTAGAATATGTGATATTGGAGGATGGACTGATACCTGGTTCAATAAAAGAGGAACTGTCCTAAATTTCTGTATTGATCTTTATAGTTATGTATATCTTGTAGAAACTAAAGTAAAAAAAATACGAATCTCTTCAGATAATTTGGGTTTGAAAACTATAGTTGAAGATTTAAATCATATTGAATATAATGGCACTTTAGACTTAATTAAAGCAGGGATTAGAAGATTAGGTATAATAAAAGGATTAGATATTTACATAAGAACAGAAGCACCACCTAGTAGTGGTATGGGAACAAGTGCAAGTGTCGCTGTGGCATTAATTAGTGCTTTATCAAAGATAATAGAAAAAAACCTAACTAATGAAGAAATTGCTGAATTAGCACATAAATTAGAAGTTGAAGAACTCAACTTAGAAAGTGGGGTTCAGGATCAATATGCCGCAGCATTTGGGGGAATTAATTTCATGGATATAAATTATCCATCTGTAAATTTAGAAAAAATTAAGATCTCTAAGAGTCGACGATGTGAATTAGAAAAGCAATTTATATTGGTGTTTATAAGATCGAGAAGTTCAAGTGAAATGCACAAAGCAATTATTAAAAATTATATGAAAGGGGATAGGAATACAATTTCCTCTTTTGAAATCATGAAGTCATGTGCTAAAGAGATGAAAAATGCAATTCATTCAGATATTAGAGCTGTAGGTGAGATTATGAATAGAAATTGGAATGCTCAAAAAAAGCTTCATCCAATCATGACAAATCCTTTAATAAAGAAGGCAGAAACCATCGCAATAGAAAACCAAGCAATAGGATTTAAATGTAATGGAGCCGGTGGTGGTGGATCGATTACAGTATTAGCTCCAATAGAAAAGGAATATGACCTAAGAAAAGAATTTCAAAAAAATGGTTTTATTATCCTTCCATGTAAATTATCTTTTAATGGAGTACAAAGCTTTGAGCTATAAGAATTACTATTTTTATCTGAAAAGAAAGTGCTTTTTATACTTCCTTATTAAAAAGGTTATATGAGTATACCGGAAAATTCATCTCAATTGCTGAAGATAAAAAGAGGACTTAATAAGATAAAAATTCATAATCTCTTTATTTTTAATA
>Ga0180438_10007436_pt1 | contig 14283 bp, 27 predicted proteins | sample SS_ome_12_FD_132455 | JGI IMG/M metagenome (GOLD analysis project Ga0180438, IMG submission 132455) | Hypersaline lake sediment archaeal communities from the Salton Sea, California, USA - SS_3_D_2 metaG | ecosystem: Environmental > Aquatic > Non-marine Saline and Alkaline > Hypersaline >... | reverse complement strand
TTGGTATTTTAAACGACATCAATGTGGAAGGTGTGAAAGAACAGTTGACCATGTTCCATGTGAACCATATAAGGCTTTATACCCCAAAATTGTTGGTTCATTATGTAGTATGTGTGCTATGGAAATGGAATATGAGAAAAAAGAAAGGGAGGAAGGTATTTATGCCACATAGTTATACACAAGTGCAAAGAGTTTGTTCTTGGTGTAAGGGTACAATTGGGTTTGTTGAATGCAATATTTACATAGCTAATGAACCAAAGATAACGCATGGTATTTGCAAAGAATGCTTAGTGAAACATTTTCCTAAAAAAGATGATGACATAGAAGAATATATTATTATAAAATCATCTGGATTATTGTTTCAAAGCTAAAAAAAGGGGGAGGTGTAGCTAATTGGGATAGCACTGTACAATAATACAGAGTATTCAGGTTCAAATCCTGACACCTCCACCATTTTAAAAATTAAATACGAATTTTATGATAATTCGTTATCAAATAGATTTGGAATCGATAGAATTTATACCTAAAGAAGAGGTTAGGATAATGCTTAAACGCTTAGCTAAAGTTAAGCGCATACAATTTAAGTATTATAAAGAGGGAAATACTGAAACATATGCTTATCCAGAACAATATAAATAACTAACAATAATTAACTTTAATATGCAGGCTAAATCAAAAAAACAAAAAGGCAACAGGCTGGAATATATAATAGCTAAGTTTTATAATAGGAAACTTGATAAAAGGGCAAGAAGAATGCCTATGTCTGGTGCGTGTCAAGGTTTTAAGTCTGACATATTAAAAGGACATTATGATGGTTGGAGCGACGAATGTAAGTGTCGTAAGTCTTTTAGTATTTATAAATTATTCGAACAAGCTATTAGAGATGCTCATGGTCAAAAACCAGTTTTACATATTAAAGCAGACTATAAAGAACCCTTAACTGTTATCTGGTCTAAGGATTATTTTGAGTTGAGGGAGGAATTACAAGATTATGAAAACTCCAAAACAATTAGCTGAAGAAAGATTAATAATAGCTGACCAATACGCTAAACTTGGTGAGCGTAAAGTTCAGTTAAAAAGATTAAGGGCTAAACATTATGATGATTATAGAGAAGATTATACTTCTGACGCTGGAGTTAAAAGAGCTTGGGAAAGAACTGAAGAGGGATTAGAATTAATGGAAATTAAGGAGAAAATGAAGAGTAAAGACCATAAAATGTCAGCTTTATTTACCATGATTAAAGTTATGGAAAGTGAAGCTCGTAATCAATATTAAATATATGCCATATTGTACATGCCAATATAATCAGGCAAAAAAGTGGATAAGTAGTAAAGGACTTATTCATAATATAAATTGTAATATTACTCGTACAAGGATATGGAATTGTCTAAATTATGGGCTAAGTAAAGAAGAAATTTGTTGGTATTTTAAGATTACAGCTAATGAATTAAGTCATTTAAAAAGAGGGCATAAGATAAGTAGAGATGTGGATAACTAAAGTTTGACAACTGCTCTAAAAAGTGCTACAGTATACATAAGAAGTCCCCTATGGGGACATTGGGCAACCATTGGGGACAGCGTGGTTGTTTTTTTTATTTAAAGAGGCGGTGTTATTTTAAATTTTTTTATAGACATAAAAAGTTATAACAGCGGAAAGAGGGGGTAGCTATGCAAGGCATGGGATATAGCATTAACATCCCCTCTTTAGATGAAAAATTACTCACATATTCCAAAAACAGTAAGTCATCATTATGAAAAGTCAATGAAAGATTTAGCATTGATAGATTTTGTTTTGTCTTTAAAAGATACAATTGATGGGATTAATGTACAATTAGAAGAGTTAAGGGGTAGACAACTTGCAGACAATCTTGAACTGGCTAAGTTGTCAACTAAGTTATCAACATTACAAAAATGTATAACACCTGAAATACTTAATAATTTAAAGAAAAAATATGTTTGATAAAATAAAAAAAGGTAAAGATAAGGATAAGTATATGTCTGAATCTGGTACTGTTTTTACTCTAAAGCAGATTAAGGATTATTATAAGAATGCGAATATAACATTACCACCTATATATGGTAAAACAACAACTACTAAAAAACCAAAAATTTCTAAAAAATAACTTATAAAACTATGGCAGAACCATGTCCATTACTACATTCTAAATTAGGGACTGATTCTTATGAATTTATTCCAGATGGTACTACTTGTAATCAAGCGGCAGCAGAGGCTTGGTATACTGATAATGGTTATGCAGTACCTGACGATTTCCCTTACTAATATGAAACTTAAACAGAAAATTAAGTGCTTTCTTGGTTTTCATGTTTGGGTTTACTATATGGAGCGTAAAGTGAAACATTGTTATCTTTGTAGAAAAACAAAGAATAATAATAAAACAATTAGTTTCGTTAAATAATATTATGCCTTTTAAGAAAATAGGTAAAAATGAATATAAATCACCTTCTGGTCGAATATTTACTTCAAAACAAGTAAAACTTTATTATGCTACTGAAGGATTTACTAAAAAACCTAAAAGAAAGACTAAAAGAGCTACTTAATCATAGAGTATGTGAACATTGTGGTAGAAGAATTATGGGAGGGTATATATACAGGAATAATAAATCGTATCATATTGAACACTTTAAATTTTAAAATTATGGCATTTTCATCATCAATGAATCCTAATACAACAATAGGTTCAGGAGTTAATAGAAATTATTATAAAAGACCAAGACCTGTTAAACCTATTAAGATTTCAGCTCCTGTAGGAGTTAAAAGACCAACAAAACCTAAAAGACCCACACAAAAACAACCTACTATGCCTTTATATGTTACAAGGCAATACTAATAATTAATTAAAAATATTATGTACAGAAGTTATTTAGAATCAAATATGATTAAAAAAATGAAAGACAAGACTAATCGGTATGCTGATTCAAGAAAAAAACTAACTGAAGAAGAAAAATATAACCAAATGGGTGCAAGAAAACTTGAAACAGCTGTATCTTATCCTGAATGTGATATGGAAAAGAAAGCTAAACGAGCATTAAAAGATGCTGGTAATTTAGCATTTAAAACTATTAGTAAAGCTAAAGGACAAGATTTAGCTTCTACTAATGGTGTACAAACAACAGTAATCGAATAATATATGGGAGAAAAAGGTAGACAAACTTATAGAGAAATATTAGAAAGTAAAAGAAATGAAGTAAGAGAAGCTACTAAACAAGGAGCGTTTTCTAAAGACCATCTTAAAACTTTAGAAAAACGATGGAAAGAATATGATTGGGAAAATCGTAAGATGAATTAATATGATTTTAGATAAAATTAAGTTATATACTAAAAATGCTAAAAAGCATCCTGATAAGCAATTAGAAGCTATTGCTAAAATATTATTAGAAGTTGGTTGGCAACAGCCAATTGTTGTGGATAAAGATTATGAGATAATAGTAGGGCATGGTAGATGGTTAGCATATCAAAAATATAAAGATAGTTGGGATATTGATAAACCATGGATAGTTAATGATGCTGGTGAAACTATACAAGAAAGAATTAAGAGGAAATCTTTGACAAATGAACAAGTTAAAACATATAGATTAGCTGATAATAAGTTAAATGAAAGTGATTGGGATATGGATTTAGTTATAGAAGAATTAAAAGGATTAGATGAGGATTATATAGAATTAACTGGATTTGATAAAGATTTAATAATAGAGCCTGACGAAAAAGATGATGAAGTACCTGATGTACCAGAAGAACCAATTGCTAAATTAGGTGAAATATATCAATTAGGTAATCATAGGATAATGTGTGGTGATGCTACAAAGATTGAAGATGTAGAAAAATTAATGGATGGTAAGAAAGCTGATATGGTATTTACTGACCCGCCTTATGGTATAGATTATAAAGATTTAAAAGGTAATTTTGATAAAATAAAAGGTGATGAAAAATTAGATAATATTGAGGAATTATTAAAGGAAGTTTTAGTTAATAATTGCCCGATGTATATTTGCTGTAATTGGAAAAGCTATTCTGCTTTTGAATGGATTATGAAAATAGGGAATAAAGAGCCAAAATCTTGTATAGTATGGGATAAGGAAACACCCATACAGCATTTAGATAAATTTTATAAAAGACATGAATTTATTTTATATTATGGGTTATTTGGAGGGCAAAAAACTTTAGATGGTGATGTTTGGAGAATAAAAAGAGAAACAAGAAAAGACCACCCAACCTCAAAACCAGTTGAATTAATAGTAAAAGCTATCAATTATACAATAATGGAAAATCAATTAGTTCAGGATTTATTCTTAGGTTCTGGTTCAACATTAATAGCTTGTGAAAAAACTAATAGAATATGTTATGGTATGGAATTAGACCCTAAATATATAGATGTAATAATAAAAAGATGGGAAGATTATACTGGTAATAAAGCTAAAAAACTATGAAATTTAAAAAAGAGACAGTCAGAAAATTAGAAGAGGCTTTTGCAATAGGAGCTGATGTTAGTGCTGCTTGTTATTATGCTAATATTAGCAGAGAAACTTATTATAGATGGATTAAAGAAAGACCTAATCTCAAAGAAAAATATGACAGATTAAGGGAAAAACCAGTATTAAAAGCATACCAAACTGTATCTCAAGACTTAGGTAATACTGAAACTGCTAAATGGTATTTAACAAGAAAACGTAATAAAGAGTTTAGTGAAAAGATATTGCAAGAACAATCAGGGGATATTAATTTAACTTTTAAATGGCAAAATGGAAAAGACAATAACAATTCCTTACCAACCGAGGAAAACAATCAATGATATTTTGCATAGTTCTGATAAGAGATGGAATGTAATTATAGCTCATAGAAGGTTTGGTAAGACAGTTGCAGTAATAAACCATTTATTAAGAGATGCTTTAACACATGAAAATGCGCGATATGCTTTTATTGCACCTTTATATAAACAAGCAAAACAAGTAGCATGGGATTATCTTAAATATTATTCAGATAATATACCTGGTAGAAAGATTAATGAATCAGAACTAAGAGTAGATTATCCTAATGGGAGTAGAATAACTCTTTATGGAGCTGATAACCCTGATTCACTTCGTGGATTAAAGTTATGGGGAGTAGCTTATGATGAGTATTCACAACAACCAAGTAATATACATACAGAGATTATATTGCCATCATTGGCTGATACTAAAGGATATGCTATATGGATAGGAACTCCTCAAGGTAGGAATGAGTTTGTTCGTCTTTATGAAGAAAATATAGAAAGAGAAGATTGGAATTGTCAGTTATGGACTATTGAAAAGAGTTTTGAAGAAGACCCTGAAAATTATGCTGATTTGTATGATGAATCACAAATGCAAAGATACCACATGCTTGAAGATGAATGGTTACAAGAATGGATGTGTAATTTCGATGCAGCTGTTAAAGGAGCTTATTACTCTAAGGAAATAACAGAGGCGCGAGAAGAGGGAAGGATATCTAAAGTACCACATGATAGTAGTTTGGAGGTACATACAGTATGGGATTTAGGTATTTCAGATTATACATCTATAGGATTCTTTCAAGTATATGGTAAAGAGATTAGAATGATAGATTATTACCAGAACCATGGTGAAGGTTTAGACCATTATGTAACTATATTAGACGCTAAAAAGCATTATAAGTATGGTCGTCATTATTTCCCGCATGATATTGAGGTAAGAGAGTTAGGAACAGGTAAGAGTAGAAAAGAAGTATTAGAAGGATTAGGGATAAGAGTTACAAAGACAAAGAATTTAAGCATAGAAGATGGGATTAACGCTGGTAGAATGATATTCCAACAATTATGGGTAGATGATAAGAAATGTGAACAGTTTCTTGATGCAATCTCTCAATATAGACAGGAATGGGATGATAAGAAAGGTTGTTTTAAGAAAACACCTTTACATGATTGGACATCACATGCAGCTGATATGTATAGATATTTTGCTGTAAGTTATAATCAAATGCTTAACCCAATAACCAAACCTAAGCAATTTAAGGTGAATTGGGGGGAAAGTAGTTATCATTTAAATAAATATAGTAAAAAATAGATTGTTTAGAGCTTAGAAATAAGCAGGGGACTGATGGCTTTATGCCCGCAGTGTTAGAGGAGCTTAATGTCTATTTTATAGGCGTTAGGCTTTAAGTAATTTATTAAATAATACAAAAATATGGGAGTGAAAAACATAAATAATCCACTACCACCAAATAAACAATACAAATTTGATAAAGAGCAAACAAAGCCAAGTAATTATAACCCTACTAAGGAAGAAAGGGCTGCTTTATCATTTATTCAAAGAGACTGGGCGGTAGGAGAAAACATTAAAGACAGAGCATACGAAGAATTTAACGATGTTAGTTTACATGAAAGACAAAATATAGACCAAAGAGCTTGGAATAATTATGTTAAACCAAGGTCAAATGACCCAGATGAAGCGTGGAAAGCTAACACTGTTAGACCAGTTACAAGAAATAAATGTATCTCAATTGCAGCTCATGTAACAAATACATTACTTTATCCACAGATTTTTGCACAGAACAACGATAATCAAGAAGATAAAGATTCAGCTATGGTTATGGGTGATTTAATGGAATGGAGTATGGAGCAAAGTAATTATGAAAGGAACTTTTTATATTCAGTTATTAGTGCTATGTATAATCCAGCAACAATTATTTATGAGGGATACCATGAAGTGACAAGAAAAGCAAAAGAAATGCAAGCTGATGGGTCATGGATTGAGGGGCAAATGATTGATGACGAATATTCAGGATTTCAATTAGAAACTGTACCTGTGGATGAACTATATATCGGTGATATTTATGAACATAATATTCAAAAACAACCTTTTCTTATCTGGAGAAGGGTAATTGATTTTACACAAGCAGCACAAAAATATAACGATAATGAGAAATTTAAAAAATATGTAAGACCAGGGTTAAGAATAATGTATGTTGATGAAGAAGATACTTTTTACGAACAATATGATGACGAATTAGAGTTTAGACTTGTTGAAGAAGTGCATTATTGGAACAAATATGAAGATTTACATTTAGTTATCTGTAATGGTGTATTACTAACTGACCCTAAAAACCCTAATGAAAGAATGGATAAGAAGTATCCTTTTGCTAAAACTGGATATGAACTAATAGATGAAGGAAGGTTTTTTTACTACAAATCATTAGCAGATAAAATACAAGATGACCAAAGAATAGTTGATGTTTTATATAATATGGTGATAGATGGCTCTTTTATCAACTTATTCCCACCTTCAGTAGTGATAGGGACAGAGGATATTGACACAGCAGTATATACACCAGGGACAATAACAACCTTTCAGCCAGACACACAATTCCAGACACTCCCAACTAATAATAATTTAGCAGCTGGTATAAATGCTATGAATGTTGTGGAAAACTCAATTACAGAGAGTGCAACAAGCCCAAGTGCTGCTCCAGCTGGTAGTGGAGTAACTGCCTTTGAAATATCAAGGGTTGAACAAAATGCTCGTACTTTATTAGGATTATTTGGTAAAATGATTGGATTTTTAGTTAAAGACTTAGGTGAATTAAGGTTATCCACAATCTTACAATATATGACAGTAGGTGAAGTAGACGACTTAACAAGTACAAGTAAGAAGATGAGATTTAGGAAAATATTGATTCAAGACCAATTACAAGATGCTAAGAAAATAACTAAATCTATTGAATTTGAACCTAATTTACCGACAGCGCCAATTCCTGAAGAAGAAGCGATTAAAGAAGAAATGGAATGGTTAAGTGAAGAGGGCTGGGATAATGATAAACAAATAATTAAAGTACAACCTAAACTATTTAGAGAACTAAAGTATAAAATAAGAGTAATCCCTGATATCTTAACTAAACCAAGTGGTGCTATTAATAGAGCCTTAGATTTAGAAATGTATGACAGAGCTATTCAAAATCCATTAGCTAATCAAGAAGCAGTGACTCGTGATTTCTTATTTGAACCATATAAACCAGGAGAAAGTGTTAAATATATGAAAACAGCAGAAGAAAAGAAAGCTGAAATGGCTGTACAACAAGGAGTAGCAGCAGAAGGGACACAACAACAAGCTACTTCTAAAGTAATTGAACAATTAGTTTCTCCATTAGGTGCAGAAGCAGAAAAGGCAGAAGCATCAGCAATGCCTGATGATTATGCTCAAGAGTAAACTGTCATAAAATACTAATTAATCTGTCCTAAGAAACAGGACAAAAGGAATTTAAAAGGAATTTATTAATATGAGAAAAATCAAAATTAGGATTCTTAATTACCTTTTACGACACTTATTCAATGCAATAACACCTGATGATGTAATGGTACAGATGGGTGAAAATTTAATTAAGAATAAAAACAAGGTTAATCAAGGGGAAATAGATGTTTTAAGGGAGGAAGCTAAATATATATTAAAGAGTAGAATATGGGAAGAGTTACAGAATAGGGTCAAATTAGCAGCTAATGAGAGAATGTATAACAAGAGCAAGAACTTTGATGACATGTATTTTGGTAAAGCTATATTATATTCAGCTGATGTTTACGAAAAAATTCTAAAGAATCTATCTAAATTAAAATAATATGCCTTTAAGATTACAAGTAAGCCCTGCGGTAACAACAAAAGAGGGGGCAAGTAAATTACCCAAAAGAAAAAGTAAGTTGCTAAGGGAATTTGTAACTGGCAGATATGCAAAGTCAAGAATAAGGGATTTAGCAGCTGATTTATTGAGGGAGAAAAAATATACTAAAAAAGCTAAATTGGCTACATATTCAAAGCCAAAGAAGCAAAAGATTGATTATAATAAATTATTTAACACACAAAACTATGGCAACAATACAAAAAATGTCCAGGCGAGCAAGAATGAAAAGAGCAATCAAGGGGTCTGGACCAAAAAGAATGCGTATAACTCCCCAAAAGGCAGGTAAAGCTATGAGTTCATTAGTAGCAGCATATAAGAAAAGAGCAAGACGATATGGGAAAAGCGGAGCAAAAACTGTTAGAACTGGAGGTTTGGCAGATATAACACCGAGAACTAAAGCAGCAGCAAGGGCAGGTAAAGCAGGTCTTACTTTAATGGGTATAATGGCACAAAGAAGAAGGACAAGTGCAGCTAAAGCTGGTCGCAAATTAGCAGCAAGAGCTTATGGTCCTAAGGTAGGTAAAGTAAAATATGCTGGATTTAGAAGAAAAGTAAGTGCTGGAGCTAAGAAAGCGTTTATGTCAAGAATGAGGAAGAAATAAGTTTTTAATAATTAACATATAAAAATATGCCAGTAAGCGGAGTTAAAAAAGTTTGGGCTTTAAAGAACCGAACTAAACAACAAAAAGAGCGGATGAGTGAGAAATATTCGCCGAAGAAAAAGAAATAGATATCATTATTTAGATATTAGGCAGAACACGCCTTTAAGTGTTTTAAAAATTAACCATATTTATTATGGACATTAAACCAGAGGAAGGCATTAAGATGTCTACCCAGGAGTTAAAAAAAGAGGTAGCAGAAACTACCAATCAGAATGCTCCGACTGATGAAACAAATGAACCTTCTAAGGAAGATTCTAAGCAGGAGACACCTGTTGAAAAACAAGAAGAATCCAAGGTAGAAGAGCAACCAGGGATTGATTACGAAGCTGAACTTGCAAAAATTAAAGAAGAGAGAGAAAACTACAAGCAAGGCATGTTAAATGCTAAAGCTAAGTTAAAAGAAAAAGAAGATGAACCTGGAGAAGAGGAATCTATACCACCATCGATTAATGTCGATGAGATTACTCAACAGGTAACAGAACAAGTAAGACAGCAAATCGATTCTCATTTAGTAGCTGATAGGCAAGATTTCCTTCAAGACACATTGAACAGTTTATCTGACAATGTGAAAGAAAGAGAGCTTATCCAGTATCATTATGAGAATACAATCAATAAATCTGGTTATAGCAAAAGCGCTATTGCAAATGATATGGCTAATGCAAAGATTTTGGCTAATAAGTCAAAGTTGATTAGCGAAAATGAAGAGTTGCGTCAAGCGTTAATTGCTAAAAACTCACTTTCCAATGCAGGTGTTGGCTCTACCTATAGGACAGTTGAGGAGAAGAGTGAAGTGCCTTTGACTGAAGATGACAAAGCGTTTCTAAAGAAAAGAGGTCTTGACCCTTCAAAAGTAAAAAATGAAGTCAAAATTTAATTAATAACACAAATTCTATGGCAAAAGGTGACATCAAAATCGTTGATGTTGGTGGTGCAAATGTTCCTCCTATTAAGACCTTTAGAACTGAAGCAGGTGGTACTGATATTTTAGCTGGTGAACCAGTTAAATTAGGTGGTACAGGGACTAACTATGTTATCCCTTTAGCTGATGGTGACCCTGAAATCGGTACAGATATCGTTTTCGGTGTTGCAGCTTCAGATTCTACACAGACAGCATTAGCGGATGGAACAGTTGATGTTTACTTACCATTGCCTGGTACTGTGTATCGTTGTGCAGCAACAACTCCAGCTAACTTAGCTTTAGGTATCTTAAATGATTGTGTGACATTTGACCTTTCAGTAGGCGGTGTTTATACAGTTGATGAAGATGAAGGTACTGACGAAACTGTTCATGGTCTTCGTATCGTTGACTTTGATACAGTTCTTGGAACAGTTGACTTTGAGCTTAAACAAGCTGGAACAAGATATGGAAATGTATAATATCTTTCTAATTATTAACACCCAATACTATGGCATTTAGTAGTAGTCTGAATCCGAATGTGGTGAAAACAGCCTTAGACGATGTCTTTTATCAGGAATGGGACTATCAAGCTCATCCTGGTTATGCTGATGCTACAAGCGGACTAATCTTTATGCAGGATTCTACTGACCGCCAAGCTGAAATTCTTGAAACATTCAAGGGTGTAAGCCTGTGGGAAGAAAGAGCTGAAGAAGAAGATGTTGCTAGCGACGACCCTCGCATTACTAACACAAAAACTCATACAGTTACTAACTTTGCAAAAAGTGTAGATATCCCAAAGAACTTCTTTGATGATAATTTACATGGTGCTTATGAGAAAATGGTAAGAGACATGGCTCGTAAAGGGCGTCTAACACGAGATGATAATGCTATGGCATTATATCGAAACTCGTTCACTACAACATTAACAGCAGACGGAGTATCATTAATCAATGATGCTCACCCACTTATCGGTGGAGGCACTGAAGATAATAAATTAACAGATGCTTTATCTGAAAGTTCAGTTTACGACGCAGTCGTTAAATTAGCTGAACAAAAAGACCAAGCAGGTGTTGTTTCTGGTAATGTAGCTCGTACATTACTTGTTCCTCCAGCGTTATTTAAATTGGCTTGCGAAATCCTTGATTCGGAATTTCGTTCAGATACAGCTAACAATGATTTAAATGTTTATGTTGCAAAATATGGCATTTATATCCAAACATCTAATCGTTTAGGTGCAGCAGTTGGCGGGTCTGATACAGCATGGTGGCTATTAGCTGACAATTTTGGTATCTACAGATGGGTACGACAAGGTATCGTTACAGATTTAGTTCCATATCAATTCCAACGAAATAACAACTATATTTATAAAGGTGAATTCAGAGAAGTAGTCTCTGCACAAGATTATGTTGGTATCGTTGGTTCTGATGGAACAACCTAATAATTAATCTGTAAAAATATGAGAGGCGTAAAATTACCTACTCCAGTAGTAGAAGAAGTTAAAGAAGAAAAACCAAAAAAGAAAGCGACTAAAAAGAAAAAATAGTTATATTCTGCAGGGGAGATAAGCGATAAAGGTTTGTCTCCCCAACAGAACTAATTAATTAAATGATTATCAAGTTGACCTGACTTTCTCCAGTCAGAGGAGGGTGTAAAAACCTAACAGATTGATAATCATGGGAGAAAAAATATGGCTACATTAGCAGTTTTAAAACCAAAAGGAAGTGTTACGCACTTTAGTGGTGTAGACGCTCCTGGTACATTTGGTTGGTTTACTGGTAAATTAGGTAACACTAATGGTGCTGGTGAACTTTATGCGGTGCAAAAACCTCGAAGTCTAAGAGGTAAAGCATTGTATATCTATCACTTATGGATAAATGTGACTACAGCTCCAACAGGTGGTGTATTGACAGTAGGTGTCGGTACAGCAGCTGATGCAACTACTTTTGATAATAGTATCGCAGGTGGTGTAAATTATGGGTCAGTAATCACAAGAGAACATGCTCAAGTCCCAGAACTATGGGCTGCGGCAGAAGATTGGATTACAGTAAGTCGTCAAGCAGGTGATGCTACAGGTATGGAAGGTAATATCTTTATTGCTTATAGGGATATTATTGATGGGCAAGAAGAACCTTCACTTTAATTATTAATTTAAACTAATATGACAGTTATAAAACAAAATGGTGGCGTCTCAAAGTTTGCTGGGATTGAAGCATCTGGCACATTAGGCTGGCTAACTGGAACTTTAGGTGATACAGATGGTGGCGGTGAAATCTTTGCTGTTCGAAAACCAAAACATCTTCGTGGGAAAGGGTTATATATTTATCATTTATGGACAAATGTAACAACTGCTCCTACTGGTGGTTCATTAGGTATTAATTTTGGTCAAACAACAGATGCTACAACTAATTCAAATAATATTGCAGGTGGTGTGAATTGTGGGATAGTAATTGTTAGAAATACTGCGGTTACACCAGTCCCTTGGGATGCTGCAAATGATTGGATTACTTTATCAAGAAATACAGGTGCTGCAGCTGGATTAAAAGGTAATATCTTTATCGGATATAGGGAAATAGATAAAGGTCAAAATGCACCAACTCCTTAATAATTAACATTTAATAATATGGCAACATTAGTAAATACAAGCCGACAAACTGGGGTTACAGATTTTACAGGTATAGACGCACCAGGAACTTATGGTTGGTTATATGGTACATTAGATGACGCTGATACAGGTGGTGGTGTATTCGCGATAGAAAAACCTAAAAGATTGTTAGATAAAGGCTTATATATATTCAAATTTATTGTAAATGTAACAACTGCCCCAACAGGTGGTAGTTTAACAGTAAATATCGGACAAACAATTGATTCAACAACATCTTCGAGTAGTTATGCGAGTGGTGCAAATTATAGTGCTAAAGTAATTCGTAATCATTCAACTGTACCTTTAGTATGGTTAGCAGCTGATAATTGGATTACAATTAGTACTGCTACAGGTGCTGCGGCTGGTATAAAAGGTAATGTATTAATTCTTTATAGAGAATGTGTTAGCGGTATGGAAGACCCAAATATTTAGATATTTTTAGAGGGGATTTATATCCCTTCTATAAAGTATTTAACTATTAAATTATAAATATATGTCAACAACTTATTGGGCAGAAGGATATTTAGACGCTATTGATACAGCAGGCGGTGTTTTTGCTGTACAAAATCCACAACCGAAAGAAGTAATTATGCTTAGATGTATTATCAATGTGACAACAGCTTCAACAGCAGCATGTACTATTGATATAGGAGTGGCAGCTGATGCTGAAACTTCTGATGACAGTATAGTAGCTGGATTAGATGTTAATTCAGAAGGAATAACAGAGTACTCTACTCCTATAATATGTCCTTTTGAAAATTATTTTACAGCTTCAATGGCTTCAGGAGCTACTGAAGGTTTGGAGGGTAAATATTATATTGAATATAAAATAGCTTAATAATTAAAAAATAAAAATATGGAAAGAAAATTCACACAAACAATTAAACAGCTTGATAATGTAGGTGCTGGAACTACAACTGGACCTATCGATGTAAGAAGTTTCAGATTTATGATTATTTCAGCTGCACCATCAACAGGTGGTAATTTTACATTAAGAGTTTTAGGCAGTGTTCAAGATGATGTTGATTTTGGTTCTGCTGCGTCTATTACTAACCAATGGGAAGAAATTGACCTTGTATCTATAAGAACTGGTGCAAGTGCAGGTACTTCTGTTTTAATCAATGATGAAGAATTATATGAAGTTAATGCCAACGCTTTAACTAAAATTGCTATTGAAGTATCAGCGTTTACTGGCACAGGAACTGTATGGACTAAATTATTTGACGCTCAATAAATTTAATAATTAATTTAAATATTATGTCAGAAAGACAATATACAAATATAATAACTCCCTTTGATAATGAAACTGGCAATAAATTATCTGCTGAAATTGATGTAAGATTCTCAAGGTTTGTAACTATTAGTATTAGTACAAGTGGTACAGCTTCTTTTCTTTTTAGAGTA
>Ga0180438_10007435_pt1 | contig 14284 bp, 15 predicted proteins | sample SS_ome_12_FD_132455 | JGI IMG/M metagenome (GOLD analysis project Ga0180438, IMG submission 132455) | Hypersaline lake sediment archaeal communities from the Salton Sea, California, USA - SS_3_D_2 metaG | ecosystem: Environmental > Aquatic > Non-marine Saline and Alkaline > Hypersaline >... | reverse complement strand
TTGGCGAAAGTCAGCTTGCCTATTTTGAAAATCAATTTCGCAGAGCGTATGATTTGGAGGGCGTTCCGGTTCGCTTTGTGACTCGTAAAAAAGGTTAGATGTAGCTTATTCTTTTCTTTGTAGTTTCTCTTTTCTATACTGTTGAGGACAGACCAATTTTGTTAACAAAAGAGGGCCGTGATGCACAAGAGAGTTACTTTCAAAGGAATAGATCATTCCGAGGCTATCGAAAACTATGCAAGTGATCAGTTAGAAAGAGTTGTTGAGTTTTTAAGTAATGAGCGCTCGCCGGTTTACATCGATCTGATGTTTAAACCATCAAAAATTCATGCACATCATTTGGTGGAGCTGCGAGTGAAATCTCCAAATTACAATATAGTTTCTAACTACGAAGGCAAAGATTTTTACGGAACCATTGATCGTGTTATTGATGTCATGTATTACGAGTTACATGAGCATAAAAAAAAGTTGCAAGACAAGAAGAAAACATGTGGCAGGCATGAAGAATTTAAAAAACAACGGTAAGCTGTTTCTGGCAAATTTTGACTGTATAAAAAAGAGCTGCGCAAAAACGCAGCTCTTTTTTTGAATACCTTATTTATCAGAAATCGTGATATATAAATCTTTATATTTTCTCCATTTTTTTTTGATCATTTTTGAAATTACGTTTGCTTTTTGACGCATCTTTCCAGAAGGGGAGATGACATAATCTGCGTATGTATGAAAAAAGGCATCATGTGTTAGTGTTATTTTGATTTTGATTATTTCCCCGTTCCAATTTATTGTTCGATAAAAGCTTATCTTTTGGTTTCTAGGGAGTTCATGTGAAGCGTTCCGTTCGATTCTGAAGACTACTTTTTCTTCTCCTGGTTTTATTGTTTTTTTCCAAGGCTTTTTTACATAGGCGTTTATTTGAGTATTATTTTTAAGGAAAATACGACTTCTTATTGCCTGGGTTGATGAAGAATAAAAGAGCGAATACAGCAGGGTTGTAAGAAAAAGTTTTTTCATGAGGGTTTCCCTTTTTTTTTCTTTCTAATCAATCTTCTTCTTCTTCTTCTTCTTTGATAGTAATTTCAATGTTTTTGTACAAGCCTCCTTTAGTCGGGAGTTTAAATTTGTCAGAGATATTAAGATTGCATGTAGCAGAATATTTTATTCCAATAAAGCTAGAAAATGCTGCTTTAGTTTGTTTTGCAAGGTCAATAGCTATTGTTATAGGAATTGTCCACTTTGCAAGGGTTCTTTGTGTCTTTCTTATTTTTTCTGCGGTTTCTTTTTTAGAGATAAGCGCTAAAAAGCTAAGTCCAGCTTCTATAGCGGCAAGTCCTGTAAGAGATTTACCCATGATGCTTTCTGGAAACTTTTCTTGGTCAGAGCGAACAATTAAGCTGATTGTGCAGTCAGGGTTATTTTTATCGACCAAGGTTGTACCCCACTCTTCAAAAGGCAGTTTTTTTTCTCTTTCTGTTCCATAATAGAGACCTGCTGCAAAGGCGCGATCGACATCAAAGATTTTTTTCTTTGTTTTTGGTTTAATAATGATTTTTTTATCATATTCTTTAATTTTTGGTTTGCCTTCTATGTATCCTAGGACAGCATTTCTATCTGTTTTAACCCGTTTGTTAATTATCCATGTCCTTTTTGTTTTGTTTTTGATATATACCGCAGAGTCATCTATTCCTGCTTGCAGCAATGAGGTTAAAAGTAGCGATGCTACGGTTAACAGCTTGAGTGTTTTTTTGAAATGTTTCATCTTTTTTTCCTTTTTTTTGCTCTTCGAAGCCTAGTAAGACTGCAAGGTTAAGATGGGTCGACTAGGATTCTTTTTTATTTTCTCGCTTTTGATTTTATTTTTTTTTAATCAACCTTCTTTCTTTAATCAACTCCGATTTGGAATAACTCTTCTTTTTTCTAACTTCCCTTTTTTTTGGAAGTTTGAGGTTTTTGTTCTGAAGGAACAGTTGGTTTTGGATCGATAGTAATCACAATGTTTTTATATAGCTGGCCAAATCCAGGTTTGGATTTGTCTGAAAGATAAATATTGCAGTTTCTGCCAGCTGTGTATTTTAACCCTATCGAGCTTATTTGTTTTTTAAGTTCGTCAATTAAGTCTATTGATGCGGTTATTGGCATAAGATGAGCCGCTAAAAGTCCTCCAGCCAGAGCGGTCCCTGTCGCAGCAGCTTCCATTGCAATGATGCTAACGGCAAAAGCTGGAATTCCAAGAGGACTTGTTAGTGCTAATATTTTCTCGGGATTGATAACTTCAGGTATCGTTTCCTTTTCGGGGGAGAGTTTCGCTTTTGTCATTTCTTGGGTTGTATCAAGTAGTAATAATTCACCCTTTCTGAAAAACTGATGGGGTTTTTTTGCGAGTATTTCAAAAGATTTTCCGATAGCAGATTTTTGTAGCTTTCCATGCTGAGAACGCACCGTAACGGCAATTTTGCATCTAGGGTTTTTGCTATTTACTAGTTCTGTGATCCATTCTTCAAACGGCATTGGTTTGGACGTATCTTTTCTTCCGTAACCAACTGGGGTTAGCTGGTTTCGATCGATGGTCAGAATTTTCTTTTTTTTGCCGGGTTTAATAACAATTTTTTTGTTATCTATTGTTGTTTTTTCTTTTTTAGGCTTCCAGGTTAAGAAGTTTACAGATTGTTTGTTTTCTAGTCTACTATAAATGGTCCACGTATCCTTTGTGTTATTTTTTATATAAACCTTTGTATTTGTCAGCAAGGCGGATTGTAGCAATGGAGTGAAAAGTAGCGATGCTACGGTTAACAGCTTGAGTGTTTTTTTGAAATATTTCATCTTTTTTTCCTTTTTTTAAATATTTAGTTTTTCTTGTCCTTCGACCGTGTCCGTCGTAGCCTTGGCGTAGACGGAAGCTCCTTTAGGAGCGTAGTAGGAAGCCATTTTTACTTGTGGCGGGGTTTGAGGTTTTTCTGGTACAGGTGTTTTTGGATTAATAATAATGCGAAGATTTTTATACAAACCTAAACCTTCTTTGTGAAATTCATAATTGATTGTGGCGCAATCTGGTTTCCCCATTATTTTCACGCCGATGGTACCTTTTAGTTGGCCAGCGCCATAGTTAATGACGTCTATTCCTATAGATGCTAACATTATGATTAACGACCCTATTGCTTCTATGTTTCTTTCTTCAGGATGTTTTTCATAATATTTTTCTCGGTAGTATTTATCTTGGTAGTAAGAACTTTTGTAGAATGGATCATCGTATTTATTTTGGTAGTAAGAACTTCCGTAGAACGGATCATGGTGGTATGAAATTTGACGGTTGTGGTAAGAGCTTCCAACTGCGTTTCCTATTGCAGGTCCAGGCATAGGTCCACGACTTGAGCGTACAATGGCTCCAAATTTACATTCTGGATTTGTTTGAGAGATGATATCCATGCCCCATTCTTCATAGGGCATTTTTCTTTCTTTGTTTGAGCCAGCAAATATGCCAACTGGAAGATCTCTATCAACTAAAAAGATTGACTCTTCTGATTTTGCAGGAACAATGATGTCTGAAAAAGTTTTTAGTTTTTTTTCACCAAGATTATAGCCGAAAAAGCTACCTGTTTTCATTTTTTGTTGGATGCATTCTATATTTTTTGCCACAAAAGTCTCATCTGTGTTATTGACAATGCGAACGCGCGTTGTAGCTAGAGATGTAATGCCTGTACTGTGTGTTTTTGCTTTTATAAGTGGTGTACAAAATAATAGCGCTATAGTTAACAGCTTGAGTGTTTTTTTTGATTTTTTCATTTTTCTCCTTTATTTTTTTTATTTATTTTGTCTAGGCCTGTATCCTTCGACCGTGTCCGTCGTAGCCTTGGCGTAGACGGAAGCTCCTTACTTGTGGACTGTCAGTTCCAGATAGGAGCGTAGTAGGAAGCCATTCTTGCTTGTGGCGGTGTTTGAGGTTTTCCTGGGGTAGGTTTGATCATTTTTGGATTGATGGTGATATAGAGGTTTTTATACAATCCGCCTTCATATTCAAATTTTTTAGAGATTGTCGCACATGGTGGATTGCCAACCAGGCCTACTCCTATTGTGCTCAGCAACTGTCCAACGCCTTGCGCAATTGCATCAATTGCAAATGTTGTTGGTATCGATACTAGCAGGATGGTTCCGAGAGCTGCGCTGGTACCGCCTCCAAATATTGCATTTGCATAAAGGGATTGCTGCATAATTTTTCCTGACGCCTTGAAAGATTCTCCAATTATAGAATTTGGCATTTGGCCACGGCTTGCGCGAACAACGATAGCAAATTTACATGTTGGATCATTTTTATCTTCTATATCCATGCCCCATTCTTCGTAAGGTGTCGGTTTGTTTTTGGCTGTTCCAAAGTATGGACCAACGGGAAGGTCGCGGTCGACTAAGAAGATTGATTCTCCTTTTTTTCTTTTTTTGGGTTTTATGACGGTATCAGAAAAGTTTTTTGTTTTCATTTTGCCGAGTTGATATCCAACAATACCGCCCTTTACCTTTTGTTGGTTACAAACTATATTCTTTACAAGAAAAGTACGGTTTGTGTTATTGACGATTCTTACTCTTGTTGTGTTTATGCTGGTGATTCCTGTTCTATATGCACGAGCCTGCAGAAGTGGCGTTATCCAGAGCGTCACTAATACCGCAATTTTTGAAAATTGCTTAAAACTATTCATTTTTTCTCCTTTTTCTAGATTTTCTGTCTTCTCTATTACTAGTTTGGCATTTTCATACAGAAAAAATCAACGGTTTCTGCCTTAGTTTGAGCTCAAAGGGGGTTTTGAGGATTTGTTCGAATCGAAAAGCGCGTCTGGGCGTTGATATGTAGATTGTATTGCTGACCAATTGTAGCCCATTTAGAGTGGGTTTGGGCAGATTTTTTAGACTAAGAGTAAGTGTTTTTAGCTCTTTTTAGTGTTTTTTGAGCAGATTGATGAATTCTTGTGGGGTCAGGTCATATAGTTCGCTGCCCCAGCGAGCAAGCAAATCGCCAGTTTGCGGATCTATGAGTAGATAGGTTGGAAATCCAACCACTTCATATTTTTCAGTGAGGCCATTCAGCACTTCCTGAGGGCAGTTAGCCCCATCAATTTTGAGGTTTACGAATTTGCTCATTGCTGCTTGTACTTGATTGTCAGAAAGCAGGCCATTGTCAATTGCCTTACATATTGTGCAAAATTCAGCGCCAATATCGATAAAAAGCTTCTTTTTTTCTTGTTTTGCGGTCAGGAGTGCAGCTTTGTGGTTTGTATACCAATTAGCAAATACTTTTTGTGTTGTTTTTGTGAGTGCAATTTTTTGGTAAGTCCGGAAACCAAACAATACAGCTAAGACAATACAAATAATTGCGACGATATTTTTAAATAGTTTGGTGTATTTCGAGTCAGCTTTTTTGATATTGTAAAAATAAAAGCCACCTGCGGCTAGCAAAAATAAAGTGACGAGAGTAAATAAAATAGAAAGAGGCATGATATTTTTCAAAAAATAAAAAGCCATACCGAATAACAAGAAACCAAATAGTTTTTTCACTTCAACCATCCACATGCCTGCACGTGGGAGAGCATTCAACGACCCAGAGAATGTTCCTATAACTAAAAGTGGAATGCTTAATCCTATTCCGAATGAAAATAGTAGCGCAAAACCAAGTAGTTTACTGCCAAGTGTGGTGACAATGCTCAATAATAAAATGAGACCAGGCGAAAGGCAGGGGGATGAAACGGTGCCGCTGATTGCGCCGAATAGAAAAATGGAAAGCAAGGATTTCTTTGCTTTGCTTGCATCGGGTCCATTGTTTAAAAAGCGTGGTGTATACATTTCGTAAAATCCAAACATTGCAAGGCCAAGGTAGACCATGAATAAAGCAAGGGCGCCAATCACAAACGGGTTACCCATGAGGCTTCCAAACAATTGGCCGGTAAAGGCAGCAGTTAGCCCAAGAGTTGCAAAGGTTACTGCTATGCCAAGTGTGTAGCAAAATGCCTGTAAAAAATTGTATGCAACAGACTTGCTTCCCTGTGCTTGCAAAATGCCAACCGTAATCGGAACCATTGGGTAAATACAGGGGGTTAAGCTCATCAAAAGTCCAAGTAATAATACTAGTAAAATACGGAACCAAAAACTATTTGTGTTTGCGACTAAGTTAGAAATTTTTTGCGAAAAACTCAGTTTTTTTGCCGTCTTTGTTTGTTTTTCTAATGTTGTCTGAATTTTTTCAATTTTTTCCAGCTGATCTGTTAAAACTGGTTCTGTTTTTTTTTCTTTTTTTAGTGGAAAAATTTCTTGAACGGTTCGTTTTTTTGCGCCGGAGTAATAAGAAAGGTACAGGTGAGGTTTTTTCGTTTGCGCAAACGGCTTTTTTGATGTTGCGCACAAAGAAATGGTGAAATTTTTTGTAAATAGCTCTTTTGTGTCTTTGAGTGTTGGTTCATATTGAGAAACTGGTTCAACATTAACTTTCCACTCAGAGAGCGTTATGTCAGGATGATCAACAGAAATGTCGATTGATTCTTTCAGGACAAAATCATTTGGTTTCAGCTCAATACGTAAAAAAATATTTTGTGTGACATCATTTTGGCGGGTCGTGGAGCACGCGACTTTTGCTAAAGTGTTAAAACAAAAAACAGGTAACAAAAAAAGAAACAACGACACTCTCTTTTTCATCAAAGAAACCTTTCTATTGATTATGAAGGGTATTTTGCAACGTCAAAGATAAGTATACGTTTTGTGTTTTTTTTTTTAAGTTTTTTAGAACTTGATACCAAGAAAGCAGAAGCATTTTGTTTTTGCGGATTTTTTTTCTTTTGGTATTTTTTTTGATTTTACCCATTCAACAAAATTGTTGTGTTCTTTTCCGCTTGGTGAATTTGGATCGATAAAAGAAATTAACTCATCAAGTTTTTGCCCTCTTGAGTTTTTTTTTTTCTCGCTAGTCCATGTTGTTTTAGTTGAAACAAGAAATAAACAGATGAGTGAAAGTTTTATGAAGTTTGAGTTTTTCATGGTGCTGTCTTGTGGTGTAAGAAAAAATCAACTGTTCTTATAATCTTTTAGAAATATTTTATCTAAAGGACCATATTTTATTCTTTTACTTCTTTTCTTTTTCTTTTGATATTCGTTGCAGGCCTTAGATACCCTTTCAGGGTCAGCACAAAAATAGCGAAGCATTTTTTTTTCAATGGGGCTTCCTGGTATTTTTTTGACTTCTCTAAAGACTGAAAAGGGGAGTAAGTTTTCCTTTTCAGGGTTGAATCCTTTGTGTTTAATCAGGGGCGATATTTTGTCTTTGTTTTTTGTGATTAGTTTTTGGCTTGTTGTATTTTGTTCATAATTCATGCCAAACTCTATTATTAACGGTTCAAGATTTCTCCATTTGCCAGAATAACTTGCTTGATTTATAAGTTGCTTTAGTTTGACCATAGAAAATTCTAGATTTTGAATGCTTTTTATTTCTTTTTTTATTTCTTTGTAGGAAAGTTCTTTTTCCATGCATTGTGTGTTTTTCGTAACACAAAGAGTAATTGAAAAAAGAGCGGAGAAAAAAATCGTGAAAGATTTGAAGGTTTTCATACCATCCCCCTGTAAGAGAATAAAATAAAAGAAAAGATATCAACGAATACTCGTCACATGGTATCGGCAAAATTGTATGTTTGTCAAGTTTTGCGTTGCCGCGGCTCATCTATAGCTTTTTTTTGTAAAAGTTTTTATGCAATTTTATTTATTTTAATGTTTCCAGAACCTGCAGTTAGTTTAATGCTTGCATCGCCGTTGCCAAGTGTGCCATCAACCTCTTTACGCATGCGTGCCCATGTTTTTTTGTTCAGCTGAGTTGTTTGTGGTTTCATGGTGATGAAATGCTCTGAGGTTATTTTTCCTTTTTTTGTTTTTGCAAGAACTTCTGCGTTTATTTGTTCTGGTAGTTCAAGTACAATGTTTCCAGATTTTGTCGACAGAGAAATTGTATCGAGAGAGTAGGCGTTTTTGCATGTTGTGCAAATGGTCCCTTTTTTGGTGCGAGCAACAATGTTTTTGGTTGCTTGGTCTATGGTGATATTTCCGTTGAGAGTATGTGCTCTTATATCTTTGCAAGAGTTACAAATTTTGATGTTTCCGTAATCGCTTGAAGTAATTATTGTGCCTTGTACGTTTGCAATTTCTATGTTGCCGTTTTGTGTGCGAGCTTTTGCTTCGGCATGGAGATCTTCGATTTTGATTGAACCTTTTTTGGTGATTGCGTTTATTTTTGTTTTTTCTGGTACCAGCAATTCAATTTTAACTTCTACTTTTCCTGCTGCTTCTTTTGTTTCTTTTGTTTCGATAATAATTTGCTTTTCTGATGCTCGTATTTTTATAGAGACCTGTTCCGAAAATTCAGGCTTAGTGGTACTTTTTGTTATTTTAATTTGTACCATTTCTTGTTTCCATTTTTTGACGATGATGTCGCCCCAGATGTTTTTTATCGAAACGGATCCTTTTTGTGCAAGTGGGAATTCTTTTTGAATTACGTTTTCATTTGCTTTTTTCGAAAAAATAGAAAAGGGGTTCCAGGCAAGTGAGCACTGGCAAAAAAATAAATTAATCAGTACTATCTTGAGTGCAAGTCGGGAATGCTTCATGTTTGTATTCTCCGTGGCTTGAGTGGTTTATCGTTACCAATGAGCACAAGGATTCAATGAAGTTTGTAAAAATTGCGCCTGCTATCCAAAGAGCTCTCCAATCTATTTTGAGAGCTTATCCTGTTGTGGCACAGGTTGTCCAGAATATTGATAAAGAAAATGGTCGAGCATTTCTTGTAGGTGGAGCAGTTCGGGACCTATTGCTCGAACGAGTAGTAAAAGATTTAGACATAGAAGTACATGGTATTTCTTTAGAAAAACTTGAGTCTATTTTAAAAAAATTTGGTCCAGTCAGTGAGGTTGGCAAATCATTTGGGGTGCTTAGACTTCATGGGCTTGATGTTGACTGGTCTTTGCCTCGAACAGATAGTGCTGGTAGAAAGCCGGATGTAAAAATAGATCCTAACATGGCACTTAAAGATGCGTTTGCACGAAGAGATTTGACCATTAATGCAATGGGCATCGATTTGGTTTCATATCTGTTAGTAGATCCATTCGGAGGTCTTGAAGATTTGCGAGCAGGAGTCTTGCGTGCACCAGATTTAAAATTGTTTGTTGAAGATCCGCTTCGTTTATTTCGGGTTATGCAATTTGTTGGTCGGTTTGAAATGAATCCTGATCAAGCTCTTAATGATGTTTGTGCAAAGATGGACGTTTCTGAAGTTTCTGTTGAGCGGATAGAAGCTGAATTTGAAAAATTATTGCTCAAGTCTAAGCGTCCGTCTCTTGGTTTTAAATGGTTGCAGCAAATTGGACGTCTTCAAGAGTTATTGCCAGAGCTGTACGCTCTTATTGGAATTCCACAGGACGCAACATGGCATCCTGAAGGCGAGGTATTTGAGCATACCATGCAGTCTTTGGATGCTGCTGCACAGTTTGAATATGCAAATAACAGCGAAAAACTAATTATTATGTTTGCGGTGTTGTGTCATGATATTGGTAAGGCTGCGACAACAGAAAAAATTGCTGGTGTTTGGAAAAGTCTTGGTCATTCTCAGGAGGGGGTGCAAACAAGTAAACGAATGCTCAAGAGAATTACCAGAAAAGTTGACCTGATAGAAGCTGTTGGAAAGCTTGTGCAACATCACATGGCTCCAGCGCAGTTGATTAATTCAAAAGCAAAGCCGTCTGCATATAAACGGTTGGCTCGCAAACTTGTTCCAAATGCTAACATTTCGATGCTTGCAAAGGTTGCGCTTGCAGATAAACGGGGAAGAAATCCGATCAAAGGGAAACCTCTTACCAAACAATTTCCTATAATCGACAAGTTTTTGCTTAATGCTCAACATGCAAATGTGCAGCATGAGCCGGAGCCAGCGGTTTTGCTTGGAAGAGATTTGCTTGATGTTGTGCAGCCTGGACCAGGATTAGGTGACCTTTTAAAGGCAGCATATGAAATACAAATTCAAGAGGGAGTGACCGATAAAAAGGAATTGCGAAGGCGTGTGCTTGCGCTACGAGACAAGGAATCTGAATAAAAAACGGTAGGTTCTTTTTTCTTTCCAGTCTGTTTTGTTAAACTGATTCAGTATAATTTTTGTGTTATGAAAAAAATGAAACGATTAAAAGAGGTGATGTATGACGAAATTGTTTTTAGGCAACTCGATGTGGCATCTAATAACAGAAGCTGATTTTGTTGCAAAACTTGTCTTATTTATTTTACTTACATTGTCTGTTTTATGTTGGGCAGTCTTTTTTTACAAATTAATTTTATTTCGAATCAAAAGAAAACAGGTTGCAGCTGTTCGTAACGCAATGAAAAACGTTACTAGTTTTGAGCAATTGCTTGAGGTTGCATCGGAACATGCAAATACGTTGCCAGGTTATTTTTTAAAACGTAATCTTTCATTTTTAAAATCTCTTCTTTCAACGCCAGACGGCGAGACAAAAAAAAATCTTACCTACACTCAATTGGAGTTGATGCAACAGCATGTTGATCAAGTTGCCGACGACATTTTGGCAAGTGAGGAATCGTACATGTCACTTCTTTCGACTACCGCAGCGGTTGCGCCGCTTATTGGTTTATTTGGAACCGTTTGGGGATTGGTTCAGTCATTTATTAGAATTGGTGAAAAACAAAATGCAGATATTGTTACCATTTCTCCTGGTATAGCTGCAGCGTTGATGACAACGCTTGGAGGGCTTGTTGTTGCTATTCCGGCATTTATTATGTTTAGTTTTTGTGGATCACAAGTAAGAAAGTTGGGACGAGATTTTGTAGCAATTTCTGATCAGTTTGTTGTCCTTGTACAACGTCTTACAACACACTAGGGGATTATCGATGCCAAGAAAATTACGCAGTAGACATGCTCGTCTAGGGAAGGCAGAACTTTCTTTAGCACCGTTAATTGATACAGCTCTAACTCTTTTAATTATTTTTATGGTTGCTGCACCGATGATCAATAGAAATGCAATCAAAGTAACGTTGCCAGATGGGTCTGCAAAAGAAGCCGAACAAACCAAGCAAGAGTTGGTAGTGCATGTTGATAAGGCCGGAACTATTTTTTTTGAAGATAAAAAAATGACGTTAGATCAGTTGCTTGTACGGCTTAAAAAAACAGTTGAAGTTGGAAAACAACAAACCGTTTTTGTGCTTGGAGATAAATCTGGTTTGTACGGGGATGTTATTAAAATAGTTGACCAGATTAAAGTGGTTGGGGGGATAGAGTATGTTGCGCTGGCGATGCAAAGTCCTGCCAAAGCTTAGACGCCATTTTTTTTGGTGCAAACTTTTTTTTGTTTCTATAATTGGCCATCTTTTTTTACTTTTTGGTTTGTTGTTTGCTTACAAAGGAACCTATTTTTCTTTTGCTGTGACAATTAATCGTTCAGCATTAGGTTCTGGAGCTCCAGTTGTTTTTTTGCCTTTTCGTAAAACTGTAAAAAGCGCTTCTGTTGTTTCATCTGTGCAAAAAAGAAATAAGAAGCCTAAGCAAAAATCAAATAAAAAAACAGTAGTAAAAAAACTTGCACAAAAAAAGATTGTTCAGAAAAAAAAGAAAAAGAATGCCAAGTTAAAAACTCTTGCTGTAAAAAAAGAGGCTGTAAAAGTCGCCAAAAAACCAAAAGCAAAAAAGTCTTCTAAAAATAAAGCAAGCAGAGTTGCACATAAAAAAGCTGAATCTAAAAAAAACATTGAAAAAGTAGTGCAAACTCAACCGGTTAAAGAGTCTGGAGATCAACCTATTTATGTTGGGCAGCTGGAAATGGCGGCGATACAAATGCAAGATGAAATGCACCAGGAGGTTAGTAAGTCATGGAAGCCGCCGGCAGGATTGCCAAAAGATTTACAATGCTGCGTAAAAATTGTTGTCGACTGGAACGGAAGGGTGCATGAAGCAATTGTAGAGAAACCTTCGGGCGTTTTGATGTATGATATTTCTGCCAGAACAGCAGTTGCAAAATTGGATGAGTTGCCGCGTTGGGCACGGGGAAAAGAATTTTCAATAACCTTTAAGCAGTGAGCGTTCATGAAAACCAAAAGTTTTTTTTCTTTTTTTGTTTTATTTTTTTTAAACTTTTCTGTTTTTGCTGTAGATCTTCAGGTGCAAGCGCAACAGCATGCTAAAGTAAAGTTTTTGATTTGTACTGTTGGCAAGAAAACTGCAAAGTTGGAAGCTCTTGCTAATCGGATACAAAAAGACTTTTTGTTTACGAATCAATTTGCTGTTTCGTGCAGAAATATTTCTACTTTAAAAAACAAAAGTAATGTTAAAAAATTTTATAACGAGGGATTTCCTCTTGTTTTGTTTTTAAAAAAAGGAAATGGAAGAAAAGCAATTGAGTGGCGGTTGTATGATACGCAAGATGCAAGCATGTTGGTTGGGAAAAATTATATTAAGCGTGGAAAAAAACTGGATGAGTGGGGTCATCATATTGCCGATGCGGTTTGGCCAACTCTAACCGGACAGGAAGGTTTTTTCAGCACAAAGGTTGCGTATTGCAAAGAAGTCAGGAAGCCTGGTAAAAAATTGTTAAAGCATGTGTATATCGCAGATTTTGATGGCTCAAATGAAAAGCTTTTAGTTTCTACTTCAACAATAAACGTTGCGCCGCGTTGGAACAGAGATCCAGATAAGCCGTTATTATTTTATTCAGAGCATACAAACAAAAATGTTCGTTTGGTCATGGTCAATATGAAGGGGCATCGCAAAGTTGTTGCTAATTTTGATGGAATTAATATGCTTCCTGCCTTTTCACCTGACGGAAAACAAGTAGTTTTCTGTGCGTCACGCGGTGGTGGTAGTTGTCAGTTGTATCTTTACCAAAAAGGCATTCTCAAGAAGCTAACTGATAACAGTGGTAACAATATTTCCCCAACATTTTCAGATGATAGTAAATCATTGTTTTATTGTTGTGATGTTCGCAATAGATGCCCGCAAATTTATAAATATAATTTTGAAACGGGCAAGTCCGAGCGCTTAACGTCAAGCGGTTACTGCGTTTCACCAAGTTTTTGTGCGAAAAAAAACCAGCTAGCGTATGCAAAAATGGTACGCGGCACTATGCAGCTTTTCTTGCATGATCTTTCAACAAAAAAAGATAAACAGCTCACCTTTGATGTAGGCAACAAAGAAGAATGTTCTTGGTCTTCTTGCGGAAACTATTTGTTGTTTGCTGTTGAAACAAGAAAAGAAAGCCGCCTTGCTATGTTGAACCTCAATAGCAACGAAAGAAAATTTATTACCGCTGGTAATTCGGTCTGCTGTTATCCTGCTTGGTCTAGTCCGTACAGTAATTTTTCAGCGGGGTAGGCTCTTTTCTTTCTACATCCGGCGAATTTTTATGAAACCAGAATTTTTTTTAGAAACTCTTGTTTTGTCTATTTTCTTTTTGCCAAGCTCAGTGCAAGAATTATTTTTTGTTTTTTGCAGGGGAGAATTTTTATGAAGAAGCTTTTGTTGTTTTCGGTCGGGTTGTTTTTGGTTGGTCAGTATGCGTGGGCAGTTAATGAACAAACACGATTTTTTATAAAGCTTGGTGATGAAAAGAAAGAGTTGAGCAGAAACGAAATTGAAGGTTCTGTGGCGCTTCGGCGAGTGGTTGCTAAAAGATCAGAAGAGTTTTTCGATCAAGAAAGGAATGAGTTCGTTGTTGATCTTGAAAGAGAGGATCTTTTTGAAGGTTTAGAAGAAATCCCTGTTGTTAAATTTCCATGGGAAGATTCTACTTTTCGGCTAATTCTCCAAGATGAAAAAGAAGCGAGAGAAAGAAAGAGAGAAAGAAAAAGGCTCAAAAAACATTTTAAGAAAAAAGCAGAAGAATGGAGAGCTGAGCGTGGAAAAAAAGAAGTTTCTAAGAGGCCAAAAATAGAGGTAGAGCAGAAACGATTTAAAAAGGAGAAGGCAAGACTGGAAAACTTTAAAGATACAAAGTTTTTCCTGAAGCTTGGTAAAGCCAGGCAAAAAATAAAAAGAACTGGCTTTGACCTTTCCAAATGGTTTAATGATGCTTTTGATGAATATTCAGAAGATAAAAAATATTTTGATGAACAAGAAAACGAGTTTACTTTAGATCTTGATGAGCCTTTGAGTCATTTAAAATGGAAGAAAGATTTTGAGTCTGACCAACTAAAAGTTTTTATTGAACTTTGCGACAATAGTGATGATCAGCTGAAAGAGACGCTGAGATCTATAAAACAAGAAGATCTGATTCCTTTGATTTTG
>Ga0180438_10007433_pt1 | contig 14286 bp, 13 predicted proteins | sample SS_ome_12_FD_132455 | JGI IMG/M metagenome (GOLD analysis project Ga0180438, IMG submission 132455) | Hypersaline lake sediment archaeal communities from the Salton Sea, California, USA - SS_3_D_2 metaG | ecosystem: Environmental > Aquatic > Non-marine Saline and Alkaline > Hypersaline >... | reverse complement strand
ATTAAGCCCTTCCTCGCTCATTGAATACACCTTGTTCGGGTCCTTTTCCTTCCGGAGCCCGAAACCGCCTTTTGTAAGGGTCTCTCTGTTGTCTTCAAGAAGCGAGTGCCGGTAGAGCGCCATACGCTTATTTCGTGTGAGAACCAGCTTTCCGATCTGAACTTCCTCATTGAGCCATTTCACCACGTTCTTGATTTTGTGCTTCTCGAGGATAGGCTTTACCGATTCCCAGAACTTCTTGAACGTATCCTGCCGGTACTTCAGCTGCGTTTGTGTGCCTTCCTTGATCTCTTTATAGAATACCTCGTGCATTGTACTGTTCGGGCCCGAGAGCAGCTCCACGATCAGGTCGTAGTGCATGTGCCCCAGGCCGAAGAAGGTTTTTACGTCCTTCCATGCCGTGTCGATCTTCTTTCTGAGGCCTCCGTACTTGCCGACAATCTCATCCTTTATGCGCTTTTCAGGCTTCATTTCAGAGATCGACTTCGCAATTGCAAGCTCTTTTTTCATCTGCTGCTTTGCAACGCGTATCTCTTGTGATGTTTTATTTAAGTGCACATAGTGCATGACGCTTTTGTGAAGGTCCTCGAGCTCCTCCAACGTAATGTTATTGAGGTTTCGCTTGTCAAGGATGTCCAGCCTTTCTTTCATCGCCTCGGATATTTCAGCATCAGGATTGTTCTCAAAATACTTTCTGATTTCATACAGCCTCAAAAGGTATGGCCTCTTTCGTTTCACCAGATCGATCCCCTCAAGAAGATTGCTGATAGGGATTGCGAATTCAGGATACATCTTCTTTGTCTTTTTTTCTGCTGTTCGAAGGTCCTGTACAACCTTATTCAATCTCTCCCTGATCTTTGTCCTCGCTGCTTTCCGGGAAGTAACCTCAGCGTGTTTCTGCTTTTCCTTTTCAATCGCCTCTTTCTTTCCCAGCGCATACGCCTTTCTGAGCGTGCTTCGCGTTTTCGAGGTAATGAGCTTATCCTCTTCAGCCTCGACGAGTAATCTCTCGATCGGTGTTCCATACTCCTTTGTAAGCGCCTCCACGTAAGACTTGATTGTCGGGGGCTTTTCAATAGGCTCATATATCTGTAATTTCTGGATCAGCTCGTCGTCGCTCATTCCGAGCCGGTCCGCTGCTTCGTCAAGATCAATGGCGTTTTGATCGTCAGTGAAGACCTTCTTCTGCACCCATTTTGGAATTGTTTCTATCTCCTCCGCGCCTTTGAAGTATCTCGGATTTATCCTTCCCATTTCCTCTATTCGAGTAACAAGGTCCTCCTCAATCCTCTGTTTGTACTCCCGCACAGCCTTTCTCTGAAGGTCCCTGGCAACATCAACAATCTTGATAGGCTTTTCAGGGATCGTTCTTTCGAGACTTCCCTCATCGATCTCCAGCTCATCAAAGTTTTCGAGCAGGAGCTCACCGCCTGTCTTTCCCTTTACCACAGTTCCTTCAGGTGTCTTTTCTGTAACTTGAAACTGTTTTCCACCGATGGTGAACTTGGCCCCCTTCTCGAGCTCCGCCTCGTTTACGTAAATCCTACCTTCTCTTTCCTCGATAGGAGCCTCTTTTTGTACTGCCACCTCAGGAGAAATGATTTCTGGAACCCCCTCCTCGAACTCTTCCCGGGTGAATTCACGCTTTTCAACTTCTTCTTTTTCTTCAATTCCCGGTGTCTTTTTCTTTAATGTTCCCGCAGCTTCCATTGTCGTTGAAATAGCAGCACCAGGGAACCCGAGGACCGCAAGACCTTGCACAGCCTCTCTGGCAACATCAAATATTCTTGGCAGATGTTTTCCCCAGACCTCTTTGGCTCTTTCTAAATATTCCTCTCTCGACGCATATCTCCTGGTAATCATTTCCCGACCCGCACCCGTTTTTATATAACTGATTTCTTTTAATGTCTCTTCACCGACGATATTCACGATTTCCTGTGATATTTCCTCGAGGGTTTCTACGGTAAGATGCTTTCCGTACCTTGCTGCTGCTCTCAACAGGACTCCCCGTATTGTGCCGTTTTCAATGAGCTTGATAACAGCTTTTCGCGTGGCAATCCCAAAAATCTTTCTTCCCCCTGGTATTGTTTTTATAATATCCCGCACCTTTACAACTTCTATAAGGGAATTGACCAATCCGATTGAATGACAGGCTATTTCAATAAGCCTTCTGTCAATCGGGTTCCCCTGGTCGTCTCTGAGATCCTTCAGGTCATAATATGCGGCGCCGGCCTCGAGCCTGCGCCAGTAGTCAGCGGATCCCGCAGCCTGTCCTATTCCGTATCCATACAAGAACGTACCAGGAGCTGAGAACGCCCCATGCGGGCCGGTGTGCAGGGCCCATGAAATTGCGAGGGCAGTCAATCCGGTTGCGATTCCCGTTATCTGACCTACGTGAATACCGTGAAGCATGGGAGGGAGTATATCAACTGCGCTGAGGACAAACTTCCCGGGCCATTTGTATTTCAGCTTATTGACTTCCGGCATTTGTGCCTCGAGCTCTTCAATCCTTCGCTGTGTTTCTTCTGAATCGTCTCCCGAAAACTGCTGATAAGAAAGCATATTGATTTGTGCCGATATCTCTCCCATGTACCAGGCGTCATGTACATCTTTACGAAATGCAGTGGAAACCATCTCCTTTCCCATGTTCCAAATGCGTTTGAATATCGGCTCGTCATCATATACATCCTTCGCAGGGATCCCCGTCATCTCAGAAAACAGTAACGCATTATCAATCCGGGCCTTTTCCTCCTCAGGGTTTTGCATGGTATCTGCGATCTTATTCATCTTCACACGAGTATCCGGATCGACTTCATCAATGACGATCGGGACCTTTTTGGGTTCTCGAGGAGCGGTTGTTTTTTTCTCATCCCAAACGATACCGAACTCTCTATCGATAGAGGTCTCTTCTTCTGTTTCCGGCTTTTCCTCCTCATCCCAGGCAATACCGAGCTCTTTTTCGAATGTTGATAAATCGCTCATCGCGCCTTCTTCCATTTTCTTTTTTTGATATCAGCTACTTCAAGACGGTCTTTTTTCGCATTCCACCGATATACACTGCCGTCAGGGGTTTTGTATGTAAGATATCCTTCTCTGTCCTTTCCCGTTTTTATATCCGTAATTGAATATCCCGTGATTTCGAGGAGCTTGTCCATGCCCATTGTGCCGGCTCGTATTTCCCTTCTCTCCGTCAATTCCTCCAGTATTTTCGAGATCCTGTTTGAATTGAAACCGGAGACCATATCCTCTGCTTTCCTGATCTTTTCCTCATACGAAACGTCATGATTCTGCTCAAGCCATACCTTGTAATCATTAATGAGCAAAACCTTTTCTCTGCGAAGCTCAGCCCCTTCCTCGATGCCAACATCTTTCATTAATTTTTTAAATGTCTCTGAGATGATATTTACCGCATCTTTCCGGGCCGGATCCAGATTCGTTACATCCCGTTCTCGCGCATCCTTCATCCAGTTTCTGTAATCCCTGCCTTTGCTCCCCTGCAGGCTCGCTTTATTGTCCAGAACATATTTAAAGAAAGTCTTGTTATCGACGTCAGGATTATCGTAATTGGCATTCAGCCATTCCAGGACCTCTAAATCGCTTCTCACCACCTCTGGGGTTTCCTTTTCCTGTTTCTTTTCCAGCTCATTGTCGAGATTTTTCAGAAGCTTATTTGCCTCTGGATCGCCAGTGTTTAGATTCGGATATTCGTAAGCGTTTCGAAACTGATCACCATCTGTGATGGTTCCCGTCCGAATTCCCTCATATGCCGAAAACCATTCACTGTTTAACGCTCTTTCTTTCCGCTCTTCCTCCGACTCTGCGGCCTCCTCTTGCTCTGTTTCAAATCGTTCCCGACGTGTTTGTGCAATGCGCTTGACATTGTCTTCATCATCACCCTTCAGTCCCGCCTTATCTACTTTGATAATGAATGAATCAAGATTTTCTGTATCCGTTACATCAATCGATTCCGCTTCATCGATAAGATCATTCATGAGATTTTTATATTCTGCGGCTTCTGCTTTTTTCTTCGAGGATTTCATTTCTTTTTCGGCTGATGCATTGTATCTGTCCAAATACCACACTTTTCCATATTTTCCTCTAACGGGTAGATCTGAATCAAAGATCAGATCAGCTGATAGTGTATCATCCGCCTCAGCCTCCGCAATTCGAAGCAATTCCTTATCGAAAACCGCAGACTCGTATTCTTTGATTGCTTTCTCCAGCTCACTCAGGTCATCTGTCCTCAGTCCCTCAACAGAATAAATATATCTTCGTGCTTCATCGGGCCCCTCTTCCATGAGAACGCCCTGCATTTCCCGGTATGTTTTGTTGTATGCAATAATGCTGTCAGTTTCATTTTTCAGCCTGTTTGCTTCACTCGGATCAATGAGGTATCCGGCCTCAGCCCCTGCTATGTATTCATATGCCTTTGACTTCTTCTTTTCATCAGCGATGCTGTTATTATTGAGGATGCTGTTATAGCTTTCATAAAAATCAGCAACTGCCTGTAACACGTCCTGTTTTTGGGCTGCTTTTACGATATCAAAATAAAAATCGTTTGACATCCTCTCATAGCGATCAAGAAAGACGTTTATTGAACGCTCAACAGTCATTCCCGAAAGCACTTCCTCTTTGATCTTCGCATTCATGTTGAGAACGCGGCTCTCCCACTCCCCGTATGGTATTGGATTGTCGGGGTCCTGGAGCGAAAGGAGAAAATCCTGCTGCATTTTCGCGGTTGTTGTTTCCGCCTTCATGAGCTCCGTCGCTTCCTTTGCTTCGAGAATCTTGTCCGCGACCTCGAGGCCTTGCTGCCCCAGCTTAAAGAATGACTGAAACATCCTGGTCCTGTATTCATATTCACGCGCCTTTGCGAGATGCTTCTCAGCTCTCACCGTAGATACCGGCCTTTTGTATGTTTCAACATAAGGTGGACTTATCTGTGATTTCCTCTGGGGTATTTCCATATAGAACCTCTATTTATACTTTTGTTCTAAGCCCTTCAATTTCGTGCTCCACTGACTCGCTCTGGGAGTACTTTTATTCTCCTTCCATTTAGTTGTTACTGTTTTTGGCTTAAGCTCTTCGATCTCCTGCTCCATGAATTCGATCTGGGACTCTTTCTTTTCGACTTCCATCTCCTCGAGACGCCGCAGCCTCAATATATCTCTTTCGAGACTCTCGGAGGCCTCCACCATCGTCATCAAAGGAGAGCCAGCGCCGATGCTTGCGCCGCTTGCCCCTATCGCTGCAGCCTGGCCTCTGATGGCTTGTTCGCCCTCGCGCCTTGTTTCCGCGCGCGCCTCTTGGCCTGCATAACGGACTCTTTCGATATCCTTTTCCGTCTGTCCTATATTGAACCCATAGGCGCGGATTTTCTCCTCCCTTGTCGCTTGCTCAGCTTTTTTCTGCTCACTATGAGATTTGCCCATCCCGAAAATGCTCGTCAAAAATTCAGCACCGCCCAGGCCGACCATAGCAATTTCAAACCCTGTCATTGTCTTACCCTCGCATATATGCAGTAATCTGTTCCGCCAGGCCCGAACTTTCTCATTGTCCCCTCCTCTGAAAAGCCCATGCTGTCGAGGAACCGGCGGCCGACTCGCCAATCTGCCTTTACGATAGCCTGTATCCGCACGAAATATTCATTGATATGAAAAAGGAGCGCTCTTCCGTGTTCAATGATTTTGCGTGTGTATCTTCCCGCACATTCATCGAACGCCGCGAACATCTCGCACGTTTGCTCATTCACTTTAACTATCCCCACGATTGCAACAATCTGATCTCCGTCATAAAATGAAACCGAATAGCACCGTTTGAAAGCCTCGAGGTCCCTCCATTTGTCCTGCTCTCTGATATGTATTTTCTCAATGTCGCCATCCTGAAAATCCCTCTGCACGCTTGCATCAATCATTGGTTACAAACTCCGGCAGTATCGCCAGGATATTCAAAGGCAGAGGCTGGTCTTGCCGTATAAACACATTTCCGTCTTTCCCGAAACCCGAGGGCAAATAGGTGTCTGGGACATCCCCGGTGAAGAGCTCCGGCGCACTCCCCATCTTGTCGTCAGCTTTCCTGAAAAGCACCTGAGTAAGATCATCCTCACCGGATCCCACCTTACAGCCCAATGATTTATAAACGCGCACCCCCACACTGTGAACACGCTTTGTCTTTCCCTGGGCAGTACCGTATGCAGCTCCTCCCTCGAGCCGCATCGGTTTGAGGTCCGAATTGTATCCCAGGCCCGCATGGATAACGCTGTAATAGTCATCAAGCGTGATTGAACCACTTGAAACAGTCCTGTTCGGATGAGCGCTTCCATCTACGCACACCTGCAAAGATTCACCCTCGAGATGAGAGAGGCCGGATATAGTATTCACAACCTCGCGCGCATAACCTCCGGATATATACGCCGTAGGCCACAAAGACCAGTATTCCGTTTCTGTCTCAGGATCTTTGTTAAGGCTCTCCTGAAGAGCGACATAGTTTTTCAAATTCCTCTCAACGATCGCTCCTTTGTAGTATGTCTGCGTTGAGCTCCATGAGGAAAAATCGTCGGTCTCTTTGATTTCGAATGTATCCCCTACGGGATTCTGCACTTTCCATACTTCTCCGTTGAGCTCTACGGAACCGCCGGCCCCCCATATTCTCACCTTATCTCCCGCGACAACCGAATGCCCCGGGGCCGTTACCACCACCGGATGAGCCTGGGTAATTCCAGTAATTGAGACCGCATCTCCTTTGTCAACCGAGACGCCGCAATCAACGAAATAAGCATCTTCTTGATTGGAGCCGTAATCTCTCGGCTTGAAATACTCAATGAACCTCTTAGTCGTGCCGTTTACTGTTCGCTTCACAGAAAGCCATATTTCGTCCTCAACGCTCCCCCGAACAATTGCAATCGATTCGACCGCATCTCCGCTGGCGGAAGTTACGCCGATTATATGCCTGTGCCATCCTGCGATTCCGTACTGCAACTCGTATGTAAAGCCAATGAGAGCGCCGTCAGAACGCACGCCCCAGAGTATAGTATTCGGATTGCGCTGTACTTCCGTTTCGATAATGCCTTCGCCGGTGATATGATCCGCATATAGAGTTAAGTCAGAACTTAACCATCCCTGGTTATCCTGGCTGAACGAGAAACCCCGAACCTTCTTTCCCCCATCCTGAACATATGTTATGAGCTCGTTTATGAGCCTACCCTGTATGTCTGCGCTTCCGAAACCTGATTCCACGTTGAGCTGATAGTTCGTATCGCTGAGCGGTTCGCCTCCCATCACTCCCTCGCAGCTGTCTGCACCGAAAATCGTTTTCGTCTTTCCGGCGAGCCATTTTATTGCCAGACCGCGGTCATGCTCTACCTTGAATAAAAGTGCATCGGGCAATTTGAAATCGAGAAAGTCGCCGACCTTTGAACACCAGATATAATCAGGATGGTTTTCCGTGCCGGCGAGAATGAGCCGCTGCTGGTAGAAACCGATTGCCGAAGGATAATTGCCTGCGGAGCCGAATATGTTGCCTTCCTTTTTTACTGTGCCGCCGGAAACATACGCTGTATAACTCAAACCGTCGATATCATCGAGGGTGAAATTATCGTCATCGACTTTTGTGATTTTGTAGGCGAGGCAGTTGAGCTCGATCATCCCCAAAACATCCGAGATATATACCACGTCGCCAGTAACTAATCCGTGAGCTGTAGCGGTAATCTGCACCGGATCCGCCTGTGTCGCTGCGGAAATGTCCTTTTCGCTGCTGTCATCCCACCCTGAAAACGTCGGCGGGGAAATTGCCCAGGATGTATCGCTCGTCCGTGTGAGCTTCTGAGGCGCATAGCCGGATTGTACGAACAATAATTCCGTCGGTGTCTGCGCATACATGAGCTCGAAAAGATCGGCCTTCGCCCAGGGAGTAGAAATCTCGACCGGCGTTCCGCTTACGATCTGCTCATGTGTTGAACACTTAATAAAACGCATGTACTCATCGCCGAGCTCGAGCACGTATTCACCGACTCCTTTTATGCTGAAAGGTGCGAGCCTGGCCTTGTCTCCATCCGTCTTCGTGTTTACAGTAAAATATGAGCCGGGCCTGCGATCTCCTCCCCCCTGGGATGCGATAATAAAGTTGAGCAGGATCCTGCAGCTCCGGTAGTATGCCTCGAGGTCGGTCCGGCCGTCCATCCTCGAGGACCATTCGCCGTTCGAAAAGTTGTTGAGTATCGGCTGATACCTTGGCATTACGGCCTGAACCCTCCTCCCGTGCTCCAGTCGTCGTTATCTGTTTGCGGCCTTTCACGTTCTATACCGTCAATCGCCATCGCGTTTCTCTTCGCCCATTCATACTTTTCTATCATTTCATTTCTCTTTGTGCTGCTGTTTGTGATTTTGTCCGCGAGATCCGCTGCGAGCCTGTATGCTATTGCGCGAACGAGCATTGAATCGAAATGCGATTCATCCTCGAGCTTTCTGATATATTTGATCGTCACTGCTGTAAGATTACAGAGAAGATACCGATTAATGACCTCGTAATCGGCCTCCGGATGGTCAGGGATTTCAAGCGCCCGCAAACAGTACGGATTCGTGGGGAGCTTGTATTGATAACTCCACTTATCGAGCGATCCGAGAACATAGTTCGCATCCCCTGAATCAACCTGGGCAAGCGGTTGATACCAGAGCGCACAGTTCCATTCATGAGCGCGAAGTACCTCCTCAACTACGGGATCATAAAAAAGATTGCAGAGAACCGCCTCCTCGCGCGTCTCAGAGAGGCTTATAATCCTGTTTGCGCCGAGCTCCTGCAGCGCCAGGTTGCAGAGCTGCACTTTCGTCACAGGCATTTACTTTTTCTCCGGTTCAGTGTATTCATGCGTATCTCTGCCTGCCTTCGGTGCGAGCTCGGAAAGCGCCACAGGCTTTCTGTACTTTCTCTTGCCCGGTTTTTCTTCAGCCTCTTCAGCTTCTTCATCGCCGACTTTTTTGAAATGATTTCCAGGATCCTTAGGAAAGTCGTAAAATTCACCTTCAAGGCAATACAAACTGAGATTAGACAGAAAGCACGTTCTTACACACAGATATTTCATTTTTTTCTCCTCATATAACTGGGGAGATCTGAGCCTCCCCAGTGTATTTTTCATGCGAATGCTTTACATCGACTTCACAGGCTCATGCAGCAGGAACAGGCTCGCTTTCCCTGAGCTCACGTCTCCTGCTCCGACGAGTGACATCTTGACGTAGCGCAGCACGTCCGGCGGCAGAGCAAAGCAGGCAAGCACTTTACCGAGAGTTGCGCTCGCCTGAGCGATTGCAGGCCCGGTGTGTATAACAGCAAAGCTCGAATCGTCTGCACTGTCATATACCTTAACCTGAATGCTCGTGCCGGCCGAAGGAGCGGTTGTCACGATCGCCACCGCCCAGATCCGCCCGCTTCCGCCGACACCTGCAGCCTGAAGGTCCGGGTGGTTCGCTGCATCAGTTTCAGTTGCGTTCGGCATTCCCATATCTTCTTCACAGATCAGGTTTGCGTCGAGTATCATCTCTCACCACCTCCTTATGTTACTGCGGATTCGGTCGCGAGCAGAGCGTCGCACTTGCGAATCGGCATATCGTAGAATCTCAGTTCGGGGTTCCCGAACGGGTCATTCGCCGTATGTAACACATTCGGCTTGTCCTTGGCCTGGATCTCCAGCATGGACAGTGTTTCCTTGTTGCAGTAGATCACTGCGCCCCTGGTGGAAGGCAGATTGTTTTTCGCCTTTATCATCAGATCCACATCGATCGTGTTCTCCGCACCACCGGTTTCGATGTTGCAGATTCTCTGTACCGCCCGGTCGTCGCGCACCACGAGACCGAACTCGAAGCTGAACTTCGTCACATACGCGAAATACGGTTTGCCGTTCGAATCAGTGACTCGAATGCGCCCCATGTCCTCGCGAACGATCGAAGTCTCGACTCCGCCGATGGGATAGACGAAATGAACGCCTTTCCGCCCCCACATGATGAACAAAAGCGAGCTCAGATCATCTCCGGTTCCACCACATCCAACCACGTTGCTCAGCGACAGTGCGTTGTACCTTGTTGTGATACCGTTGATGTCTCTTGGATTGGTTGCGATGTTTCCGTAGAAAAGCTCAGACCCGGCTTTCTGCTTCGTCCCTTCCATGTGAGCGAGATCCTCCTGGAAACGGAACTCAGCCTTGTTCGGAACGTGTCTCAGCTCGAGCTCGTCGATTTCGACCTGGTCTTCTACATAGCAGAGGTGCTCAATGGTCGGAATCGTCTGCAGGGCGGTAGGGGTCACACCTTCATACATTCCTCGAACGGAAGCAGAAGGCACATTGGCGTATTTCGTGGTTTTGTGGCTTGTGTTGTCATTCGCCTGCAGCCAGGGTGCGTCTGCCAGGGGCGGAATGTCCTGCACCAGCTCGTTCACCAGATCGATCAGCTGACCGTTCTGTGTCCGGTTGGCGATCTCCACAAGCCCCAGCTTATTGACATCCTTTGTAGCCATACTTTTCCCCCGTAAATAGGATTAGTTTTTTCAATTCCCTAATCCCATCAACAGCACTTTACTTACCCCCGCATGATCCACTGCCGTTCCCCTTTCGGGTCACAGGGGATGGGTCAAGAGGGTTGGGCTCATACCGCCTTTGGTTTCAGTATTCTCAAAGGTTCAACGAACCTATTAAGACCATAACTCAGGACTGTTCGGATACGATTTTTTCAGATACTCTTTCCTGCTCTCTTCGTTTCCTTCTCCGAAAGTTCCTTCGATGAGATTGTCCTCGCGGAGCTGATCCCCGGCAAAGAACACAACATCGAGAAGTGAGGGATTCCTGAACATAATCTTCTCGAACTCCGGCATGTCTTTGTCCTCTACACCGAACTTCTTGAGGCCGCGCCGGACGATCTCCATGTTCACATCGTGCTTTTCACCCCATTTGTTTCTGCGGCTTTCGATTGATTCCCTCAGCGAATTCTGATCCGCTTGAAGCTGCGCATCCACAGTCTCTTTCAGTCCCGCCGTGTACCACCCGTACAAAGACTTCGCGATATTCTTCGGGACCTTGTTTTCATGACAAAAATTGAGAAATCCGGTCAAAAACTCCTGGGCCCCCTCGTAGCCGGCCGGAAATGAAGGCTCAATCTCGTATCCCTCCGGCTTCTCAGGCCACCCCAGTTTCCGGTAAAACTCGTCCTTCTCGTCATCCGTTGACTGCTCGTCTGGAATCTTTACCGTCCGGACCTCCAATTTCTTCTTGAGCTCATCATTTTCAGTGACCAGCTCTTTGTGCCTGCGAGCAGAGGCATCGAGCTTCTTGAACTGCCCGAAATACTCGTCTTTCTGCAACTCGGGAGATAGCTGCGCTCTCCATCCCAGGTCACCGCCTGTATCGCCTGCCTGCGGAGTGCCGCCCTCCGTCCCTCCACTGTTTGAAGGTGCGTCGCCCATTTGTAATACCTCCAATATTTATTTCAGACACATAAAACACATGTCTGTTTTACGACTGGTTCTTTGCAGCGATTATCATGAAATCCGTCATGATCCTTGAAAACGTCATGTCGTCGGAATACTTTGTGCTGCTGTCGAGCTTTGTTTTGTAACCAGTAAGGAATTCACGATCCCACTTTTTGAGCCTCGTATCTCCTTCGAGATCGTCGACAAACGTCTTCAGTGCTGCCTTTCGTGCGTCTCCACTTAGCATTATTTTGACTCCTTCTTCTTGGTTTTTATTTCACCGGCATGAGAGCCTTCTTCGTCGTAGCAGATGTGCTGATACTTGTCTTTTCCGTGTTTGATCGTCCTCACACGCCCGCCGTTTCTCACACACCGTTCAAAATCCGCAGGCATCTTATTTTCCTCCTGATTTCGGCCTGATCTTCGCCCAGGCCCCCACGATCTCCTCGCAGTTCTCCGCTTTGCCGTCGAGGATCCCGCAGACAAACATTAGCTCTCTCGCGAAATTCTGCCTGGTCTGTTCCTCTTCTGTCTTCACTTCCATATTGAAAAGACCCAGCCGATAGAAAATGTTCGTCAACACCACATTTCCGAACCTGCTCCGGAAAAATGTATCCTGATAGTAACTTTGCAGATCCTCGAGCTCCTTCTCTGTTAAGTCTGGTTTGTTGAAATTCATCCTCCGAGCGCCTCCTGCATCGCCTCGAGCGGAGATCCGCCCTCAACCTTTTTGGAAAGGCTCGGCGCGATCGATGCGAGCTCCTTCGCCATGATGAGCTGTTTTTCCTGGGCTGCGGACTGCATTTCAGCCTGTACGAGCTTTTCGTATTCGTCATCAGAACGAATCGCGCTATGAGGCATATCGTAGGTCTCCATCACCTGGTCCGCCGCCTCCTTCTCATCTATTCTGTATCTGAGGTGCGGATAGATTTCGAACAGCATCCCGAGCGCGCTCAAAGTGTGAATCACGCCCTGCGCCTTGAATGCTCTCTGCTGCATCTGCGCGAGCGGCCCTATGTAGCTTATGCGAATGTTCGTTCCGCCGTAATCAGCGAGCTCCGGAGGTATAGGCGGGATTCTTTCTGCCTCGTATTCGATCATAAAAGTGCGGTTGATGAGAGGGTCCAGAATCTCTCCCTCGATATTTCCCACGACCGGCCCCAGGATCGCGGCCTTCTCGCCTTCCATTTTCATCACTTCGGTTGCCGTGCGCTTCTTGTACTCGAGCTCGGTAAGCAGTACAAAGAAATCCGTCATGAAGTGTTTTCTGATTTGCGCCCGGAGGTCCTGCAGGCGTTCGATTCCGAAAGGATAGTTTATTTGACGGTAGACCTGCTCAAGTATCTGATCCTGTCTATCTATATAAGTTATTCCTCGAGGATTAAGCCGGAGCCGGCCGGCGAGCTCTGCAGAGGCTTTCATCGGCGGAGCAATAGCCCCATGGGACGCGTCGAGCATATCCTTCGCGATCTGCTGCAGCGTCCTCACGTCCGGCATGGCGTCGTGCGAAGGCCCTCGTCCGTACCATTCGCTGCTGTTCTTGTAGAAGCGCGATACCGCATATGGGAATGTGTGATACCCGCCGACATGAAGAGGAAGGTCATCCTCTGAGCCGGCATCGTAAGGAATGTGAATCGAAACGTAATCAAATCCTTTGTATCCGCCTGCTTTATAGAATTCATCAGATACAGGCAGCACCGCATGTATGAACTTGAAGCTTTGATCCATACCTCCCGATTTCTGTGCAGAGCTGACAATCTGATTCGGAAGCCTCGTTTTCGGAAATACCTTCGCTGCGACCCTCGCGGCGAGCTTGTAGAGCCTTAATACTGTATCAACCTCGCCGAACTGATTCTCTGCGATTACGATCTCACCTGGTTGGCGTGCGCTGTACCAGGGCAGCCCTCTTTGTATGTTCTCCTCGCAATACATCGATGCGGTCGCAAAGGTGCAGAAATCCCAGAGGAATTGATTGATTGCAGAGTAGAAGTTGCTGCGCTCGAACACATCGTAGAGGTGCTCGCGAACGTCATCGAGCCACTCTTTTGCAAACTTCAGCTCTTTGATTTCAGGATCCATGAACTCGAGGTCAAACCACTTGAGCGCCGGCGATACCAGGTGGCCCTGTATGCCGTTTACCTCATCCCGAACTGCGATCGCCGGCGAGGAATCGTATATATTTGTTCCCTGGGTGAGCCCCTGCTTTTTCTCAATGTCAAGGAACTCGCGCCTGGGGTATATGTATTTTGCGATCTGCTTCCAATCGCTGTAAAAAGGCTGCCTGATCGTCTCGAGCTGTGAGTAGCGGTTTCTGATCTTCTGCACAATGCTGAGCTCTTCTGCCATTTATTTCATCTCCCAGTCAAGCGGATTGTAGTCTTTGTCGGTCTGGTATTCATAAGCACGTCCCACGTTGACGAGCTCGCGTCGTTTCGGGAGCGTGTAGCCGGACATAAGAAAATATCTCGTCTCGTCGTATGCGTGGTCTTCGCCGTTTGTGTCGATGTCTTCCGGATTTTTCTCGTCTACAATGAGAAGTGGAATCGTGCGGATCCAGTCCGTGCACGTGCTGAACACGAGGAGCAGCGGCCTTCCGTCTGCCGCGATCCCTTTCATGTAATCGTGTACTCGAGCAAGGCCTGAAATCCGGTCGTTGTCCGCCTTGACCATGTTCCAGCCCGCAGCCTCGAATGTCTCTGCGATCGAAGGCCGCTCGTCGATCTTTGACCAGATCGCGGGATCCGCAACACAATCTCTGCACCCTTCAGGAACGCTTATCGCAAACGATTCCGCTGCGAGATCTTTTGAGGATTTTTCTATTCCGATATTGTGTTT
>Ga0180438_10007432_pt1 | contig 14286 bp, 17 predicted proteins | sample SS_ome_12_FD_132455 | JGI IMG/M metagenome (GOLD analysis project Ga0180438, IMG submission 132455) | Hypersaline lake sediment archaeal communities from the Salton Sea, California, USA - SS_3_D_2 metaG | ecosystem: Environmental > Aquatic > Non-marine Saline and Alkaline > Hypersaline >... | reverse complement strand
GCAGACCACTTCGCGTTTGCCCTCGCGCTTTTGAGACTGGCGGCGATTATATCACCCAACAGTGCAAATTTTGACTTCGTTGTGATTGGCGATCCTGGGCAGATGGCAGAGGAATATGTAAGCCAGAACGGGTCTGGTAAAATAGAGAAAAGTAAGATATGGGAGGACACATACTACCATGTTGGGGAAGATGGTGAAAAAGAGCCTATTGGAGGCCGCTTCTTCTAGTGAATTTCTAGAGAAGATTGCAGTGGGGCTGATGGGTACGGAAGCTTTATATAGGCTTGTTACAGATGAGGTAAAAACGGCACTTGCGTCTGCAAGGATCAAGGCTTTGGTTTCAGATATTGTTTCTGAGACGGTAAAGGAAGAATTGAGCAGGGTTGTTATTGTGATTGAGGATAATGACATTCTTGTAATACCAAGTAGTGGGCTTCATGATGCAGAGTTTGACAGGCTGTCTTCGATGATTCCGCAAGGTCGTAGGGTTGGGCTTGTTGCTGCAGATGACATCAAGATTCTAAAGTTGACATAGCTATGATAGACGTTAGTGTTTGTATGGTGACGTATAATAAGCTTCCGTTTTTGAAGAAAGCTATTGTGGCATTTTTGGACAGCGTTAGTGATTTAAAGAAGTATGAGTTTTTGATTTTTGATAACGGGAGTGATGACGGTACGCATGAATATCTTTCAATGTTTGCTCATGCGTGTCCGGAAAATGTTCGATGTAAGATAGTGACTGGTGATAGAAACTATGGTCTAAATGCTTACGGGATGATAATCCCTGAGGCGTCGGGAGAGATCGTGGTTACAATGGACGACGATATATTTGAAATCCGACCCACTGGTTGGGAGGATAGATTTAAAACCGTCCTATATAGCACCTTTGGAAAAGACAAGAGAAGGTTTGGTTATGTTAGTACGGATACGATAAATGATGACGGTGGACGACCGCTTGAAAGCTCTCTTGGTACTGCGGAAGTGGATGGGTTAGAGATAGACATTGGTCCCGCTGGAGGATGGTTTGCTGCGACCACTAGAGAGGTTATAGATTTTGTTGGCGGATTCCACACAGGCATGGGACCTATGCACCTTGAAGATCTTGACTTTCAAAATCGAGTTTGGAGTAGAGGTCTACTGGTCGGAACGTTATTGAATACAAAGGTTCTTCATGCAAGGTCTCCAAAGTATTACACGGAACTTGACAGAGAAGATACATACAGGGAGAAGAGTAGGCTGGCGAGGCTTGAAGGTATTACTTTAGAGCCGCTCGCTTGACAGAAACATACAAACGGGGTAGAATGCCTTTATGAGTGTAAGAATTTTCATTAACGACGGAACTGTTAGAGGGAAGGCGAGTGTTACACAGGTGACTTCTCGTTTGCCCAAGACAGCAATTGGTAGAAGTTCGAGAGAGGAAGAAATTCTCGACTTAATGGATGCTGTCGCTGTTGTTCCATTCCTAAGTGCCTCTGGCGCAGTTGTTGGTCGCGGTGTCGTCGGTCCAGGCTTTGACATCGTGGAATCGGAACTTGGCGCTGGAGGATCGGAGAGGAAAAGGCGAAGAATTCTTGACTTCTTTAATTACATTAGCCCTATGCAGTCGAATGTGAAGGATGTCTTTAGCCCTCTTGCTAAAATATACACAACCGCATTTTCTTTCAGGATTTTTGGACATGCGGCGTGGGAGATAGTGAGGGACAAGGCAACTGGATCGCCATTAGGCTTCGATGTTATTCCTGGGGTTATCAAGCCGAATGTTGAACCTGATGGCAGGTTTAAGAGCCCGGCTTATGTGCAATACCTTAGAGTCGGAGGAGTTGAATCAAAGTCTGAGTTTAGTAGTCCTGACGATGTAATCTTTTTTGCTGTTCCGGATTATAGTGGCGGTGTGTATATGGCGGAGCTATTGTCTCTTGCTGAGTATACACTCCCGAGCGAGATTTATGCTGCTGTGGCATATAGATCACTTCACGAGAACCGTGATGCTCCATATTCAGGATTTTGGTATACCCCGAACGACATTGACGACGACACATTTAATCGTTTTGTTGCGATGGTAAGTTCGAGATATACTGGCTCAAAGAACTACGGACGTAATCCAATAATTATGAAGGGGGAGGGTGGCTTCAAGCCAGTAGCGTCCGTCAAAGATGATGCTCCGTATGTTGAAGGTAGGGAATTAAATAGAAGTGAAATTCAAGCATCCACTGGAGTACCAGGCGCGAAGTATGGTATAGACACGAATACTGATTTACGTGAGTTGCGCAGGGAGTTTTACGAGTCAACGCTGCGCCCGATGATGTCTCTACTTGAAGAGTCGATATACACAAATGTTTGCGTTCGGTTATTCAATGCTCCAGAATGGCGCTTTAGGTTTAGGCGTCCCGACTTTACAACCGCGATTGAAGATGCGTCTATAGAATTGCGCCGTATTCAGTGGGGCCAGTGGTCACCAAATGAAGCAAGAGCTTCTCGCGGTGAGGCACCAAGGGAGGGCGGAGATTATTACCTTGTACCTCAGAATATGGACGTTATGAAAGATGGCGAGCTTGGGAGGCCGGAGAATGAACCAGTGGACGATGATGCTGGTAGCATGGAACCTTCAGATGAGGATAAGGTTCCAGGGACTCAACCCCCAATTCAGCCAGACATGGACGAGAACTCATTAGCTGACGAGTTGAGAAAGTGGAAGAGGTTTGCAGTTAGGGTCGCTGGTGGACGGAGATTTAAGCGTGACTTTGTTGCAGAGATCATTCCCCTGCAGCTTGTTCAGTATATCGTCGGCGTGCTTGGAGAGATTGGCGACGATCCAGTTATGGTTTCTGCGTTTTTTGACGAATTGCTGGAGGAGGTGTGATAATGGGATGTGTTGACTTTAGGGGTTTATTCCAGTGCGCCTCCGTGATTGTTGCCTTAATCTCTTTGGCGGTCTTGATCTTCGCTCGTATTAAGTATGGGCGGTCTTCGTCTAATACTGTCGGAGCTATTGCCGTGTTATTGCACATTATTGTATTTTATATTTTTGTGTGTATTAGGGAGTACGCCGGGATCGATCTCCTGCTTTATGTATCCAATGCAATTGGGGCTGAATTTGTCTATGGAGATTGGTCTGCTGCAATCAGGCTCCAGGTGGTCATAAGTCTACTCCTTATGGCACTAACTGTTGTAAGGAGGGAGAAGTGGATCAGATTAGCTGGGCTGAAATAGTGGCTGTAACCGTGGCTATCATAGCGTCTATTCCTGCGATTTTGCACTTTTTGAGAACCAGGTTTAAGGATAAGGCCGAGGGCGTTGCCATAGTAAAGGAAGGAGAAAAGGCTGACGCGGAGGCAACGGGTGTAATTGTAACTGCTGCGACGGCATTGTTAGAACCGTACATAAGAAGGGTAGAACAATTGGAGGCAAGAGACGTCGCTAGAGAAAGCGAGTTGGGCTTTATAAAAATAAGGCTTGATCGTGTCGAAAGGAATAATTATCTCTTGTGCGATGGAGTTAGGAGGCTGATTCACCAAATAAGGTCGCTTGGCGCAGAACCAGTTTTTGACATTAGTGAGGAATTGTGCGAAGAAATTGCAAATGGCGGTGAAGAAGAGTAGAAAGTTAATGTCGGTCAGTTGACATAGTTCAATTTTGTATGGTATAAATAGGAGGCATGAGGTAGTGTTTGATTGGAGTAGTAGAGAATCGTATTATAGAGTAAGTGTGTTGCCAGATGATTCTCCAGCAATAGATTTTTTGCTTGACTCTGGAATGGTAAGGCGAATCTATGATGCGTGGGACGAATCAGAGCACGGCGAACTCGTTGATTATGGCGGAGGCGTTAGGGCAATTACTGCGAAGATGTTGCATGGCGCTGGAGAACCATTTTTGGTTGGGATAAAAAATATCGGCGAAGTTCGTGCGGGGCAGATACTTAGTGACATAGCCAGTGCCGTGTCGGAGATTCCTTATGGTAATGTATAGGCACCTAGAAGGGGAAAGAGCGAAGTACCTTGTAAGGTCTAGGTGTATAAAGTGCGGGAGTCTTGTTTTAGGCACTGCATTTCAAGAGTATTGTCTTGACTGTGAGTTAGAGAGAAGGCTTGATGCCAGAGACAACGGAGAATTATCACAGGATTCCGATAAGTGACGGTCATGGCGGTCACGAAATAAAGACAATTACTGTCAGTGAAGGCGAAGGTATCAAGGCGCTTTATTGTACAGACTGCAAAGAGATAGTTACATATCTTTTTGACGTAGACAAGTGGACTATGGGCGAGGCCCAGGAGTGGGTTGAGGACCATAAGTCTTATGGAGATATTATGGGAAAAAGATTGGATATGCGTACTAAGCAGGTTATAGGATCAAAGGTACGCTTCAAGTCTTATGGGACATTTTTGCCTAAGGGCGCTGGTGAAGATGGTAGCGACAATATGCTTGTTCGTGGGTATTTTACTGACGACAAGATGGATGAAGTCGAGGACATTATCACCAAGGAAGCTACGGTTGACGCAGTAGAAAGGTGGCGTCAGTGGGGCAATATCAGAACCATGCACAGCAACCCATCTGGACGAATTGAGAAGATTGGTGAGGCCGACGGCCTTGCCTGGAATGAAGTTGTAACTGTGCCCGTAGAGAAAACAACGCGGGAGTTGATCGAAGGTGGCGTTCTGAAAGCGTACTCGGTTGGGATTATTCCGAGGGAGTACGAGTTGAATGAAAGTGCACTCGAAGAAATGGGTGACGATGTTGATCCCTGGTTCCTCCCGCTGATAATTCACTCATATGATATGGTAGAAATTTCGTATGTAGATCATCCAGCGAATTATGCTGCTGCTATTCAAGAAGTTGGTAGCCCGAAGCACAAAGGTATGTCCCATAGGAATGTGATTTTTAAAAATAGCGAAATTGTGGGAGATATTGTAAATATGGAAAAAGATACTGAAGGTGCAGTCGTAGACGAAGTTGTAGACGACGTTGTAGCTGAGGAAGAAGTTGCAGACAGCGCACAGCCCGGAGAGGAAACAGGGGTTGAAGTGGTCAAGGAAGAAGAGGACACTGAGACAGTCGATGTTGAATCTGAAGAAGAAAAAGATGATGTGGCAGAAGAGGAAGAGGTTGTAGAGAAGGCCGAAGAGAGCGAATTTGATGTTGCCTTGGCCGTAGGCGAACTAAAAGAGTCTCTTGGAGGTATCGAAGCTCGCGTCTCTGGCCTAGCCGAGTCACTTGACGGGTTGGCGGATCGTGTCGTAGAAAGATTTATTGACGCGATGTCTGCAGAAACGCCAGGGTCGGATGATGTGTCTGACAAAGGCGTAGAGGTAGAAGATGAAAAATCTTTCGATGAAGATGCATTTGTCGAAAAGGTTGTAGATAAGGTGCTTGCTGGCCTTGCCGAAGTCATTGTCCCGACAGCGGTGCGCTCTGCGCGTGTGATGGTTGACGATGACGGAGAAGAGGTAGAGCCAGAGAGTAATGAAGATAAGACCAAAAGATATTTGGAAATGACGCCAGACGAGCGTCGTGCGAGAATGAAAGAAGCCCTCGCGCAAAGTATAACTAAGGATAAATAAACAGGTGGTGTATAATGGATTATAAGTCTGAACTAAAAAAGGCACTTACTGCGAGCTCTGCGAGCGGTACGGCGCTTATTCCTGAAGACCTTGAACCTATGATCCGCGCCAACCTTCTTGAGCTTTCACCGTTGACCCGCATGGTTCCGGTTGTTCGTGCTGATGGGAATATCCACAGGGTAGTTCGCAGAACAGCAAATAACACTGGCGCTTGGTTCGAAGGTGAGATGACTGATGCTGCATATAGCGAAAGCACATATGCACGTAGATCAGTCGAAGTAAAGATTCTGCGCACGCATGGGCAGGCATCTGACTTCGCAGTATCTGCTGCACGGTCGTTTACAGACGTTATGGCTGACGAAATTGAGTCGGCCACGGAAGGTCTAGCGGACCTGTTCGAGTTCTCAACAATTTGGGGTCATGGTGATGACCTTAGCTTTACTGGAGACGAATACCAGTACTCCGGTCTTTATGGCTGGCTGCTGAATGACTCTCCTACCGATAATGTAATTGATGCAGATGGCACAATCACGCTGTCTGACCTGGACGACCTTTTGGACGTGACAATGCATAAGTACAGAAATGTACGTGATATGCAGTGGCTCTTCCTGATGTCGCCACAGATGAATAGCAAGGTTACTGGCTTGCAGACACTGATCCGCAGGGCAGTACAATCCATCAAATTTGAAGGTGGATTTGAGATGGAAACATATCGTGGTGTCCCTATCCTGAGAAGCGGCTTTGTACGCCCAGCAGGGACAACCACATCCCCAGCAGTTACCGCAGCGGTTGCTGGTACTGGTGGTGGATTCGCGCTTGGCGATGGTCTTTACAGATATAAAATCGCAAGCATTACCCTTTACGGTGAGCAAGTAGCGGGAACTGCAGACAGTGATACCGTCACAACTGCAACTCACGATACTGTTGACTTGACATGGACTGCTGACTCAACAGCAAAGCTATATGCGGTTTATAGAACGCTGGCTGGCGAAGCTGATGCAGATGCAAACTATGACTTGATTGACATCATCGCCGCAAAGACGTATACAGCAGCGGGTGCAGTAAATACCAACGTTGCTTCATACAGTGACACCGGGCTAACCGGGCTGTCAAACATTCACCCGATGGCATCTGGTGACGAAACGATCTTCCTTGTTGGCCTGGGCCAGCGTCAAGGTCTGTCACGCCCAGTGCTTACCCCTGAAGTTGGGGAGCCAATGGACGCCCTGGTGAATTATGTAACTCTAGCAGAAACAACTGACAGCCTGCAATTTAGGCTAAAATCATATCATACCGTGCAGGTGCCGTGGGGTAATCTCCACGGAGCAATCCGCCGTGTGACTGTAACATAGTTGTTTGTTGTGCCTCCTATCCTAGAAAGCGCCCACCCACCCCCAGGTGGGTGGGCCTTTTAGGTAAATGGCGGTAAATAGAAAAGGATAGGATATATGAGTAAATTAGCTGTTAATTTTCAATCAATACCGCGGTTTGGCGAATCGCTTGTTAGAGATTCTGGAATGGAATATGCATTTGTAATCGACCCGCCAGATTCGCCATGTTTTCCAACAGCGAAGGTAATTGGGCGCACGTATATACCTGACGCTGAAGCAAACGAGCTTGTTCTTAAAGGGGCTGCGGGGGCCGAAGAGTGGTTCAATAGGTGGCTCCCGATTTACGAGTCTAGGGATTATGTACACGCGTGGGAATCTCCGAATGAGCCACACCCGATGTGGGATTACCAATTCCGCATTAGCCTAAAGGAATTCCTTATAAAGTGGAGCCAGTTGATGCACAGTCGCGGGTGGAAGACAGTTGGCGGGAGTTTTAGTGTTGGATGGCCTAATATAGATGAAGCAAAAGATGTTGGCGCTGGACTAGCGGCGTGTGATTATTGGTCTGTTCACGAATATAGTGCTCCGACGATGTACGATGAAGAATCGTGGCTGTGCCTCAGGTACAGAAGGACTGTTCAGGAGCTTCGTGAGGCTGGATTCCCAATTAGGCCACTGATTATAACTGAATGTGGTATCGATGGTGGTGTTTTAGACGGAACCCCCGTTGGTGTTGCAAGGCCAGGGTGGAAGACGTTTTGTGACAATAACGTTGATCTGTACATGCAGCAGCTTGCCTGGTATGACAGCGAATTGATGAAAGATGAATACGTTGAGGCCGCTGCGATTTTTGTAGGTGGCCCATACCAAGATTGGCTTGATTTTGAAGTAACAGACGCACTTGCGTCTAAGATTGCAAATTATATGATTGAAACTCCTACGCCTCAGCCGCCTCCGGTTGTTGATGATAAAGCAAAGGGGATTGATGTTAGTAAATACCAGGGAGATATAAACTGGGAACTTGTAAAGGCTGATGGATACTCATTTGTAATTATAAGGGCATCTGGTAGAAACGACGAGCTTACTGCGGTTGTAACAGACCCGAAGTTTGCTAGTTACTATGACGGCGCTGGAAGTGTTGGCCTTTTGCGTGGTGCATATCATGGAGTTAGGCCAGAGTTTGGTGGACAAGCAAAGCTATTTGTGGAGTCTGTTGGCGACAGGCATCTTGAGTTGGGATATTACGCCGACTTGGAAGTAAGGGAGCTTACTGATGAAAAGTGCCAGACATTCCTATATTACACAGACTTGAGGCTTACAGAAAAACTTGGCCTTGACGAAGGGAGTAAGCCTACCAGAGTTTATACGAGCCCTGGCTTCATGTCGGGCCGTGACACTTCATGGGCAGAAGACAGGGTATTATGGCTTGCTCATTGGACAGAAAACGAATCTGATATTATAATACCTAAACCCTGGGACGCCTGGGAGTTTTGGCAACATGGAGTTGGTGACGCAGGGACAGTAGACGGTATTAGTACAAGAATAGACCTCGACAAGTTCGTTGGCACACTTGCCGAGTTGGTTGAAAAGTATATGCCAGAAAATGGAGACGATGAAGATATGATTGAAGTTGTTGATCTGAACGGTAATGTGATTGCTGGTGGATGGGAAGCGGCAGAAGCTCGTGGAGCAAGGGTTATTCGTGCAAGTGTCCCCGATGGGAAGGTTGGATGGAAGGTGTCGAGATTGATTCTTGACACTGGCGGAAGTATGGCATTCAGGCTATACGCGAAGGACTCAAATGGCGCACCCATCTCTGGTGTTGTTATGTTTCAAGGTTGGGACTCTGACGATCCTGCGGCAAAGACGCTTCCACCGGATGCTGCGCCCATGCTTGTAGAAGGCGTTGCGGCACAGCCAGAAGGCTTGCCAAACAAAGCTCTTGTTCTTGACAATCAATTCTCTGGTCCAGATGGATATCTAGAATGGACATGGGGTCCGGGTGAGTTTCTAAACCCACTGTCCCCTGCTCACTGGTGTTGGGTAATGCCAGGAGACGAGAAGTGGATGTCAGATGTTGTGTTTGTTCCTGGATGGTGGGACGAGCATATTAAGTATTGGGTCGTCTTTGAAAAGGTAGAGGGCGATGAAGAGCCAGAAGAACCAGAAGAGCCCGTGACTGGCGATCTTGAAGAGGTTGTAGTGGAACTTAGACGGCTGGCGGTTGCTGCAGAGTATATGGTAGCGCACTGGCCTTACAAATAGGAGATAATTGTATGATTAAGAAGGTGGTGACAATATGCTTAATCGTTGCTTTGGTTTTGGCTTTCGCCGTGGTTCCGGTCATGGCTGGCGGTGGTCAGGTTCAGGGCGAGAAAGGGCAAGGCTCTGTGAATCAGCAGGGCGAATGCCCATTCGGTGGCGAAGCCGCTGGCGAGAACAATGCTGGCGAAGGGCCGCATAAATAGTGCAAAAGTGCTTGACTAGGTCGCTTTTGTGTGGTAATATATAGAAAGTATCATAGCCCACGGTCAGGGGCTTGTGAATAATGGAGGAAATTAAATGGCTGCAACTGTAACAATTAGAGTGAATACTGGCACAAATGCAGCAACGCAGTCTGGCGCTGTCAGCGGAATCGATCTGATTAGTGCTGACAATGCAACTAACTCCACAACGAATAGACAGACATACCCTATTACTGCGGGTGGTAGGTCATATGAGAAGTGGATCACTGCAAGGGTAGATGTTGCGCCAGATAACTACGTTAATAACTTTGAACTTTGGGGCGACGGGGCAGTTCAATCTTCGACTACTCTGTATGTAGGTAAGACAAATACAGGAGTAACGCCAACAGACAGCGATAGCACTGTTGCAACGAATGACTGGGCAAACCAAACTTCAGGTGGTAAGTTTGCATGGCACGCTACGAATATGACTGGTGTGGGAAGCACCACAGATTTCGCGGTGTTCCAGCTTGACGTAGATTCTGATGCTGCCGCTGGTAACTGGACTCAAGAGACCATCAACTATTCGTTTGATGAGGCGTAAAAATGCCTGATACACTTCAGGATATAATGTATGATTACTTTGATACGGAAAAGGTTGGCGGGAAGCCACGCTTCTCGTCAACCCCGTATTTATACGATGTCGCAGAGGGGAATGTGGCAGAGCACTACGCGCTGCACAAGTTTGGGCGTAATGCTGCCGTTGGATCGACGGCTGAGCCAATATGGACTGCAAGTACTGCATATTCTTACTTGTCATCTGCTGAGGTTTTGCAAGTGTCTAGCAATAATACTGCAGACGATGGATCTCCGGCTGGAACTGGCGCACAAACAGTTGTAATTTCCGGACTTGATGGAAATTATGATGAAGTATCTGCTACTGTTACGATGGATGGAACTTCCACAGTCGCAACAACCGGGACTTCTTTTTTGAGGGTTTTTAGGGCGTATGTGGCTACCGCTGGAAGTGGTGGGGCAAATGCTGGTGTAATATCGATACGAAATAATGCGAACGCTGTCACATTGGCGCAAATCGCTGTTGGGAGGAATCAGACAGAAATGGCGATGTGGACAGTGCCAGCAGGTCATGATTTTTTCATGATAAAGCTTTGGGCAAGTGAAAGCGCTTCTCAGGCGACACAGATTACATTGTGGGCAAGGCCGCTTGGCGGAGTATTTCAAAACAAGATGACATTTGTTTTGAATGGGAGTGTCCTTATGAGGGACTTTTTCTTACCACTGAAGTTTATAGAGAAAACTGATATAGAAGTCAGGGCGTCTACGGCAGTTGGGTCTGGTAACGTTGCTGCCGGGTTTGATGGATGGTACGAAACATAAAGATATAGGAAAGGAAGCACAATGAGTAAGGTTGTACTTGTTGCTGGAACTGGGAGGTCTGGCACATCGGCTGTTGCAGGTATTCTGCATAAGTTGGGCGTACATATGGGAGATGAATTTACAAACTCGTCAAGAAGTAACCCGTATGGCACGTTTGAGGAAAAGGAACATTTCGAATTTAATAGAGCCGTAACAAAGACTACCGATGTTGATAGTTGGATTCGCGATTATATAGAAAGACGTAGTGTGGGGCATGAGTATTGGGGAGTAAAAGACCCGATGCTTGCTAGAACGTTTTACATTTTTGCGTCATATCTTGACAGTCCGAAAGTCATTGTCGTTAGGCGCAATAAGATTCCAGCGATGAATTCTTATATGTACGCATACGGATCGAAGCTGCAAGACGCGAGTAATTGGTACGACACAGAAAAGCAATTCCTTGATGAGTCAATAGCGTCTTATAGCGGTTTAATGTTGTATGTTGACTATGACGACTTAGTAGAGAATCCAGAAAGGGAGACTCGCAGGATTGCTGGATATGTGTTTGGGAATGATCCAGTTGACGTTGACCTTGTTGCCGCAACTTCCCATATCCGAAGAGGAGCAAGGAAGTTTGATCGCGACGGCAAGTGGCTCGGAGGCATTAGTGAGCAAGTCTCTGGGTGGGGCAATCTTGCAGTTGGTGTCAGGATTGCAAAGTTCCCAGAGTATCACTTCTTTACAAGCTGGACAAAACTTTTGACTGGCGGGTTAAGGAATGGTGACACGGTCCTGATGCCAGTTGGATGGAGTCCAGCGCACTGGGCTGCTACATCCCTTGCAAGAGATTTTTTAAGGACCGATAAAGATAGCCTGCTTATGCTTGATGACGACATGGTGTTTTCTCAGGACGATGTAGAGAAACTTCGGTCTAATCAGGATAATTGGGACTATGACATGGTTGTCGGATTTGCCACTCATAGAACATGGCCTCCAAAGGCTATTGTTATGAGAGAGGCGGAGGACCCTGGTTTGCCGTATAGCCTGTATGGAATGACGTATAATTACGCATTTGATGAAGTTGAAGATAACAAGGTAATAGACGTTGACGCAGGCGGATTGGCATTTACGCTAATCAAGCGAAGAGTCTTTGAGGCGATGACGGAAGAATATGGACCAATGTATACAGAGTATTTCAGGTACGGAGTTGGTTTTGAATCAGACGACATCCCGTTTTGCCAAAAGGTAAAGGCACTTGGGTTCAAGATTGGAGTTGACACTTCTGTGAAGATTGGTCATATAGGCCAAAGTGTATATGGATGGAATGATTATCAACAGTGGAGTTGGGAGCAAACAAGGCCGAATGTCGTTGAGTTTAACGCGGCTGAATTAATCCCAATTTTGAAAGAGGCTATACCAATGCTTGACAAGAACAAAGTACAGGCACAAAACGCCCTGAAGTGGATTGGTGGTGACTAATGGCCCCTGAATTCTTGTACAAAATTGTACTAACTAAAGGGACGGAAACCTTGGCGGAGATAGATTGGGGTAATGTTCCTGGGTGGATTGAAAAGTACGACTCAGAGCTATCTGGCGCAGACAGGCTTTGGCTTATTCCGAAGGCTAGTGGGTCTCTTTTGCGAAATGTGTCTGTAAAAATCGGCGGTGGTCGTCGGTGGATTCTGTTTAGTCGTGTTTATGGTCGAAATGACAAGGGGCTTGACAGGCAAGTTCGGATTTACGCAGTTGGATGGCAGGATACAAAGGACGGCGTTAATAGAAAAAGCATTATATGGATATATCCAAGCGGGGAGTTGGAAGTATCCGAAGAGCCATCATTTGGTTCTGTGTTTTTAGATTTGATTTAACATATAATTGTTACCAGCAATCCAATGCTGGCTGAATGGAATAGTCAATACAATGACAAAGCCTATGGAAATAAACAGCCAGGATTGATTCCTGGCTGTTGTGTTTCGGAGGTGGTTATGGCTAGAGGGCCAGTTTTTGGATACGATATTGAGCTAGAAAAGAATAGTGCTGTTACTGCAGAGATAAATTGGGGAAGCGATCCTGGGTGGATGGATACTTATGCCTCCGAAATAGGGTTGGCCGACCTTGTTCGGCTTGTTCCAAAAGGCCCTGGTTCTCAACTAAGTGAGCAATATATAACACTTACTGGAGCGCAGGACCCGATAATCTTTAGCAGGGTTTATGGTGCATCTGTAACTGGTTCTGGCAAGCAAGTTAGATTATACGCCTTGGGGATTGAAGGGCAGACCCCGATGTGGATACATCCTGACGGCAGTACAGAGGTTGCAGACGAGCCATCTTTTATATAGGTGATATATGGCGCAGACCCTAACGTTTACATTTGCGGAATTTGCGAATGGGCTTGTACGAGTAGAATATGATGTGCGTGACAACAATTGGACTGTAACGCAGGTTCGCTGTATAAACAACAGCGACTTTCCTGCAGTTGGCACAATTTACGAGCTAGGCGAAATTGTTTTTGCTGCCGTTGCTCCAGCGCACGAAATTACAAGTTGGAATGTTGTTGGTATTCAGTTGGGGTGGCAGCCTGACTATTGGAATGATATAACTGAAACTTGGGAACCGAGCGGTATTGAGATGGGCGACTATGAGTTCTGCTCTCAGTGGCCGGGTGAAGTCTAATGGCTATCACGGTTGCTACTTGGGGCACTGGCTTTGATTACAAGTCTGGTACTGTCATCCAGTCAGGCAGTACCATCTTGTATTCTACCGTGGAGGCAGGCGACTTTGTAATTGCCTGCTTTGCCGATGACAGTGATACCAGCATCGGCATCAGCATGTCTAGGAATCAAACAGGGTGGATAGGCGACGGTTCGCCACCGTCTGCCGTTCAAGCTAACAATTCAGGGAACGTAGTTGTCAACATCTTCTACATGGAAGTAACCTCTGGGATGATTACTACCCTGGACGCACAGGCTGGAAACGATCTGTATGTGCGAGCAACTACAATTGACTCTGGCACCGCATCGGCTATATCGTTCTATCACGTCAAGGGCTTAGACTCCGCTCCCTTCGACAAGTCGGCCAGCAACACAGGCAGTAGTGGAACGCCGTCTTCTGGTGCAACTGCTGCCCTTGCGCAGGCTGATGAGATAGTTGTTGGCGTAATAGGAACTGAGGGGCCTGGTGATGACTCTCAGGGATCATGGACAACTGGCACTGGCTATGTTTCCGGGAATGAGTTTTATGACGGCACCGACTCTAATGGCGCCACTGCGAATATATCTATATCTTCTGCTGCAGAGATTGTAAGTGCGACGGACGCGCAAACTGCAGCAAAAACTGGTATTTCTCCAAGGGGCTGGGCTGCGGTTGTAGCAACATTTAAAGGTGCCAGTGGTGGAACGACGACTGATTCCATCACCGCAGACGCCGCTGTCAAGAAGGGACAGTCCCAATCTGTAACCGCAGATGCACAAATTGAAATCACCGTAGAGGGTCCGCTTGCAGCAGACTCAATTATAAAGAAAAGCCAGCCGCAAAGTATTTTCGCAGATACAGCTATAAAAAAGAACCAACTGCAAGGCG
>Ga0180438_10007430_pt1 | contig 14289 bp, 10 predicted proteins | sample SS_ome_12_FD_132455 | JGI IMG/M metagenome (GOLD analysis project Ga0180438, IMG submission 132455) | Hypersaline lake sediment archaeal communities from the Salton Sea, California, USA - SS_3_D_2 metaG | ecosystem: Environmental > Aquatic > Non-marine Saline and Alkaline > Hypersaline >... | reverse complement strand
CCCCGACAGGCCGGGATGCACAGGCTCAATCGGATCACCCCCATTGAGGACCTTTACCTCACGGGACACTGGACTTCTCCTGGCGGGGGCATTTCAGCCGTCGTGGCATCGGGGGAGATCACGGCTGACCTAGTCTGGAGACGCCTGTCCCAGTAGGCCCTGATCCACCATCAAGGCATCATCTGCGGTGTTGCCTTCGATCGCTCCTCCTTGCGGCGTATTACTCCATACGCCTCAGTCGTCGCTCCTCGGCGCCTTGCATCCAATACCGTGCTGGTGATCAGGAATACTCCATAACATGCCGATTTCAGACCTGATCTCTAAATCAGACGGTGGATTTTGATAGTGCGGGCGCTCGAAATTTTCCCCAATATGTTCTATTATTGAATTACTGCCTCTCGGTTCCAGATAGTTTCGCCCGATCATGACGCACATGGAAGCGTATGAAGATCAAACTCATCGTGCCCAGATGGCCCAAGAATAGCTTCTGGGACGTTATCAGCTTCAAGTTCCCCCTCCTCAGCACATCTCTTTTGGCTGGACTTACCGCACCGGAGCACGAGGTTTCCCTCGTCGATGAGAGCATAAACCCCATAGACTTCACGGACAAGGTAGATCTGGTGGGCATCACCGCAATGACCCCTCTAGCACCCCGGGCGTATGAGATCGCAGGGGAATTCCGCCGGAGGGGTGTGCCAGTCGTCATGGGAGGAATACACGCAACATGGCTGCCCGAGGAGGCCAAGGTCCACTGCGATAGCGTGGTCATCGGGGAAGCCGATGAGATTTGGGCCGACATCCTGGAGGACGTTAAACGGAATGCTTTAAAGCCCTTCTATAAACAGGAGAGGAGGACCGATTTGAGCCGGCTTCCCCTGCCCCGGAGGGACCTCCTGGATAAGAAGCGATACTTCTTCGAAAATCTGATCCAGACCAGCCGCGGCTGTCCTTATGATTGCGAATTCTGCTCGGTGACGGCCATGTATGGGGGGAGCTATAGGACGAGGCCCATCGAGCGGGTAGAGCAGGAGATCGACGCCTTGGAGAGATCCAAGGCCTACATATTCTTCGCTGACGACAACCTGGTTGGAGATATGCGCTATGCTCGCCAGCTGCTGACCATGCTTTCCCATCATCGGTTGAGATGGGTGAGCCAGGGACCCATGAGCATCGCCCGAGATCCCGAACTCGTTCGTTTGATGGCCAAGGCCGGGTGTCACGGGATGTTCATCGGCTTCGAGAGCCTCACCCACGATAACCTAAGGGTAATGGGCAAGAGGATCAACAGGATCGAGGAATACGAGGACGGAATTCGAAGGCTCCACGAAAACGGTATCGGAGTTTACGCCTCGTTCGTCTTCGGTTACGACTACGATGAGCCCCATGTCTTCGATCAGTTCCTCGACTTCTCGGAGCGAAACCACATCGAGGGGGCCTTCTTACCGCTTCTCACGCCCTTCCCGGGAACACGGGTATATCTGAGGCTGAAGGAGGAGGGCAGAATACTCACCGAGGACTGGAGCCAATACGATATGGCCACCGCGGTCTTCAAGCCTCGACGCATGACGGTCGATCAGCTCCAAGAGGGGTTTTGGAAGGTCAACCGGGAGTTCTATTCCATACCGTCCATGGTGAAGAGGATCTTCAACCCCTTCGCCCTGAGGAGGAGCCTCATCATATTCGGTCCCATGAACATAGGGCTCTGGCCGGCGGTGAAAAAAGCCCACCGCCATTTTAAGAGCCAGCAGTATAACGAGTGCCTTCAAGGCTCATAGGTTCATACGGACATTCGTCCCCATGCTCATCGGTTTTCGCGCGGCGTGGAGAAGGAGGCAATAACCATCCTCCGCCCAATCATCCAACAAGAGGTTTGCTTCGAAGTGAAAAAGCGGGTTTTACGGAGGATTGCCCACATCGCCTCATCGAAATATCGGGCCGTCCTCGCGGTATTCCTGATGTGCCTCATCGCCTCTTTCTTGATGACCGGCGGGTTGGAGTTCAAGACGGATGTCCTCGGCCTCATCCAGAGAAAGGAGGGTCCCCTTAAGCTCTTCCTCGACAATTTGAGGGATTTCGGAACCTTGGATCACCTCTTCTTCATGGTGACCAGGCGGGAAGGGACATCAAGCCAGGCCCTCATTCGGGCCGCCGATTCATTCGTAGCGGAACTGATGGAGCTTCGGGTGGATGGGGAAAAAGCCCTGGGGTCAGTCCAATATCGAACCCTTGAAGCCGGCCAATACGAACGCTTGAAGCCGATACTCAGGCTTTACCTGGCCAATCCCGAGCTCTTTCTGGACCGGGAAGATATCCCGGCTCTTTCCCGAAAGCTGACCGATGAGGCCATTGGAAAGCAGGTCCGCCGTAATAGGGCCATCTTGCTCAGCCAGGCCTCCTTGCCCATCAAGGAATTCATCGCCCTTGATCCCCTTGGGTTCAGGGAGATCCTCATGGATCACCTCCAACAGGGGTCGAGGGGATTTGCCATCGACTATCGAAGCGGATATTTCCTCTCCCGCGACCATCGGTCCCTGCTTATCATCGCCGATCCCGTCCGACCGGCTGATGACCTACCCTTTTCCCGGAAGCTACTTCAGGCCATAGAGCCGCTTCTCGATGTGCGGCCAGAGGTATCGATCCAGTATACCGGGGCGTATCCCATCGTCCTGGAGAAGGCCACAGGCCTCCGCCTGGACATGCAATCATCCATGATTACGGCCTTTGCCCTCGTCCTGGCCTTATTCTTTTTCGCGTATCGTCGGCTCATCACCTTGCTCTTCGTGGGATTCCCCCTTTTGGTTGGGGTGCAAATAACCCTTGCCATGGCGGCACTGCTCATAGGGCAACTGAACATCCTGACCAGCGCTTTCGCGGCCGTCTTGATCGGGCTGGGAATCGATTTCGCCATACACCTCTATGACCGGTATCATTCCGAGAGAGCCCTTGGCCTGGATGTCACGCAAGCCGTCGAAAAGACGCTGACGGAAACCGGATCCGGGGTTCTAACAGGAGGTGCTACCACCATCCTGGCCTTTTGCACCCTTCTGTTGGCAAGGGTTGAGGGTATCATGGAACTCGGATGGCTGGTGGCAGCGGGCCTGTTCTTCTGCCTCATCAGCATCTATTTCGTCCTCCCTTCCTTTCTGGCCTGGAAGGATTCCGTGCGGAAGGGTGGGTATGTCTATCGACCACTAAGGGATTTCGGGCTGAAAGCTCTCTCCCGTCTCCTGGAAGGACATCCCCTTTCGTTCATCATCGCCTTTTCCCTCATCACCGCCTGCTTTTCCGTACTCGCGCTGGGGATCGAGTTCGAGGGGGATTTACGGAGCCTGGGTCCGAAGAGAACGGAGGCTTTGGAGATCTATGCACATCTGGAACGGGCCTTTCCAAGGGGAAACCGGGAAGCATTTGTGGTTTTGGAGGACGAGGATTTGAACAGCCTTCTCAGGAGGGAGGAATCGCTATTCGAGGGGATGCGGAAGTATCGCGACGAGGGAGGGATTCTCTCCGTTTCCTCGGTCAGCCAACTCATTCCCTCGGCGGAGGAGCAACGGAGGAGGAGGGGGCTGCTTCGACAATCCATTGATTTCATGAGGGCTCGGAAAAGCCTCCAGCGTGAAATGATAGCCCAAGGGTTCAGGTCCGATGCCTTTGAGCAAACCCTCCGATGGATGGAGGGCTTGTCCCGTCCCGACGATGACTACACTCCCGCGATGCCAGAGGACATTCTCCAACGGCTGCAATTCTCCCCCCTGGGAAAATGGGTCAACCGCTGCCTTGTGGAAAGACACGGAATCTACAAAGCCGTTGCCACGGTGCTCTACGAGGGCGATCGTCTGAATCTCGTCGGATTGGAGAAGGACCTCAGCGGAATTGACCACCGAGCTGGCGTCACGGGTCTCGATCTAATCAATATCGACCTCTTCAGGATGGTGAGGAGGGATTTGCTCGTAATCGCCCCCCTCGCCATGTTTTCGGTGGTCTTACTCCTGTACCTCCATTTTCGGAGGTGGAGGGTGGTGATTCTAGCCCTCATACCTCTGTCCGTAGGCATCACCTGGATGCTGGGGGTGACTTCCCTGTTTGGATGGAAGATCAATTACATCAACGGGGTGGTCATACCCATGGTCGTCGGTATCGGCATCGATGACGGCATTCACATTATTCATCGGTACCTGGAGGGCTCTCGATACGATATCCATGGGGCAGTTCAATACACGGGAAGGGCTGTGGGCATGACATCTTTTACAACCATGGTGGGCTTTGGTTCCCTAGTCATAGCTCAATACCAGGTCCTCTCCTCCATGGGGTGGATCATCATTTTGGGAATCGGGTCTTGTTTACTCACCTCCCTTCTACTCCTTCCGCCGCTGCTGATTATCTTCCTGAAGCCCGACAAAGGGGAAAAAATCAACGATGGGGTATGATGTCGTCATCATTGGAACGGGAATGGGGGGACTGACTGCTGGGGCCCTGTTGGCGAAAAAGGGGCTGAAGGTATTACTCCTGGAAAAGGCTTCCCAGCCCGGGGGATACGTAGTCTCCTTTCGGAAAGAGGGCTTCACGTTCGACGCCACCGGCGTCTTCGTCGGAGGATGTGAGCCGGGTGGCGAATTCGAGGCCCTGCTCAGGGAGGCCGATGTTCGCCTGGAATTCAAAAGGATCGATGCAATCCGAAATATCTATCCCGGCTTTGAAATCGCCCTCCAGGAGGGCGGGTTTAACCATTACATCGAGCGGCTGAGGGAGCTGTTTCCCGGGGAGAAATCAGGCATAGAGGAGTACGAACGCACCACCTTGAGAATCGGGGCCGAGGTGAAGGCCCTTTCCGACATTACGTGGTATGAAAAGGCCCTCTTCCCCCTTTTCTTCTGGAATCTCGTTCGCTTCAGCGCGACCACCCACAAGGCAATCCTCGACCGCCTCTTTAAGGGGAACGAGATCAAGATGGCCCTGTCTTCCCTCCCCGTGACGGTCCCGCCGTCCCAGCTCTCCTTCCTCTTCGTGGCCACCCTCCTCAGTAAGGTCATATCGGAGGGAGCCTATTATCCCAAGGGTGGCATGGGCGTCATATCCAAGGCCCTAGCAGACTCCATTGAAAGAAACGGAGGTACAATCAGGTATCGAGCCGAGGCCACGCGCATCCTGACCCAGGGGAACACGGTCACAGGGGTAGTCACCGACGGGGGCGAGGTGATCGATACCACCACGGTCATTTCCAATGCGAGCCTCCCTCAAACATTCCGAAGGCTCCTCTCCGGTGGACCGCCGTCCTCCCTCGCGAGAAGGGTGGAGCGTCTGGAGTATTCCCTTTCCAATTTCATCGTCTACTTAGGGGTAAGGGGGGCGGTCGAGCTCGACTCCCTGCCCTTCTTCACCTATCTCCGATCTATCTCCGACCTGGAGGGGGAGTACGGGATGCTCAGGAGGGGGGAGATTCCGGAAAACCCAACGTTGATCATGGTCGTCCCCTCCCTGATCGACCCCTCCTTGGCTCCAAAGGGAACCCACACCGTCAAATTGCTCATGGTGGCCCCTTATGGATATCGGGATGAGTGGGGCAAGACCAATCGCCAGTCCTATCAGGCAATTAAGGGAGAGATGGCCCAAAGGCTCATGGCCCATGTGGAATCCAGATTGGTCCCGGGGCTGAGGGAAAAAATCGTCTTCTACGAGGCAGCTACCCCCATTACCCTCCAACGGTATACGGGAAACGAACAAGGAGCGATGTATGGCTTGGCGGCTACCCCAAGCCAGTTCGGCCGTCACAGGCCTCCAAATCACACTCCCATCAAGGGGCTCTATCTGGCGGGCCACTACACCCGCCCCGCCCACGGGATCGTCGGGGCAGCCACATCGGGATCCTTCGCAGCCAAAATGATCCTTTCGAGGCTCAACGGCTAGCTTTCAGACCCGCGATTTCCGCCCTCAACAGGGAAGATCTTTCCCCTACGGGCCTATCCGTCACTATCCATTCCTCTAAACTTGTAAACGCCGAGCCCCGCTAAGAGGGCGAGGCCCGCGGCAAAGAAGAGCGCCCGGAAGCCCGCCCATTCACCGATATAACCCAGGATAATAGATCCGACAAAGACCCCCGCATCGATCCCGCCGGTGAAGATGCCGGTGATCTTCCCCCGGATAGCCATGGGCTCGTTGCGCACGGCCAAGGTGTTGAGGCACGGAAAGAGGAATCCGTGTCCGCAGCCCAACATAAGACCGGAAAGGGCCAGGATCGCACTACCTCCCAGGAGCATTAAGATCAGAAGCCCCCCACCGGTAAGGATTTGGCCATAGGGAATGACCCGTTCTTCCCCGATTCTATCCGCAAGCGCCCCTCCGAAAAGCCTCGTTAGGACTGCCGCTGAAGAATAGCAGAGGTAGTAAAGGGAGATGAATACAATATCCCTCTCCTTGGCAAAGGGGGAGATGAAACTGCCAGAGGCCGACAAGCCGAAACCGAACAGAAGGGCGAGCACGGCAACGGTCAAGCACTTCCTCTTTACGAGGACCGAGAAGAAGGGCGGGAACGACTCATGGGAGGTGCCCTTGAAGGATTCGGGAAGGGGGAGAGCAAACATTAGGCCAATGGCGGCCATCCCCGCCGCGGCAACAAAAAAGGTGGAAAAGCCGAATCCCCTGATTATCGTCTCACCTATGACGGGCCCAATGGCGAGCCCAGTCAGTCCCGATACGCCGAACAAACCGATTCCCTCATTTAGTCGTTCCGCCGGGACAATGTCTGCAACGTAGGTAAAGGCGGCCGTAAAGCAGATGGCCAGTCCTATGCCGTGGAAGATTCGAACCAAAATGAGGGGGAGGTAGAAATGCGACAGATTCCCACGAAAGAGGAGGTATATGAGCGGAAGGGCGGTCAGAATCATGCATCCAAACGTGTAGCTTCTCTTCCGTCCAATCCGATCGATCATATCGGAGATCCACGGACGAAAGAGGACAGAGGAGAGGGCCAGGACACCCATGATGATCCCAATGTCCGACTTGGAGCCTCCATGGTCCATAATGAAAAGGGGAAAGAGGAAGAAGGTGGCAAAACTCGATACGACAAACAGGTTGGCAAGACCTATAATGATGAATGGCCGGCTATAGAGCATGGGGACCCTTCTTGAAGGCTTCCTGGAGGGATTGGCTATTAAGCGCTGAGGCCTTCTCGATATATCCCTTTGGGAATTGATGTTCTAACCTTACCCGCATTTTAAAGGGGCTTCAAGGCTGAACCAGGATGCTCCCGAGCAGCTTGGGGCCATGAAAAAGGGTTTTGACTCTGCCACCCCCTTATGGTAATAGGTAGAAAGAAATTCGGGGCGAAGAAGCTCAAGAAAGGGGGATAAGATGACAAAGGCGCAGTTGGATTTTGAGATACCCACACACCTCAGGGGTGAATTCACCTTCCGGACCACCGGTGTTCATCCGCCTAACGGCATTCTCTTCGGGTTTAATACGGTTGGAAAGGTCGGGGAGCAGGCCAAGCAACTCGGAGGAAAGCACGCCATCCTGGTAACCGACGAGGTTATGGCACAGCTGGGGTATGCTGACCTCGTCAGGGAAGCGATGGAAAAGGAGGGTTTGAAGGTAGAGGTATTCGCAAAGGTAGACCCTGAACCTCACGTCGAGACTGCCGATGCGCTCTACGAAATGGTGCGCAAGACGAAGTTTGACCTCGTGGTGGGCCTGGGCGGAGGCAGCTCTATGGATATGGCCAAGCTGACGTCCATTGTGGCCACTAACGAACAGGTGCCCTTTGAAATAATGGAGAAGAAGCTGATCGACAAACCGGCCTTAAGGAAGATCCTCATTCCCACCACGGCGGGTACGGGAAGCGAGGTCTCCATGTACCTTGTGGTCTCCAAGGGTCATGACAAATACTTCATCGGTACACCATACTCCTACGCGGAGATTGCCATCATCGACCCGGGCCTCATGGTGTCCATGCCTCCAAGGATAACGGCCTCCACAGGCATCGACGCCCTCTCCCATGCCATCGACGGCCTGATGCACAAGTCGGCCAACCCTTTCTTTGACTCCTTGGGATTTGCCGGGGTCGAGCTCATTGCCAAGTACCTGCGCCGGGCTACCTTCGATGGGGAAGACTTAGAGGCCCGCTATTACATGGCCATGGCGGCAACCCTTTGCATGATGTGCATGAATGCCACCGGGGCGTTATATTCTCACAGTGTCTCCTACTCGCTGTCGATGGTCAAACCTATGGCGCATGGGATCGGCTGCGGCATGGGGCTCCCTTACAGCATGGCGTATAATGTTCCGATGATCGAGGAGAAACTGGCACGCATTGCCCAGGCCATGGGTGAGCGCATAGAATCCCTGTCCACGCGGGCAGCTGCCCGGCGAGCCGGGGAGCTCGTCTATGGGCTCATGGCAGACGTTAATATGCCCGTGAGCTTGAAAGAGATAGGGTTCAAGCGCGAAGATATTCCCACGATGGCCGAGGTCTGCATCACCCGATACCCGCGGCCCTTCAATCCTCGACCCATGTCCAAGGAGCAGTGTTTGGCCCTCTTCGAATCCATGTGGGAGGGAAGGATCGGTTACTTCTGAGAAGACCTTCGGAATTAGTGGGCATGGCCAAGAACATGTCCATTTGATTCAGTACTCGTGATGTGATCCGAGACCTCCGGAAAAGTCGCTCATCGCTGTTCAAGCATATTTTTCCGACGATTCAGGCGCTTGGCCGGCATTCAACCCAGCACTGCGTGTACCCCCTGGGATCGCTCGGCAGCGGTTGTCGTAAAAATATAATTCGCGCTCAGAGCTCCTTTTCCGAATTCCCAGGAATCTAAATCCTGCTCATGAACAACGGCCTTCTCGAGAAAATTGAGGAAACTCCGGACCGCCCGTCCATTGATTGCCACCCGAGTCCAGGGTAGAATGAAAATATCCTCGGGGAAAACCCACAAACGACATGACCCAACATATCGATTGCCTCTTTATTCACTGCCCCAAGCAGAACAACCACTATAAACCCATCGATGATCATATGTTCATTACCCTCATTCCCATGGGGATGTTTGCCCTTTGCGACCTTCTCTGCCGAAAAGGGTATCCCTCACGCATAGTCCACCTGGGGGTGGAGTGGATCGAGGACAAGGCTTTTTCCATTCTGGACTACATCGACAAGGTAAGACCCCGAGTTGCGGCAATGGACCTCCACTGGCATCACCAGTCGTATGATGTCATCCAAACCGCCCGGAAAATCAAGAAGGCCTTTCCCCACGTCTACCTCCTCCTGGGCGGGATGACGGCCAGCTTTTACCACCAGGAGATATTGACGAACTATGACGCCATTGACGGCATTATTCGTGGCGAGGGGGAAATCCCGATTCAAACCCTCATGGAGGCGCTTCAGGATGGGCAAAAGGATTTTGACCACGTTCCCAACCTCAGCTGGAGAAGGAAATCCAAGATCGTCACAAACCCTCTGAGCTATGTCGCATCCCAGGAGATCCTTGATGAACTCAACTTCACCCGCTTCGATCTCCTGAGGAATCACCACACCTATATCCGATATATGGGGCTCCCATTTTACGTCAAGGGTGTATCGAGGGAGAAGAACTTCTGGATGTATTCCCTCAAATCCCCCATGTTCGACCTGGAGGTGGGCAGGGGATGTCCCGTAAATTGCACCTGGTGCGGCGGAAGCCATACGTCCCAAAAGGGCATTTCGGGCAGAAGGAGCGTCATCTTCCGCCATCCGGAAAAGCTCCTCCAATCCATAGAGGAAGCCCTCTCCTATGGATATGAGACAATGCACATCTGCTTCGATCCCTTCCCCCAAAAACCCGCCTACTACCTAGACCTCTTCTCGAGGATCCGGGCCAAGGGTTTACCGGTTGAATGCTTCTACGAATCCTTCGGATTGCCCACGGCGGAATTCATACGGGAATTCGCCAAGACCTTTCCCGGTCCAAAATCGTTCATGGCCCTCTCCCCGGAGGTGGGATCCGAGAAGGTGAGGCGGGCGAATAAGGGCTATTTTTACACCAATGATCAGCTGGTGGAAACGTTGGATGTGATGCGGAGGGAAGGGGTGTATGCCGATATCTTCTTTACCTACGGGGTAGCGGGGGAGACGGAAAGGGATCTCCGGGATACCATTGACTTGATCAAGAGGGTCAAGGGATTTCCCAACGTGAGGGGGATTCGAGCCTTTTCCATCGAGATGGAGCCGGGGGCGCCGTGGCATATGACTCCCGATGCTTACGGAATCAAGACTCGTTTACAACGCTTCGATGATTACATGCGTTATCACTCGGATCAGGGCCACGATCCCTTCGCCACACTGGGGTACACGATCCCCGACTTCTTCGAAGAAGGCGCATCCGAAGGCGACTCCTTTGCCCTGCGGATTCAACAATTTAAGTGCCGCCATCTCTGTTTCATCCACCCGAACGCCCGCAGGACGAGCTCGCCATTCTGGGGAAGGATGCTCTGTCGGGCCTCTCAAACTACCTGGTGGATCAAGAAACGTATCTCGCCTCGCTGAGACATTCCTCAATCCCACAAACGACGAGGGAACATCAACTCCGCATGGCCTCATGATAGGCTCGAGGCGGAAATGCCTGCCCGTTGCCGTCTTGAATCGCCAATTACCATTTGGATATAGTAAGGGAAAAGTTGAGCCCTGGATATCTCCCAGGTATTGGAGTATAACCTCATGACGAGGGGGAGAAAGGTCTAACGGAGAACGAATTCATCTTTTCGTAAGGAGGGAAGGAAAATGCATGATGAGCAGAGAATCAAGGTCAGCCCGACGATTCGGGCCTATTCGGACGATGAACATGAGCACCTGGAGATCGAAATTGAGCTTCCCGGCGTTGAGAGAAAGGACATCGACCTCAAAATCCACGATGATAGCTTTTATCTAAGCGCCCCCAGGGAAAATATACTCTACGTTGCCAACTATGCCACCTGTTGCCCCGTTGATCCTGAGAAGGCGACGGCCAAATACAAGAACGGGCTTTTGAGGGTCGAAGTCCCCTTCCACGAGATAGAGGAAAAGCACATCAAGGTAGAGGTGAAATAAAAGGGGGTTACAGTGCCCCGGATTCCCCTGGCTGCGCTGCCTCCTCCTCGTTCACTTCTTCCATGAGGTCCTTCAAGACCCTATAGGTATCCTTCAGGATCCGAACGGGCGTCTTGTCTGATCCGCCTCTTCCGAATTCCTTTGTGATCTCAACGGCTCTAACAAGACACCACCTCTTGTTGTTGACGGACAGGGCCATAAAAGAGTCCTCCTTTCGCCGAGTTATGACGAACATAGTCGAAAAGCGGCCATTTGTAAAGGGAAAACGAACGTTCAGCCCTCACGTATCGGGGAGAGAGAGAGCGAGAGCTTCAGCTGTCCGGAGTGCTTTGCGCGCCAACTCCTGATTGACATAGCCCTCATCCGCGAGGCGGTCCAGTTGATCCCTGTCGATTATTTCAGGCCTTCCTCCCCTTCTCAGAACTACATCTACATGAAGGTCGATATAGCGGATTCTGTCAGGGTAAAGCTCCACGGGAGTGTTGATGTTCCAGTATTCCCCCCTCAAACTCCCTTCGGCTGAATAATAGGAGTGTTTGACGAGCCAATCGCCCTCCTTCACCCGCGTGATGGCGTAATCCCCCTCCTCGATGATCAAGCCCAATCCGTCATATCTTCCTCCACTAAGGGCGCGGCGAATGAGCATCTCCCTCTTATCCGCGGATAGAGACATTATCTCCCCCCCTCGGAGTTGAATCACGTTCCCCTCGGGTTTGACGTGTTCGATCCTCAGTACCTTCCCCTTCTCCAATGCGTCGATGATCAACCGCTTTCTAACGGCTTCCGCCATCTTGGCCATCTTGAAGGGATACTTCTCCACCTCCCTTTCAATGAGATCCACGTACTCCGAGCCAATGATTCGAAACTGGTGGTGTCCGTCTAAGGTGGGGACGACCTCTCCCCTCATCCGATCCAGGGTCGCCTTGGAGAGATAGGGGAATTCCACATCATACGTGACGGTATCCTTATTGTCGGGAGGGCTTAGCCTTCTGAAGACCACATCGAGCAGCGCAGTTCTCAACGCCTCGATGACCTCACCTGCTCGCTCGGCGTCCCCCTCAAGAATTACCCCTTGTCCATCCTGTCTGTCCGTTATGGCGACATCTATAGTTGTGGAACTCGATTCCATGGCTCCAAAGCGGGATACTACCTCCCCGGATGGATATACGATGGAACAGCGAGATTCGATGAGAAGCTTTGTGAGCGCTGTGGTATAAATGCCCCGAATTTTGACCTTGGGCTTTCCCATGGCTCCGCAGGCGGACGATTCAGTAGTTCTTGGATTTGACCGGTCCTCGCCTTCCCCCGTGGGTTTGCCGGGGCCTTCTCCTCGCGCGGCCTTGGGGTTTTACATCGGCCTTGAACTGCATACTGGCCGACTTGATCCCCCGTTCAAAGTCCCCTTGGGAAAACCCGATGAGGAATTGTCTCCCGAGGTTAGAACGAGCAGCGTCCCTATCCAACAGCATCTCCTTCCCCTCTGAGCCAATGAGAGGCAGAGAATCGGGCTTCGCCGCCCCGGAGGGGATCCTCTTTAGATCGATAACACTCTTTCTCACCTCGGCAAAGGAGAGGCCCGCATCAAGAAGCCCCCGAGCAGTTCTCAACCCGATGAGATCTTGAGATGTATAATATTTCCTCGTCCCGATTCTGACGCTCGGCGTCAAAAACCCAATCTTATCCCAATATCGGAGTCTCCCCGCTTTGAATCCGAATAATCTCTCTATGTCCCTAGCGGAATAGAGCTTCTCCATTACCCTCAGAGCAACCCTTGGGTTACGAGCCACGGCCCCTTCCACTCTATCACCGCCATCAACCGAGTCAAGGGGAAAAGGGCCCGGAGTTTCCTTACTTCTTGCTAAAGGCGCTTGTGCACGGGCAAATTTTGGACATCTGGGAATCCGGAAAAGGAGCTCTGAGCGCGAATGATATTTTTTCGAGAACCACTACCAGGCAATCGGAGCGGCTGCTAAGCAAGTTCTGAGTTAAGGGCGGCATAGACGATGGAATCGTCGAAAAAATATGTTTGAGCAGCGATGAGCGACTTTTCCGGATATCTCGGGTCATTTCGGGAGTATTGGAGTGAAGGAATACGCGCGTTCACGGCTGAAAAGCATATTTCAATGTTAAATCAATAGGTTACAATAAATGCAGGTGGAAAACTCAGGAACCTCCCGGAAAAGGGCTATCCCCATTTGACCCAAAATGTAGTATGGTGACGATGCGAGAGTATGCAATGCCTTCCCTCGGATAAGAAGCCGATTGGGGTACGCAGAAACTGGTTCGACCAATAACCCCGAAATGACCAACCAACGGAGGAAGAGGAAGATGAAATCCGATTGGATCAGGAGGATTCTGGTGGTCGGAGCGGGAACCATGGGACACGCCCTTGCTCAGACCTTCGCCCAAGGAGGCTATCCGGTAGCCCTCGTCGACGTCCACGGGGAAATACTCGAGAGGGCGGTAAGCCTCATCGCCTCCAATTTGAGGACGCTTGAGGATCTCGACCTTCTTGATAAGGGAAGGGCAAGGGAAATCATTGACAGGATCGATCTCCTCACATCATTGGAGGAGGGCGCCCAGGATGCAGATTTCGCAGTAGAGGTCATCTCCGAGGACCCGAGGGCAAAAGAGGAGCTGTTCGGGCGATTGGAAACGTTTTGCCCATCACGGGCAATCCTAGCAAGCAACACCTCTTATCTTGACATATTCAAATTCAAAACCCTTGAGAGGCTTGAAAGGATACTGATCACCCACTGGTATGCTCCACCCCATATCATTCCGCTGGTGGATGTGGTAAAAGGACCCCGAACATCGCGAGAGACGGTGGAAACCGTGGAAAACCTCCTGGTGAAGCTGGGGAAAAAACCCGTCGTCCTAGAAAAGTTTATCCCGGGATACATCGTCAATCGATTACAACGCGCCCTGGCAAGGGAAATTTTCCACCTGCTGGACAATGGATACGCCACCCCGAAGGATATCGATACCGCCGTCAAGGCCAGCTTGGGCATTCGAATTCCCATTCTCGGCGTGGTGCAACGGTATGATTTTGCCGGAATCGATCTGGCCTACCAGTTCATGAAGAACCCATCCATCCATTTGGCCTCCGAGGATAAACCGTCAGAAACCCTCAAGACGCTCGTCGATAGCGGTCACTTAGGCGTGAAATCGGGAAGGGGGTTCTACAATTACTCGGGCAAGAAAGTGGAGGAGATCATGCAGGACCGGGACAT
>Ga0180438_10007429_pt1 | contig 14289 bp, 14 predicted proteins | sample SS_ome_12_FD_132455 | JGI IMG/M metagenome (GOLD analysis project Ga0180438, IMG submission 132455) | Hypersaline lake sediment archaeal communities from the Salton Sea, California, USA - SS_3_D_2 metaG | ecosystem: Environmental > Aquatic > Non-marine Saline and Alkaline > Hypersaline >... | reverse complement strand
TTCTTCAGCGTGATGCCCCCAGACGCCTCCAGCAGGGCGCGCCCCTTGGCGAACTGCACCACCTTCTTCATATCGGCCACCGGCATGTTGTCCAGCATGATGATATCGGCTCCGGCCTCCAGTGCCTCCCGCGCCTCGTCGATACTGGTAACCTCTACCTCCACATTCAGCGTGGAGCGCTGTGACGCCTGCTCCACCGCCTGTTTCAATCCGACGCCGAAGGAGCGCAGCGCCGCCAGGTGGTTGTCCTTGATCAATATGCCGTCGCCGAGGTGCGCCCGGTGGCTCCTGCCCCCGCCGACGCGCACCGCGTACTTCTCCAGCAGCCTCATCCCCGGCGTGGTCTTGCGGGTATCGGTGATCTGGGTATCCAGCCCCTTGACCGCCTCCACGTAGCGCGCCGTCTCGGTGGCGATACCGCTGAGGTGGCACAGAAAGTTGAGCGCCGTGCGCTCCCCCTTCACGATGCTGGCCACCTTCCCCTCCATCCGCGCCACGACATCGCCCCTCTCGATTCGGGCCCCGTCCTGCTTCAGAACCTCCACCTGCAAGCCGGGATCGACACAGCGAAAGACCGCCTCCACCACCGCCACCCCCGCCAGCACGCCATCCACCTTGACCAGTATGTGCGCCCTGGCCTCCAGCTCCGCGGGGATGACCGCGTCGGTGGTCACGTCGCCGGAGGCTATGTCCTGCTCCAGCGCCCGTTCGACGAGGTCTTCCACCATGTCCCATTGATTGATCAGCGGTTCATGCATAAAATACCCTCGACTTCTGACCCATCGTCGTCGCGAATCCCACTATACGGGCGGTATGCCCAATCGTCAGACTGCGAGCGTCTAACCCGTCTTCCTGAATACGATGTGCCTGAGCCACGAATCCGAGTGCTCCGGGAAGTCGGAGCGGTAGTGAGCGCCGCGGCTCTCCTTGCGGGCCAGCGCCGCCTCCGCCATCAGCCGCCCCGCCAGTACCATATTGCCCAGCTCGTAGGTGGGACGGTCCGCCGGCCCCTTCAACGCCGCGTGCCACGACGCCAGTATCGATGCCGCCCGCTCCAGACTGCCACCCGAGCGCACGATGCCAACGCTGTCCCACATCAGGTTCTGGAGCGACGCCCGGCTGAGGCGCGGGGCCCTGCCCTTCGCTCTGCGCTCGCCGAGGGTGAAGCATTCCCCCTCGCCGGGATAAGGAACTGCATTCCCTTCCCGCACCCGGTCCACGATGCGCTTGGCGAAGACCACCACCTCCAGCAGCGAGTTGGAGGCCAGCCGGTTGGCGCCGTGAACCCCGGTGGAAGCCACCTCGCCGGAGGCGAACAGCCCGGCGATATTGGTCTCCCCCCAGGCGTTGGTCCTCACCCCACCCATCATGTAGTGAGCGGCGGGCGCTACCGGTATGTATGACCTGGTTATGTCAAGGCCATTGACGTAGCAGAAGCGGAATATATGGGGGAAGCGGGCGGTCACCTTGCGCGGGTTAAGGTGGGTGACATCTAGGAATACGCGGTCGCTGCCCGTCTTCTTCATCTCGGCCACGATGCCTCGCGCCACCACGTCGCGGGGGGCCAGCTCCCCCTGCGAGTCGTAATCCAGCATGAAGCGCCTGCCGTCGGCGTTGCGCAGGACGCCTCCCTCGCCCCTCACCGCCTCGGAGATGAGGAACGGGGTCACGCCGGTGAGTCGCAGCGCCGTGGGATGGAACTGGAAGAACTCCATATCGTTGATCTCCGCACCGGCGTTGTAGGCCAGGGCGATGCCGTCGACGGTAGCGATGTCGGGGTTGGTGGTGAAGTTATACAGCTGCCCCCCTCCCCCCGTCGCCAGTATCACCGCCCGCGAGCGGAACTCCTCGGTCGCGCCGGTGCGGATGTCGAGAGACTTTACTCCCTTCGCTACACCATCATCGACGATGATCTCGGTAACCAGGCTGTACTCCAGTATAACGATCTCCGCCAGCCGCGCCAGGCGGCTCAGCGTGGTCTCGATATGCTCACCGGTGGCATCCCCCCCGGAGTGCAGGATGCGGGGCACGCTGTGCGCCGCCTCCCTGGTGAGCGCCACCTCGCCGTCCATGGTGTCGAAGTGGACGCCGAAATTGATCAGATCGGCTATGCGGTCGGGCCCTTCATCCACCAGGATGCGCACCGCCTCCTCGTCACACAGGCCGGCCCCGGCGGCGATGGTGTCCTTGAAGTGCAGCTCCGGCGAGTCGCCGATCCCGATGGCCGCGGCGATGCCCCCCTGCGCGTGCTTGGTGTTGCAGTCGTTGATGCCGGCCTTGGTCAGCACCAGCACGCTGCCATGCCCCCGCGCCAGCAGCGCGGTATACAGCCCGGCGATGCCGCTGCCCACGATGATGTAGTCGTACCGCTTCATGGCTGCCCCTATGTTACATCCAGCATGCGGTCGAGGGCAAGCTTGGCCTTCACCCGGATGTCCTCGGGAACGGTCACCGCGTTGCGCCGCTGCTCCATCGTCCGCACGACGCTCTCCAGTGTGGTCTTCTTCATGTTGGGGCACACCAGCCCCTGGCTGATGGGGTAGAACGCCTTACCCGGGTTGGCCTTGCGCAGCGGGTGCAGGTGCCCCACCTCGGTGCCGATGAGGAAGACTTGAGCCTCGCTCTCACCGGCGTATCGGATCATCTGAGAGGTGCTGAGCGCCGCGTCCGCCCTCTCGATCACCTCCGGCGAGCACTCGGGGTGCACCAGTACCACCCCGTCGGGGTGCTGCTCCCGGGCGAGATCGACGTGCCGCGGTATCAGCCGCTGGTGCGGCGGGCAGAAGCCGGGGTACAGAATCACCCGCTTTGCGGTCATGGTGGAGATGTAATGTCCCAGGTTCCAGTCGGGCACGAACAGTATCTCATCCTGGGGCATCGATTCCACCACCTGCAGGCCGTTGGCCGAGGTGCAGCAGGCGTCGCTCAGCGCCTTGACCGCCGCCGAGGAGTTCACGTAGCTGACCACCGCCGCTGCGGGGTAGCGCTCCTTCCATTCCAGCAGGGCCTCCGCCGTGATCATGTCCGCCATGGGGCAGCCGGCGTCCCTCTCCGTCAGCAGCACCGTGCGCTGCGGGTTGAGGATGTACGCGCTCTCGGCCATGAAATGCACTCCGGCGAAGACGATGACCTCGGCATCCACCTCGGTGCACTTGCGCGCCAGCTCCAGCGAATCTCCGGTGATATCGGCGACGTCCTGCACCTCCGGCCGCTGGTAGTTGTGGGCCACCAGCACCGCGTTCAGCGACCTCTTGAACTCGTCGATCATCTGCCGAGCGGCATCCGTATCGATTGTGCTATCCATCACCTTTATCCATCTTAACGTCAGATTTACCTCGAGCGCCCTTCATGTAGGCATCGGCGCAGTGCTGGCAGCAGAAGAAAAACTCACTGTCCCCCTCTTTTATCTTAACCGGGCTGTCAACCACCGTCCTCCCGCAGGCCTGGCATTTCACTGCCTTGCCCCTCCGCTTGGCCCACAGCTTCCTCCCCTGAGTATATAAAATCAGGACGAGGAGAACCGCAGCGCAAACCGAGGCGAAGGTGGTATTTATCACAGCCACCCCACAAAGCTGAAGAGATATGCCATCGCGATGGACAGCACCATTATCGACGCGAGGTACAGGGCGACGGTGCCCTTACCCATCGCTTTCCCCACCACCAGCACCGTCGACAGGTTCGTCGCCGGCCCCAGCAGCAGGAAGACCAGCCCGGCGGCGGGGTTCATCCCGCTGACGACCAGTGCGGCAACGAAGGGCACGGAGGCCGTGGAGCAGATGTATATCGGCGTGGCCACCGCCGCCATTATCACCAGGGCCGTCAGCCCCCCGCCGAGATATTCCCCGATGTAACCCTCGGGCACCAGGGCGGAGATGACCGCTGCCGCCGCCAGGCCGATGAGGATCCAGTGGCCGATGTCCTCCCCCATCTCGATGAAACCGTAGCGGAAGGTGGTTTTGACACGCTCCTTAAACCCGTATCCCGGTGGGGTCACCGATTCAGCGGCGGTGCAGCTCGTCTGGCCTTCCCCCGCATCACAACCGCAGGTAGCCGTCTCCTGCGGTAACCCTCGCGGCCCCTCCCTCAGCAAGAGGAGGGACAGCAGCCCGGTAGCGATGGCTACAACGAAAGCGGTGATGATGTATGCCGCGGTGAATTTCCCGCCCAGCATGCCCAGCGTGAGCAGGATGGCGGTGACGGTAGTCGCCGGCGTGGCGATTAGGAAGGCCAGCGTCGCCGCCCGCGACGCCCCCTGCCGGTACAGCGCCATCCCGGTGGGGATCACCCCGCAGGAGCACAGGGGCAGGGGTATCCCTATCAACGTAGCCGTCAGTATCGACCGGACACTGCCCCTGCCGACATAGCGCATGACGACCTCCGAGGGGACAAACGCCTTCAGCAGGCCGGCGAACAGCAGGCCCAGCAGCAGCCACGGGGCGGCCTCCACCAAGAACCGCCAGAACTCCGCCAGGATATCCACGAACCACATGCTCAGACCACCACTTCCCCCCGCAGCGACCACGGGCCGGCGTGCGTGATCTCGACATCGACCATCTGCCCCCTGCGGTCGACACTATCTTCGAAAAAGACCAGCTTGTCGGTGCGCGTGCGCCCCCACCACTTGCCCTTCTTCCTGCCCTCGACCAGCACCTCGATCCTTTGCCCCATGAGCCTACCGTTTATCTCGGCAGCGATGCCCTCCTGCAGGGCCTCGACCGCCTTCCTGCGGCGCACCTTCTCCGCATCGGGGACATCGTCGGCCAGCTTTCGTGAGGCGATGGTGCCCGGCCGCGGCGAGTAGCAGGCGACGTGCACCGTGTCGAACCTCGACTCCCGCAGCAGATCGAATGTCCGCTGGAACTGCTCCCCGCTCTCGCCGGGGAAGCCGACGATGACGTCGGTGCTCAGCGCGACGTGGGGTATGGCGCGGCGTATCCTCTCGACGAGCCTTACATACTGCCCGGCGGTGTAGCCCCGCCTCATTGCCTCCAGGATGCCGTCGTCGCCCGCCTGCACCGGGAGGCTCACGTGCTCGCAGACCCTGTCCAGCCGCGCCATCGCCTCGATAAGCTCATCGCTCATGTCCTTGGGGTGGGAGGTGAGGAAGCGGATCCGTTCCAGGCCCTCGACCGCGTTTAGCTGGTGGAGTAGAGCGGCGAGCGAGGCATCCCCGTCCAGGTCGTGGCCGTAGGAATCGACGTTCTGCCCCAGCAGGATGACCTCCTTTGTGCCGCGCGAGGCCAGCCCTTCCACCTCATCGACGACCTCGTCCACCGGGCGGCTGCGCTCCCTGCCCCTGCGGTAGGGCACTATACAGTAGGAGCAGAAGTTATCGCAGCCTTGGATTATGTTAACGAAGGCGCTGGTGGCGGGTTTGGCAGCCAGCGAACGAGGGTCGACGCCGCCCGATGCCAGCCCGCGCCCTTCCATGAATCGAGACAGCGCAGACAGATCCTGCGGCGGGAAGAACAGATCTACGTGGGGGAACCGCTGCTGCAGGCCTTCGATGTCCGAATCCACCATGCAGCCGGTGAGGGCCAGCACCCTGCCCCCGCGACGCGACCTGAGCGATTCCAGTTTGTGGACCACCTTGCCCTCGGCGCTCTGCCGCACCACGCAACTGTTCAGCAGCACTATGTCTGCCCCATCGGCACTAACCGAACGGGTATAGCCCGCCTGCTCCAGATATGCGGCTATACCATCCGAATCGGCCTTGTTCATCTGACAGCCGATGGTCCAGATGTGGTAGCGGGGCATCAAAGGCTCCTAGAAATAAGATAACCCCTTCCTCAGGGGCTGTCAAAGACTTATATCACATTTCTATGGCGGAGGGAGAGGGATTCGAACCCTCGACCCCGATTACTCAGGGTAACCGCTTAGCAGGCGGCCGCACTAGACCACTATGCGATCCCTCCCCCGCCAATATAGCATAAAGGACAGCCTTTTTTCAACGATATTGCTTCGATCCCTACCCTATGCTATACTAAGCTGTGCTTTATCGCACATGACAGAATCACCATAAAGGGGGAGCATGGAAGAGGAAAGGACAGAAACAGAGGAGGTATCCATCAAGTCCCTGCTGGCATCGGGCGCCCATTTCGGCCATCAGACCAGCCGCTGGAACCCGCGGATGAAGAAGTACATCTTCACCGCCAGGAACGGCATCCACATCATCGACCTGGAGCAGACCGCTGCCATGTTGAATAAGGCCTATGAGTATGTCCGCGACCTCGTGGCCAAGGGCGAGAGCATTATATTCGTCGGCACCAAGAAGCAGGCCAAGGAAGCGGTGGAGGAAGAGGCCAAGCGTTGCGGCATGCCCTACGTGAACCAGCGATGGCTGGGGGGGATGCTTACCAATTTCAACACCATCCAGTCCCGTATCGACTACCTGGTGCGCCTGGAGGACCGCAAGATGAGGGGCGAGTTCGAGTTCCTGCCCAAGAAGGAAGCCATGAAGCTGGAGAAGGAGATTGAGCGCCTCAACCGGCAAACGGGCGGCTTCAAGGAGATGACCAAATTCCCCAGTGCGGTGTTCATCGTCGACCCGGCCAAGGAGAGGATCGCGGTCACCGAGTCGCGGCGTACCGGTGTGCCCATCGTAGCCATGGTGGATACCAACTGCAACCCCGATGAAATCAACTACGCCATACCCGCCAACGACGATGCGGTGCGGACGGTTAAGCTGATCTGCGCCCGTATAGCCGATGCGGTGATAGAGGGCAAAGAAGCCCACGCCCTGGCCGAGATGGTATCCGAGGAGGCTCAAACTCCCGAGTTCATGGAATCGCTTACTTTCAGCCCGGAAGGTGAGGAGTAACATGGTAACAACCGACATGATCAAGGACCTGCGGGAGAGGACCGGAGCCGGCATCATGGACTGCAAGCGAGCACTTCAGCAGGCGGACGGCGATCTGGAGGGCGCCGCCGCGATCCTCTATGAGCAGGGCTACCAGAAGGCGGAGAAGAAGGCCGAGCGTGAGGCCAGGGACGGCCTGGTGGAGGTCTATATCCACACCGGCGGACGCATCGGAGCCCTGGTGGAGTTGAACTGCGAGAGCGACTTCGTGGCCCGCACCGAAGACTTCAAGTGCCTGGCTCACGATATCGCGATGCAGGTGGCAGCCACCGACCCGCAGTATGTATGCGTCGATGACATGCCTCAGGGGGACGAGGCCGATGGCGAGCTCGATCCCGTCGAGGTATGCCTGCTCTCCCAGCCGTTCATCAAGGACCCGCAGCGGACCATCCAGGACATCATCACCGAGACAGTGGCCAAGGTCCGGGAGAATATCAAGGTGCGGAGATTTGCCCGCTTCGAGCTGGGCAAAGATTGACATATGGGAACGTCCCGGTACAAGCGCATCCTGTTGAAGCTCAGCGGCGAGGCCCTCACCGGCGATACGGGGTATGGCATAGACATCGCCACGCTGAGGAATTTCGGCCAGCAGATAAGGCAGGTGATGGACACCGGGGTGGAACTGGCCATCGTGGTAGGTGGGGGGAACGTGTGGCGTGGTGAGACGGCGGAGGCCATGGGCATGGAGCGGGCTACCGCCGACTACGCCGGCATGCTGGCAACGGTGATTAACGCCCTGGCTTTGCAGGACGCCCTGCAGAAGGAAGGGGTTGATACCCGCACCCAGAGCGCCCTCACCATCCAGTCGGTGGCCGAGCCCCATATCCGGCGCCGCGCCATGCGCCACCTGGAGAAGGGCAGAGCGGTCATCTTCGCCGGCGGCACCGGCAATCCCTACATGACTACCGACACTGCAGCTGCGCTGAGGGCTATCGAGATCGGGGCCGATGTGCTGCTCATGGGGAAGCATCAGGTCGATGGTGTCTACGATGCTGACCCCATCAAGAAGCCGGATGCCAAAAGGTTCGACAGCATCAGCTATTCCGAGGCCCTGAAGCTCCATCTGAAGGTTATGGATGCCACCGCCCTGTCCCTCTGCCGCGAGCACAATCTGCCCATAGTGGTATTCGATCTCAGCGCTCCCCAGAGCATCGTTAAGGCAGCCGAAGGAGAGGTGGTCGGCACCACAGTCACCAGCTAGAGTCAGGCGATGATTGAAGAAGTGCTATCGGACGCCAGTTCCCGGATGGGGAAGACCATCGAGGCCCTCAAGAAAGACCTCGCCACGGTGCGCACCGGCAGGGCCACCCCGGCACTGGTCGACAGCATCAGGGTAGAGTACTACGGGGTGCCCACGCCGCTGAAACAGATAGCCAACATCTCCGCGCCGGAGGCCCGTCTCCTCGTCATCCAGCCGTGGGACCACAGCACCATCGGCGAGATCAAGAAAGCCATCCTGAAGTCGGAGCTGGGGCTAACCCCCACCAGCGATGGAACCTTCGTACGCCTGCCAATCCCTCCCCTCTCGGAAGAGCGCCGCAAGGAGCTGGTCAAGGTGGTGCATAAGAAGACCGAGGACGGCCGGGTGGCCCTGCGCAACGTCAGGCGGGACGCGCTGGAGATGCTGCGCGAGCTCGAGCGGGAGAAGGAGATCTCCCAGGACGAGCAGAAGCGCGCCCAGGAGCGCCTCCAGGAGATCACCGACAATTTCATCGCCGAGGCGGGCAAGGCGGCAGAGGCCAAAGAGGCCGAGCTGCTGGAGATTTAGGGCGGGCCCGGCAAGCCCGGCTACGGATACGGCAGTGGCGCAATCCGAAATCAAGCACATCCCTCAGCACGTGGCCATCATCATGGACGGCAACGGCCGCTGGGCCGCAGAGCGAGGTCTGGCAAGGCTCGACGGACACCGCGCCGGCACCGAGAACATCCGCCGCGTGATCCGCTGCTTCTCCGACCGCGGGGTGAAATACATCACCCTGTACGCCTTCTCCACCGAGAACTGGAGCCGCCCCCGCCCCGAGGTTGAAGGCCTCTTGCGCATCCTGGAGCAGTCCATCGACCGCGAGACCCGCAATCTCCACCAAGAGGGTGTCAGGATCATCCACCTCGGCAGCAACGAAGGCTTTTCCGATACCCTCAAGAAGAAGCTTCAGTACGCGCTCGACCTCACCCGGGACAACGGCCGCGTTACCCTATGCCTGGCATACAATTACGGCGGCCGCGCCGAGATAGCCGAGGCGGTGAAGCGCATCCTGCAGAACGGCGTCCCCCCCGAAGATGTCGACGAGGAGCTGATATCGCGCCACCTTTACACCGCCGGCCTGCCCGACCCCGACCTGATCATCCGCACCGGCGGCGAGATGCGCCTCAGCAACTTCCTCATCTGGCAGGCAGCCTACAGCGAGTACTACTCCACGCCCACCCTGTGGCCCGACTTCGACCCCGGTGAGGTGGAGCAAGCCCTTACCGCCTACAGCGAGCGGGAGCGCCGCTTCGGGGGGTTGAACAGCAAAGGCTAAACCTTAAAGAGATTCGATAATGCTTAAGAGATGGATTAGCGCACTGGTCCTCTTCGCCATCGTGTTCACCGTCACCTGGTTCGGCGACCCCGTATTCTCCATACTCATCGCCCTGGTCGCCGCAGTAGCAGCGGCCGAGTTCTACGGCATGCGCGGCCTGCCGAGGAGGCACCCCCTCACCGTTCTGGGGCTCATCGGGGTGCTGGCCTTCATCGGGGTGTCCCATATCGATTGCAGCTACGCCAAGCCCGCAATCACTGCGGCGGTGGTCCTGCCCCTGATCTGGCTCCTGTTACGGCCCCCGGCAAGGGACAGCGCATTCAAGTTGGCGTGGGCCCTCACCGGGGTCATCTATATCGGCTGGATGCTGAGCCACTTCATCCCCCTGCGCGAGCTGGCCGGCGGCCGGGACTGGGTGCTGCTGGCCGTGTTCACCAACATCGCCACCGACAGCGCCGCCTTCTTCGTCGGCAGCGCGTGGGGGCGTCACCGCCTCGCACCCCGCATCAGCGCCGGCAAGACGTGGGAGGGCTCGGTGGCGGGCTTCATCGCTGCAATAGGCACGGCAGTGCTCATGGTTTCCGTCCTGCCCCAACTCGATTCCATTCCCTACTGGCAGGCGGTGGTCCTCGGTGCCCTCATCGGCATCTTCGCTCAGGTCGGCGACCTCACCGAGTCGATGTTCAAGCGCAGCGCCGGCGTGAAGGACTCGGGCACCCTGGTACCGGGCCACGGCGGCATCCTCGACCGGCTGGACAGCGTCCTGTTCACCGGGGTGATCACCTATTACTACCTGATATTCGTGGTGATATAGAGCGGCGCGACCAGCCCCGCCGCTGCCGTCCTGCTTTGAACATGCGCCGCCCGCTATGTTACAATGGGCTGTAGTTCGATTCACTTCATGCGACGATTGGATATGGACAGGGATATTAAACGGCTGGCCATACTGGGCTCCACCGGCTCCATCGGCCGGCAGACGCTGGACGTGGTGCGCTCCTTCCCCCGGCGATTCGATGTGATCGGCCTGGGCGGGGGCAGCAACGCGGCGCTGCTGGCACAGCAGGCCGAGGAGTTCAAGCCTAAGTTTATCTCGACGGCCGATGGCGGGGGGCTGCCCGGCGCCGCTGCCGAGCCGCTGTCGCCTTCCGATATGGCGTCGCACCCCGATGTCGATCTGGCAATCATCGCCACATCGGGCAAAGCGGGTCTGGAGCCCACGCTGGCAGCCATCGAGGCGCACAAGCAGATAGCCCTGGCCACCAAGGAGGCGCTGGTTATGGCCGGTGGCATCATCATGGCCCGGGCAGCGAGCCACGGCGTCACCATCATGCCCATCGACAGCGAGCCCAGCGCGGTGTGGCAGTGCCTCCGCGGCGAGGAGCAGCCCGTCGCCCGTATCATCCTCACCGCCTCCGGCGGCCCGTTCCGCCACCTTACCCCCGACAAACTGAAGGCGGTGACCCCGCAGCAGGCGCTGGAGCACCCCACCTGGAACATGGGCCCCAAGATCACCATCGACTCCGCCACCCTGATGAACAAGGGCTTCGAGGCCATCGAGATGAGCTGGCTGTTCGGCGTGCCGCTGGAGGACATCCAGATCGTGATCCACCCCCAGAGCATTGTCCACTCCATGGTGGAGTTCGCCGACGGCTCGGTCAAGGCGCAGATGAGCATCCCCGACATGCGCTTCCCCATCCAGTACACCCTGTTCTACCCTGAGCGAGTGCCGAACAACCTGCTGCCCCGTATCGATTTCCTCAACATCGCCGATGCCTCGGCCACCAGCGCGCTGACCTTCGAGGCCCCCGACGCCGACAGGTTCCCCTGCCTGCGTCTGGCACTGGAGGCGGGGCGCCGGGGGGGCACTTGCCCCGCGGTGCTGTCCGCCGCCGACGAGGTGGCGGTGGCGCTGTTCCTCGACGGGCGCATCGGCTTCGCCGACATCCCCCGGCTGGTGGCCCAGGCACTGGAGCAGCACCACAGCATCGATAATCCGTCGCTGGATGATATCATCGCCGCCGACGAGTGGGCGCGGGGGAAGGTGCACGCATGACTATATTCCTCGCTATAATCGCTTTCCTGATCATCTTAATACTAGCAATTCTAGTGCACGAGTTCGGCCACTACATCACCGCCAAGGTATCCGACGTCAAGGTGGAGGAGTTCGGCCTGGGCCTGCCGCCGCGCATCTGGGGCTTCACCAGGGGCGAGACGATGTACTCCATCAACTGGATCCCCCTCGGAGGCTTCTGTAAGATGGCGGGGGAGGAGGACCCCGACGTGCCCCGCAGCCTGGCCAGCAAGAACATCAAGACCCGGCTCATCGTGCTCAGCGCCGGCTCGGTGTTCATGCTGCTGTTCCCCCTGTTCCTGCTGCCGGCGGCCTACATGACGCCCATGGATCGGGTGGACGAGGACGCCGGGATGTGGATCAGCGCCGTCGACGAGGGATCGCCGGCGGAGGACGCGGGACTGCAGGAGGGTGATATCTTCATCGAGGTCAACGGGCAGAAGGTACGCGACTTCGATGAGATGGACCGTATCATAGACCAGAACCGCGGCTCTTACGTCACCCTGATGCTAGAGCGGGACGGCACCGAGATCGAGAGGTCGGTGTACGCCCGTACCGAGGAGCAGACCCCGGAAGGAAGGGGCTCGCTGGGCATTATCCGGAGCTACCTCACGGAGACCAGGGCTTACCCCCCCTGGGAGGCTATAACCTTGGGCTTCAAAGACTATGGTGAGACATATGTAAATATTGGTACTGCCTTCGGTAGCCTTTTCAGTGGTGAGGTTCCGCTTAGTGATGCCATCGTAGGTCCTGTGGGTATAGCACATATCACTACTGAGATAATTGGCTTAGGAATGGGGAACCTGATCATGTGGGCAGTTATTATTTTAATAATACTGGGAATAGTCAATCTGTTGCCCCTGCCTGCCTTGGACGGCGGGAGGATAATATTCGTAGTCATTGAAGGCATCCGCCGGGGGAAGCGAATATCCCCTAAGAAGGAGGGATTGGTCCACCTTATCGGTTTTATAATGCTGCTTTTGCTGTTTGTTGTGGTAGGTTATAACGATATAATGCGTATTTTTGAGGGAGTTAGTTTCTTTCAATGATCCACCGACGAATGTCGCAGCCCATCTACATCGGCGGGGTGACCGTCGGCGGCGGGGCGCCGGTGGTGGTGCAGTCCATGACCAAGACCGACACCCGCGACGCAATGGCCACCGTGGAGCAGATACGCCGCCTGGAGCGGTGCGGCTGCCAGCTGGTGCGGCTGGCGGTGCCCGACGGTGAGGCCGCCGCCGCCATCGCCACCATCAAGCCGCTGACTTCGATCCCCATCATCGCCGATATCCATTTCGACTACCGCCTCGGCATCCTCGCCATCGAGAGCGGGGCCGACTGCCTGCGGCTCAACCCGGGCAACATCCGCGACCAGGAGCAGCTCACCGCGGTGGTGCTGGCCGCCAAGGAGAGGGACATACCTATAAGGATCGGGGTCAACGCCGGCAGCCTGCCGCCCGCGGCCAGCGCCGAGCACACCGTGCCGCAGCACATGGTGGACGCCGCCATGCGCTACCTGAAGTTCATGGAGCGCCTCGACTTCGACCTGATCAAGGTCTCGCTCAAGGCGTTCGACGTGCCCGACACCGTGGAGGCCAACCGCCTGCTCGCCGAGCGCATGCCCTACCCCATCCACCTCGGCATCACCGAGGCGGGGACACCCATGCGCGGCGCCATCCGCAGCGCGGTGGGCATCGGCATCCTGCTCAACGACGGCATCGGCGACACCATCCGCGTGTCGCTCACCGGCGACCCCTGCGACGAGGTGTCCGCCGGCTACGAGATACTCAAATCCCTCAACCTCAGCCGCCGCGGGCCCACGCTGGTGAGCTGCCCCACCTGCGGCCGCACCGAGGTGGATATAATGGGCCTTGCCGTCGAGGTGGAGCGGAGACTGGCGAATATCGACAAATCGATAACCGTGGCGGTCATGGGCTGCGTGGTGAACGGCCCCGGCGAGGCGCGCATGGCGGACGTGGGCATCGCCTGCGGCAGCGGCCGCGGGGTCATCTTCCGCAAAGGTGAGCAGGTGCGCACCGTGGAGGAGGCCGACTTCCTGACAGCGTTGATGGAAGAGGTGGAGAGGCTGTAATATACTGCAGCAAGTGAGATCATGGAACCGGAACAGATAGCAGAGCTATTCCAGAACAAGGACATCGCTGGCCTGGTCGGGGCTCTCAATGATGATGACAACAACGTGCGCCGGCTTGCCGCCGGTGCCCTGTGCAGGATCGGCCCCGAGGCAGAGGGCGCCGTCCCTGACCTCACCGCGGCGCTCAACGACTGGGACCCAGTGGTGCGGGCGGCCGCCGCCAGCGCACTTGGGGCCATCGGCCCCGCCGCTAAATCTGCCCTTCCGGCTCTCACCAGGGCAACGATGGATACCGACTTCATAGTGAGTATGTGGGCCACCAGCGCCCTCAGGGACATCCGGCCCCCTGCGGCAAAGGCAAAGCCGTCCCCCGATGTTCAAGCCCTGTTTGGATACAAGAGCAGAGGGGGCACCGAGAAGAGTATATTCGACTATATGAATCAGGGGGTGGTAACCGAGCCACCGTCCCTCAGGGACTTTTTTATATCATATCTCTTATCGGGTTTCTAATAACGAGTAATAGTGTGTAGAGGATATAACATGAGACTGTCGAATCTGTTCGGTAAGACGCTGCGGCAGCCGCCGGCGGAGGCGGAGAACATCTCCCACCAGCTCCTGCTGCGGGCGGGCATGATACAGCAGCTCGCCTCCGGGGTGTACTCCTACCTGCCGCTGTGCCTGCGCGCCATACAGAAGATAGAGGGCATAATACGCGAGGAGCTGGACGGCGCCGGCGCCCAGGAGCTGC
>Ga0180438_10007427_pt1 | contig 14290 bp, 11 predicted proteins | sample SS_ome_12_FD_132455 | JGI IMG/M metagenome (GOLD analysis project Ga0180438, IMG submission 132455) | Hypersaline lake sediment archaeal communities from the Salton Sea, California, USA - SS_3_D_2 metaG | ecosystem: Environmental > Aquatic > Non-marine Saline and Alkaline > Hypersaline >... | reverse complement strand
CTCCACAAACACACGTTCCACCCAAAACGAGTTTCAGCCTGGAGTACCGGGCAAGTGGATTGGGTACATCAAGAACAGCAGATCCTGCTTCTTCAAGCTCTGCAGAAACATCATTTCCAGATCCATCATCAGTCTGATCTTCCCAGGTTGAATTGTCAGAAGATGTCTGGACTGTAGCTACAAAGCTGGTGTCAAAAGTCCCACATGAGATAGCAAAAGCTGCACAGTCACCATTTGCATGGTCAACAGCATCTGTGTAGTGTGTATCAGCACCCCTTGAGAGGGCAGACAGTCCTTCTGCAATAGTATAGTTTGAGCCAGGATCCATTTTACTCATTTTATTTTCTCCTTTTAAATCATATCAAATCAACAAAAATTTATATTGTTATGCAGCAGTGGACAGAGCTACAGAACCTACATTTTCAATCACAGACCCATTGCCAGAAGAGTCAACCCAGATTGCAATGAATTCCCCACCTGCATCAAGGGTCACTACATCATTTGAGCCGTTGAATGTTCCTGCAGCCAAAGTGATGGTGTGAGATACTGTCCCAGATGCGCTTGTGTTTTTGATTGTTACCATACCTTGGTGGTCTGCAAGGTCTGCAATAGTCATTTCTGCAGCTACAGTTGCATGGTTCAACTCAATGTTCTGCACAGTTGCTGGGATTGCTCCAGATTCTGTGTATTCTGCTGTATTGGAGGACAGGTCTGAGGATTTGTTCATCTCAGCAGCAGATGCACCCACTTCTGTTCCATTAATGATCAGGCTTTGGGTTCTTGTTACAGGTCGTTCAAAATCAGTCATTTTTTTCTCCTTTGTGGGGGTCACAATCAACCCCCACAAATCAGCAGGTTATGCAGAGATTTTCAGACAAACAAAAGCCTCTGCCAGAGCAACACCGCCACCCACGCGCTTCTTCAGCAGGAATCCGGTTTGGTCATACTCAGCATACCGCTCAACCAGGCGGGTGATGGTCATCCCGGCTCTGTCCCGGATTTTATACCCAGACCTGAAATCACCAAAAAGCACCGGAAAGGCACCAGATGCAATATCAGGCATGCCTTCAGGGTTGATCACCGGTTTGCCAAGCAATGTGGGTGATCCACCTTTGTCAATTGCTGGATCCCACAGATATTTGCCCTCACCATCCTTAAGGCGGCGGTAAACACCTTCAGTTGTGGAGTTCATGGCCCATGTGGCATTCCGGCGATATGCTTTTTTGAGAGAATAAAGCATTGAGCTCAAGGCATCAATACCATTGTGTGTAGCATCAGAAACAGCAGCAGCAATGCCAGAGTTTGTTTTGTTTGCCTGAACAAGTGCATTGACAAGGATGCCTTTGGGTGAGTCAGGATCAGATCCAACAACAAAAGCATCATCCTCAGCCTCAGCCACTGCCAGCTCAAACCCTGTTTCCAGTTCTCCCATCACATCTGCAGCAGCATCATCAAGGGTGTCATTTGAGATCAAGGTCAATGCACGGACATTTTTCACAGGGATGAGAATCCCACCAGTGCTCAGAGTCTGCTGAGATACAGCAAGCCCACGTCCACCCCATGTGACAATGGGTTTGGAAAGTGCGCCCATCTTTACGACATCTCTGGAAGTGGTGCCCACCTGGCACAGCGGTCGAACTTCTGCTCGGTCAAAAGCTTTCATAATAATGTTGGACTCAAAATCATCCGGCACAAGAAACTGGCCATCATCATCAGCAGTGCCAGCAAGAGCACGCTTTTCATCAGGAGACATCTGGACAGCTGCATTTTCTCCCATTCCATATCGGATATACTTGTTGTATGCAACTTCCCTGAGCTCCATCTCAGGGGTCTTGCCAGGATCTGCACCGTCTCCAGTGGGCCGCGCAGCTCTTGCTTCCAGGGTTTTGATCTCTTTTTTGAGATCTGTGAGCTGTGTGTTCAAGGCATCAATGGTGCTTCTGTGCTCTGCAAGCAACTCACCGCTGCGTTTTTCAGATGCAGCCATTGCTTTGTCATTCTCAGATTTGAATGCCTCAAATGTCTGCCCCATTTCGTGTTTCAGTTCTTTGATCTTTGTTTCTGGCATTGTGTTCTCCTGAATTTGTTTTTACTGCTTTTTGTTGAATAGGTTGCTTCTCAATTCTTTGAAAAACGATTGGATCTCATCACCACCTTCACCATCTGACAAGGGTTGAGAATTTCTTGTCTCATCTGTCAACCCCAGCAAGGCAGCAATCCTGTCCCTTTCCCCCGCAGAAAGGCCAGATGCCCTTATTTCATTGGCTAAAGCCTCAATCTTTTTCCGATATTCCCTCTGGTGAACTGCTTGAAAAGACTCAGGCAGATCACTCAATTTGTGTCTTGATTCTTTGGGCAGGGTTTTGCCGCTGGTGAGTGTTGAGACATCTTCCTTTGTCAATGATGTCTCTGCGGTGAGACTCTCAACATTCATGTTGTTTATGGCTGCCTGGATCCCATTCCTGATTTCTCTGGGTGGAAGTGCTGTTTTCCTGGATTCAAAGTTATCATAATATTCATTGAGCCACTGCATGTATGCAGTGTGAAACTTCCCAATTGCTGTATCCACCAGAGTTATGGTCTCTTCTGAGTTCTTTGCTTCCCAGAAGATATCGTCAATTGTTGTTTCAATCCCCCAGATCAACTTCCATCCTCTGCTGGACAATTCATTATCAGTAATTGTCTGGTCGTAGTCTGTTGATCTTACATCTGTGATTACAGCCTCATCATTAGCCTGGAATACAACAGGGCCACACTCCAGCATATCAACTTCTTGGATGGATCTAACCCCTCTAACCCATCTTTCTTTCACAACATTGAAGCCAAAGGAGAAACACTCAACATCCTCTGCTTTTATGTGGTTGTAGGCATCCTGGCCAGCCCTGGTTTCAAGGTTGAACTTCACAGTTGCCAGCGGACCAATATCATCTTCCCTGAGCTCCAAAATTTTACCAGCAAGGGCATTGTGGTTCCAGATGAGCCGGGTGCCTTTGGCTCCACGTTTGCTGAATGTGTTGGCAAAAGACCCCTTCTCAAACTTGGATCTCCAGGAATCAACTGTATCCCATTTAGTCAGGTATGCAGTTACAACACCTTCATCCTCAACAGCCCTTACTTCACCAGAAGACCTTTGCTCCATCTTCTTTTTCATTGCTTTGTTTTTACCCATTTGTTTTCCCTTATCAATCCTCAGTTAGTCCAAAAGACAAAGTGCACCTGCAATTCACCCTTTCTGCTGGAGGCAACTGATTGTCAAGTGGAAACATAGCTTTTTTACCACCCACAATGAAAGATTCATCTATTGGGATGGTTTTCCCATTCATTTTTTTATGACTGTCGCGAACTTCTGATGATGCTGTTTCCCAAGTTTTTTCTGTTGCTCCAGATTGAGCAGCACCCAAGACTTGCCCCAAGTTTGCTGCAGTCCCTGTTATTGTCCTGGAAAGCATCAATGCCCTCTTTGGATCAAAGATGCCTGTATCAATGATTGCTTGCTGCAATTCGTTTACTGGTGCTCCGCTTTCAAGGGCAGATTCCACTTGGGCAATCAACTTGTCAACTGTTGTGGAATTTATGTTTGATATCTCAAACAAAATTACTGCTTCTTGCTTAAGATAGTTTGCTATTTCATCTGTTGGCATTGCAGCTCTTTTTTCAATTGCAAACTGTGTTGAGAACAACTGAGCTGTCTTAATGTAAGTCTCTGATATTATGTCAGAGAACAGCGATTCTGTTTTGCTTATTGCACTTTCTATATTGCCTTCTGTCCAATCTTTGGCTGAAAGGGTATCAAATACAGATTCTTGTTGAGTCTTCAAGATGTCTACAAATTTTGGAGTGTTTTGCTTTACCTGATCTTCAATCTGCTCTGCTGGGTCAAAATCAGCTCTTGTTTCCAAAATTATTTTTTTTTTAACAGGCTCTGAGCTTCTTACAGCAGAATCATTAGCAGGCACAGACGAATCACTTGAACTTCCTGGGTTGGATTCATCCCACCCTTCATACTCTTCAAAGCCAAAGTTGAATACTTTGTTGATCTGGGAAAAAGGCACACCCATCTCATAAAGTATCTTGCCTGTTTTTGCTTTTGCAAGTAGTGCCTCTCGGATAGCTGGCACAGAAGACACATCATATGATATTTTTTCACCTTGTTTCAACTCTTCTCTGAGGGCAAAGTTGAGTGTGTCTTTAATGTCATCAAGCAAAAACAGCATTGTACCAAACCAGAATACCAACTCAGATGTTTTATAGTTGTTCATGGTTGCGCCATCCATCACACCCGCATAAACAGGAGGCACACCAAAGGCAATGAATATCTCTTCTCTGTTTGATTTCCTGGAATTGATAAAATCCATTTCCGCTGGTGTGAGTGCTGTGCGAATATACTTTGCATTGGATCCAAGCACACCAAATGTTCTCTTGTTTCTGTGCCTTTCATTCAACTTGTCTGAGATTGCATCTGTTTCACTTTGGTCATTGAATGCTCGGTCAAAAGTGAATACCCCATCTATGATACCACGATTCTGGGATGTCGATTTGTTGAAGTCTACTTGGGAATTGTCAACATCTACAGCCTTTGCAGCAGCCTCTAATGGGGCAATCCCAAGCAGAGGGTTTGCAGGGTTGAAATATTTATAATGAATTATGTCTTCTTGTTGATATGTTACAGTCTTGCTTTTATCCAGCGCATACCCTTCCATCCATTTCATGGGGTCTTTTGTGGGTATAGGGTGCAGTCTATCAGGTGACACAGGCCATAGCTCAGTTGTCTCTTTGCCTGCTTTAGATTTGAGCAAATAAGCATTCCCTGACAGTTCAAGCCAAGACACAATCAACTCAAACACATCCTGTTTTGAAATGAAAGGGTTTGGGAATTCAAGAAGGTTTGCCAAGTGATGATTGTCCAACTTCTTCCCATTGCTGTCTACTACACACCATGGTACAGATCCTGCGGCCTTTGATTTGAGATATACAGACCTGTATACCCATGTGTTCTTTTTGTACCCTTCTTTGACTGCAGATTTTATGCTCCAGTTTGTGTAAGTTGGCTGCGGGGTCTGTGTCCTTTGGATTGTTGCAATGGACATGTTCCGCTGCTCTGATGGGGCAAAAAACTTTGCTATTTTGTGGAATGGATTCAACTTTAACCCCTCATTAAGATACAAACACAGTATTGTTCAATATTTCTGGATAAATGTATGCAACTTCAATACCATTCATGGTACAATCAAAAGCATCATCAAATGTCCCATTTGGAAACTCTTCAGTCTGATCTAAAATTATGCCTACATTTTGAACCTGATCATTTAGGTGGACTTTCCCTGCTCTTATTTCCGGCCCTGCATTTGATGATCGTTCGATTTTATCAACATTTCTTGGTATTGGTATCACCTTGTATTTTTTGTCTTCTAACTCTTGTATAAGTCCAACCCCAGATGATTTGTCCTCAATACAAAAGCCTCTAAATGGCCCGCCATACCTGGTGTGATTGTGCTTTTCATAGAATATGGTTGCTGCCCTTCGCAGTTGTGGTGCTGTAACCTTATCAAAAAACATATCAAGCAGGTATATACACCCATCAACTCCCATTGCCCAAAGTTGGAAGACTGTCCAGTCATTCCAATTATTTTTCTTTTGAGCTGTATCTGCTACAGCATAGGTGAATTTTATTTGTGGGAGCCTGTCCCACCATTTATACCAATTTTTATCAATAAGCTCACCACCAAGTACAACAGGATTGCCTTGATACAAAGATTGCCAAGAAGAGTTCAACATGATGGATTTTTTATCATTCAGAAAAGCCAATGATTTCAATTCTGGGAAAAGTGGATCACCTGCTTTCCTGTTTGTCTCATCATGCTCAGCAATTGCTGCATATTTAAATAAACTTATCTTGTTTGTATTCTTGTACTTTTCTATCAACCTGCCAACAAGATCATCAGTGTGCCAACGGGTCATCGTAACAACATATCCAGCCTGATCAGAGAATCTTGTACCAAAATCATCAACAAACCAGTTCCAAACTGTTTCCCGCTGTAGCTTTGAATTTGCTTCTTTCCTGCCTTTGAATGGGTCATCTATAAAACCAATGTCCAGGGATTCACCTGTAATTGGTCCACCAACTGTGGTGTTCCGGAAAGATCCTTGTCTTTTTACAAATTCAACTAAAGATGAGTTTTTTCTGTATTGCTCTGCTACTGTTACTACATTTTTTGCATTGATCTGAGTTTTTGGGAATATTTTCTGATATTTTTCTGATCCCATAACTCTTTGGACACCAGAATTACATCTCACACCAAGCTGTTCAGAAAAAGATGAGTAAACAAGCCTTAAATCTGGATCCAGACCTGCAAACCAAGAAACAGCATCTTCAACACACCAAGACTTACCATGCTGAGGTGGAACTGTAATTATGAGAATTGGTCTTTTGCCAGCCTTCAGATCTACATAAAATTGTTGAAATGATAAAGATAAAGATTGTATGAACCAGTTGTGTAAAAAATTTCCATGCCGGATAAAGCATCTATATGCAAAGAAATTTTTTCTTGATTTTTCTATCCACCACTGCTCAAGCAGATCAACATCAATATTTTCAGAAGACATATCATCCGCCAAAAGGTGACAGACCTATATTCTCATCACTGGTCTCAAAGTCAAGCCCGAAGCCCTTGACACCACGATTTTGATCAACCTCTTTAGCAGCTTTATTGGCCATTTTCTGGGCTTCTATTTGGGCCTTGAGTCTTATTATTTCCATAGCTTGACTGCTAATTTTTTTGGCAGTTTCACCACTCTCATTGGTGGTATTACTTTGGCCCCGGCCTGGCAATATCGTTTCCCCTTCTTCACCCGCTGAAGCGGAGGGGTCTTCAGCCAGATCAGAACTTTCACCAGGCCGGGATTCTGCCAAAGTTGGATCTGTTGTGTCACCCGATTCACAACTGTCCATTCCTGCACTATCAGAACTATGCATATTATCCAAATCAGGAATGCAGAAATCAGGGGCAGGAATGCCTCTGTCTTTCATCTGCTCTTCTGCTGATTTTGTTTGCACCTGGTTGACCACTACCGCTGGTGTTGCCTCTTCTTTGATTCCATATACATTTGCAGCCAGCATTTTGATCAAACCATTGTTGACATCCCTTGATGGTGAAAAGGCATTTGCCTGACACTTCTGTCTGAAAATCTTCTCACCTGCAGCCAGCCCGCACTCAACTGCCTCTCTGAAGTCTGGGTACTTCTTCACCCACGAAACTATGGTTGGTTTTGAACAATGGAAGGCGGCGCACAAATGTGCTTTGGTTTTTAACCCGTCTGACGATAAAATATCATATGCAATCTGGCAGAACTCTGGTTTGTATTTGAAGTTCCCCCAACCCTGTTTGAAGCCTATGTTTGTATCAACTATGACTTCTTGTTCTTTTGAATTTCCAGGTATTTTTGTAGCTGCCATTTTATCACCTTGCTGTCTTGCTGTCTTGTTGTCAATATTGTATTAGAAAATGATATAATTCATATAATTTCAACTATATTCAGTATACTATAAATATCAAAAAAAGTAAAATGTAGATATTTTTTTAACCAAATATTTTCTCCAGAATATCTTCTGAATTCATTGTTATTTTCCTTACCTTTTACCTTACACTCATCTTACACTCACCTTACATTCTGCTCATATTTTTGCTCATATTTTCCTCTTATTTTCTTTACAACCATAGCCAAATTATTACAAAAACCCTTTAGCACCCTGATATCCTTTTAAAACCGATAATCCCTTATTACTATACTATTTTTTTTTTTTTACTTTTTTTTAATACGTAACTAATAAATATAATTCAAATTTTCTCTCAGCTCGGTAATAGGATAAAGGTTTTAAAAGGTTTTTTTCGGCTAAAGGAACCGATTTATGATGTAATAATTTTGTGTGTTGTTGTTATATTGTAATTTTTATGGAAAAACTTAATTTTCGTTAACCTTAACAGCAGAATTAAGTTAACGAGAAATTACGTTTTCGTAATAAATAACAGTACCTTTAAATTTTTAAGAAGAGTTTTTATAGATTTTTCTTAATCTCTTTGATGTTAAATAATTACTTATTTTACTTTATTTTTTTCAGCAATCCTGTAAAAAGTTACCAAAAAAACTAAAATTACAACAATCATTTTGCCATAAAATTGTTATTTTTTACTATGATATGAATTTTCTTCTATTTTTACCAAATTCACCCTCAACTTTGGTAAATATTTATTCAAAATTTCCTGATGACAAAGCAAAAAAATACCAATAATAACAAGCAAAATTTGCTCATCACTATTGGTATTTTAATATCCATGGATAAATATTATGGATAAATATTATGGATTATTTTCTGAATTTATATCATCTTCTGTTCCATCCACATTTATTTTTACACGCCAATTTGTGCCCCTTATTTTTGAAATCCTAACCAACTTCATATTACCAACAACATTATCTTTTAGTGACAACAAGTGCCGACCAAGGGTCATCAAGTTGCTGAGTGCTTTTTCACCAAACAATTCTTCAATTGCATCAGCCAGATCAGACCCATCACTGTCCATCTTACCAGCCTCACCATACCCACTGACAGTGGTAATTATGTCCTTTGTCTTAAAAGACTTATTTTCAAATTCATTGTGTAATGCTTCAAGTAATGAAATCTTAGCAAAATGCCCATCATCCTCAAAGCTATTTTCTGTGAATTTATCCAACAAGTCTATACCAGAAATATTCAAGATTGGAAGTCTGACCATTCTATCCCATTCTTTAAAGCGGGATTGAGTTGTACAACTTACTTTTGAACTGTCAACACTACTTCCTGATATGATGATTGATAGTGCTGCTGACAGAATCTTTTTTCTGTTGTCTGCTGCCCATTTTCCAATATCACCCCTGTTGAAACACCTTTGCTCTGGCCTTTCCATATTTGGCACTATCCGACAAGGTAATATCCTGGTTGCAAAGTCCCCTTTGAATAATATGTTATTTCCTGTGAATAACCACAATACGTTTGCTGGTACTGTTTCGGTTTCGTTGTCTCCTAATTTCCTTCTGGAGTATGTGCTTGATGTCATTGCTTTTGCTAACTCATTTGATTTTACTGCATCACCCATAGGTATATTATCAAACAACACAGTGCTGTGTCCTTCTCTTAATATTGCCAACAAGTGCTTCCCCATCTCTTCATCATTATCACTCCACCCAGTAGCAGCAGCAGGCCGGTTGTATACAGCATGAGATATGAGTTGCACAAGGGTTGTTTTTCCACTGGAAGGTTTAGGAGACACCATGGCAAATCCCGGCATCCCTGTGTCACCAGCAATAATTGGCCGCTGAACAGCAGTAAGTAGTGCCCCCACTGCTACTGCTTGGTCAAGCTTAGTATCAAAGGGAAACTCAGCAAAAACATTGTTTATTAGGTATTTATATGCCACAGAAGGGGTCATCCTTATTAGGGATAATTTTTTGTGAAGAGATGAGTATAACCCAGTGTCTGGGTCATATCCTTTTTTTTGAGATAGCTTGAAATCTAATGTTATGAATGGGTGTTCAACCACACCTGTCAGTGGTCTCCAGTTTGCATCAGTTGATGGTATTGCTTTTAGTATTGAGTCTGGACACAGGATTCCTTTCCCTGCTTCATTCAGATATACAATATCTTTTTCAACTATGCCTCTTGTTATTGCCAATTGCTTTGATATGTCTTGTACAACTGGCATCTTTGGGTAGTCTTCACCTAATTCTGCTTTTTCTATGACTTGCCTGACTGTTTTTGGTTGAGCCTCTGTGATTCTTACAATTGTGCTTCCCATTTTATAAACCCATGGTTTCTTTGATGAAGCAGCCATTATTTGAGCAGATTGCTGCAAAACAGACCCATGATTATTTGTTGATACTTCTATTTCCACAAGCCCACGTGCAAGCCTTTGTTCTGATTCAATTTTCCTTGCAATCTCTTTCTGTTTCTCCAGGTTCTCTTCTTTTGCCACTTTCATGACTGAATTGATTGATCTTCTGCCAACTTGCAATTTGTCTTGTACTTCTTGCAGTAATTGCTCCTGGTGGATTGGGTCAAATGCAAGTAATTTCTCAGTGAATTGTTCTTGCACAACAACTTCTTGATTGCTTTGGATCCACTTTACAGCATCATCAAAAGAAGGTTCATTGACAATATCCGCAGCAGACTCAACAAGCCGGTCAATATCAGAAAACCGCTCACTCCAGCGGGCATTGTGATCTTTTTCTGGGATTGAAAGCATTATGCCTTTGATTGTGTTTAATACTTTCTTTTCTGACATCCTGTCATTCATCAAAGACAATGCCATTGATCTTACATTTTCGTGAAATTTTTTGCCTGATATTATTTCTTTTGTGGCAACAGCTATATCAAAATCAAAAATATTCTGTTTTGTTGGAATAGCAAGATCAGAAAGGTTGTGTTTTTTATAACCTTGTATTTTGTACGCATCACCCGGAGACCACTTTAAACTTCCATCTTTTTCAACCAACCCAATAAAATTATCTTCTTGAATTGGATCATCTTTTCCAACACAAATACGTCGTTGTGTGTAAACAGGTTGTGTAGCCACAAGCACAGAATCATCAATGATATTACCCCAGCCTTTTTTGTCATTGTATGATTTTATCCATTCACGAATATCCACATTAAAAGCTGGATTTTCAAGCCAGAAAAATATATGAACTTTGAGCAGATCACTTGTGAGTTTATATGAAGATGAGAATTGATATATGTAGCTGGCTTTGTGGAATTGTGGAGGCAACTCATTGATGATAAAATCCTCAACAGATTCACCATTGTATCCATCAACATCAAAACAAAAACAACTTATCATCCTGTCACAAATAGTGGGCTTCAAATTGTCTTTGCTGTCTTTTCTTTTCCTTCTGATCATACATGATAAATCTATATCATCAGATTCAATGAACCCACCATGTATCATAAAACAAGGGTGTTCTTGATTTTCCAATAATAATTCATACACATCATTTATTGAATTTGCTTTGCACCTGAAACCTTTGAATTTTTTACCTGCTTTATATGACTTTGATAATTTCCACTGAGCAGACTCAGGGTCAAACTCAAAAGTTTTTGTTGCTGTTTTGCCCTTCAATGGCATCATAAAATTTATTGATGTGGCTTGGGAGTTAGAATCAGGCAGTTTTGTCATCAGGGTGTTGCCTCCATAATTTTAAAATAAAGTTATTTACAGAACAATATTACTAAAATACAATTTTTAAATTAATAATGAAATTAGAAAATTACCCTTATATATACGATAATAAATATGGAAAAGGAAATGTTTTTAAAAAAAATTGGTGGATATCTCTTTTCCAAAAATGCTAATTTATATTAATTCTGTCTTGTGTGTAAAAATACCACTGAAATATCATGTTGAATATTGCTGAAAAAATCTAATGATTTCAATCAGTAGTGTTTTTAAAAGTTATTGATACGAGTGTATGCACAGTTCCCCAACTGCTTTTAAATTGGCTATTCTGCCACCAGGATTTTAATTCACACAAAATTTATGTTTTTGAAAGCACAGGAAGCATGGATTATTTTTAAAAAATAACCTTTAAACCCTTTGTGGTATGAGGTTTAAAGGTTATTTCTTAAAAATATCCTATTTTTTTTGAAAAATATATACAATAATATCAGTGCTTTATAAAATAAATTCAAAAAAATTGAAAAAACTTGTTTACTTTTTTATCTATATGTGTCATACTGTAGGTGAGTTCGGGGGATGGCAACCCTGGACTCGACACTGCCCTGGGAATACCAGGGTGCTGGTGCCCGCAAGGGGAGCTTGTTTCACCCACTATAATAGAAATATCCAGAGTGGATCTTGAAACACTATCGACCAGATTGGGGGATGTCTCTTCACAAGCAGGAAACCGTCAGAAAAACGGTCTTGTGTAAGCAGAACCTGATTTTAAATTGAGATCCTTTTTCTCTTCCCTTATATAAAAGGCTGTGTGGCCTTTCTGAAGATTCAAAAATGATGAAATATAATGGTTATATAAAAGGAGAACAAAATGGGAATCAATGCAACGATGAATGTTGATATTTTTGGAATTGATGGATATACCTTTTCAACAATAATCCGCTGTTCTGATCAAGACTCTGGGGTGGTGGATTCTGACACCACTCTTTATAATGAGTTGACTGCCAATGGCACAGAGTTTGAAGAGATTGAGATTACAAGAGTTGACCAAGATGAATTTGATGTCACAGTATTTGGCGCAGACTACCAGCCAATTGGTGATGGAGTTGTAATTTTCAGCTAATGTTAATAAAGGATTCTTTATGGTAAGCAGACAAAAACTTGCAAAATTAATTGCTGCTGATTTTAAACAGAACTATCCTGATAAAACAGGCTATACAGAAAGATTCATCCAAGTCAGTAATAATCACAAAGGCATGGTTGCTTGGCACAGAGCCATTGGATCAAGCCTTCCTGACTGGTTTGACACAATGGAGTTCAAACTGACAATCTGCGGATACATAATAAAAGGAGAATGAAATGGATTCAAAGTGGCTGGCACCTGTTGGAAAATGTGATCTCTGTGGGACAGACCTGCTTAGAGAGAAAAAATTTTATGATGCGAATATTCGTGGTGGTTGTTGGGGCCTGATTTGCAAAGACTGCTTCCAAATGAATGGGTGTAAGCTTGGCACAGGTCTTGGGCAAGAGTTTGACTCAAAAACAAGAGTGAAAACAAGAGGCTGATGATCTCTTAAAAAAATATTTATACATTTTACTTTTTGAAATAAAAAAGATATACTGCATATATAGTTTGGTTATATGCAGTATATCAACAAAAAATGGAGGATACAATGAAAAAATCAACAGAAGCAAAATCAACAGAAGCAAACACCGCAGACCTGGAAATTGTGCTTGATAAAGAAACCATCAACACATTTAAGGTTACAGATGCCATCATCCGGTCAAACGATGCCCGCTATCAGCGCGGGTCACTCAGGAAAGCAAAGCCTGCTATCCCGGCTGTTGAAGAAGTAAAAGCAGTCAAGGCTGTGAAAGCTCAACCGGCTGTTGCTGCTGTCAAAGCAGTAAAAGCCAAACCTGCAGAAGTTGATGCAGAAGGCAATGTGATCACACCGGCTGTTGCTGCTGTAAAGGCTGTTAAGGCCAAGCCTGAAGTAAAGGAAGTGAAGGCTGTGAAGGCTGTTAAGGCCAAACCTGCTGTCCCTGCTCAGCCTGCAAGTCTTGTTGTGACTGTCTTCACCAACAAGCTTGAACACATGAAAGAGATTGTTGCCCGGATGATGGATCAGAATGTTGCCCCGGCTGCTGATGCAAAGATTGAAGTTCATGGCAAGCAGTTCAAGGTAAAATATGAAGTGGAAGATATCAAAATCTTTCAGGCTGCCTTCAAAGCTGCCAAGACAACTTACAACAAAGCTGGCCTGGAAATTGAAGCCAAACAGAAAAAGGAAGATGCAGCAAAAGAAAAAGCAGCTGCTAAGGCCAAAAAAGAAGCAGAAAAGAAGGCCAAAAAAGAAGCTGATGACAAAGCTGCTGCAGACCCGGAAAACATCATAAAAAAGGGTGATCCCACGCTGAAGGATGCAAAGGTTGTGGCTTCTGCCCCTGGAGATTGGCCTGAAGTATAATTGGCTGCCAGTTAATACTGGATCTGGTTGTCAATAGATTGTGTGCCCAACAAACATAGTTGGGTTGGGATGAACACCATTTGGGTGTTGGGCTCACAATCTTCACAAAAACTCAAAAAGCTCAAAAGCCCAAAAGCTTAAAAGTTTAAAAGCACAGACAATTTGTATGACCTGTTATTGCTGTAAAGAGATACTCTAAATGGATACCTGTGTGTCTTTTTGCATATTACACACTCAAACAGTAGGAGGGGAAATGAAGATTGAAATTGTGAAGATTGAAGAGTGGTTAAAATTGAAGCGCACTCTGGATGCAGCGAAGTCAAATGAATCAGAAGCAAGGAAAGAAATCTGCAATGCTATACTTGGTGATAAAATTTCTGGTGTTTCTCATGCAGAGTCTCATGGACCAGAAGGCATTTTTGATGTTGCTGCAACTGGAAAAATAAACCACAGTATAGACAAGCCTGCCTTGAAGACAATCTGGCCAGAGTTGACTACAGAAGAGAAAAAAGCAGTGCAGTTCACACCCAAAATTCTTGTATCTGCATACAAGAAACTTCCTGCTGATTCAAAATTGAAAAGTGTTGTTACTGTAAAGCCTGGTCTCCCCAGTCT
>Ga0180438_10007425_pt1 | contig 14291 bp, 7 predicted proteins | sample SS_ome_12_FD_132455 | JGI IMG/M metagenome (GOLD analysis project Ga0180438, IMG submission 132455) | Hypersaline lake sediment archaeal communities from the Salton Sea, California, USA - SS_3_D_2 metaG | ecosystem: Environmental > Aquatic > Non-marine Saline and Alkaline > Hypersaline >... | reverse complement strand
GAGCCCGCCTCCCAGGAGAAGATTGCCAAGAAGCGGAGAGCCGGATAACTTTGAATGCACCCGGCGCCACTACCCACTTTCAACTGGCGCTGAGACATCTTCGAGAGTTGTTCTCAGAGCTGCAATTGGATTTTCCGTGGCGGCCTTTGGATTGCTCGCTGTAAGGATGTGGACGTTGTCGACAAGTCGACCTGCACGAGGTCGCTACTCGCCGATGTGAGAAGCTCGTTCAGATGGAGCAGCGGCAAGACTCAAAGGGCAACACTCGGGCGGGGCTTGGCAAACAGATGTGTAGTCGAAATCGTGAAACGTTGACACATTTGTTTACCAGTGGGGAAATCGACCTTCTGCCAGGCGCGATTTTTGACAGCCTTCCTCTTTCACTGCCCGACGATTTCGACTTCGACAGGGTCGAAGGCATGATGCTCGGGCTCGCCATTGGGGACGCGTTGGGGAATACGACCGAAGGCTGGCCCGCTTCGGACCGTCGCACCGTGTTTGGCGAGATTCGAGACTACGTCGCTGGCCGGTCGGGAGCCAATTCGGCCGGGCTTCCCTCGGATGACAGCCAGTTGGCGTTTTGGACTCTGGAACAAATGCTTGCCGACGACGGGTTTTGTCCGGAGAATGTTGCCGCCCGCTATTGCCGTGGCACAATTCGCGGCGTCGGCAGCACGGTTAGCCGATTCCTTGCCAAGTATCATGCGGGGCTACCTTGGCATCAGTGCGGACCCAAATCTGCCGGTAACGGTGCTTTGATGCGGATCGCGCCGATGCTGGTCCCTCATCTCAAATGCCGCAGCACAGACTTGTGGGTCGACACGGCACTTTCCGCGATGATGACGCACAACGACGCCGGGTCGATAGCTGCATGTCTGTCGTTTGTAAAAATCCTTTGGGAATTGCTCCGCTCGAAGTCGCCACCCGAGCCTGAATGGTGGCCTTCGACCTATACCCAGGTTGCGGTAGATCTGGAGAGCGAGAGCTGCTATCGGCCACGTGGTGGCCTCTTCCGCGACTACGAAGGTCCGATCTATCGGTTCGTCCTGGAGAAAACAAGCGAGGCCTATCGAGCAGATTTGGGCGTTTTCGAAGCGTGTGAACGCTGGTTTTCGGGAGCATTTCTTTTGGAAACAGTGCCCTCTGTTATCTACATCTTGATGCGGTGCGCGCACGATCCAGAAGAAGCCATCGTCCGCGCAGTAAACGACACCTGGGATAACGATACGATTGGAGCGATTGTTGGAGCGGCGGTGGGCGCGTTACACGGTCGTGCAAAGCTGCCGGACCGGTGGGTAACCGCCTTGCCCGGACGAACTTCGATGGACGAGGCCGATGATGGTAGAGTCTTTGAGCTGTTGCGTGCTGCGCGGCAGAAATGGGGATGATTCGCCAGGGCCTCTTCACGGTAGTGTCGTTCCTCCAGGTCTCGCTATGGCAAATGGCGTAGGCTTGTTATGAAATCGCGGGGCACTGATCAGCCCAACTGTTGTTGATGCCATTCGGGCTGCCGTGGAGTTCGACATGGCCGACGGTCTTGAGAAGCTTACGGACTGCCAGGGCAGGGGGCCCACGATCTCACCGTAGGTGAATGGCATGGCGATACCACCATAGCATCGGCATTGGCGAATAGCATCGCCGAGGTGGGCTGAGACATCACTGCTCGGGCAAAACGCTACCTCAAGTGATGGAGGAATGGCGAACGCTCTGTCAACGGCCGGCTTTTCGACGTCGGCATGAAGACGATCGTCGCCCTGCAACGGTCTCAGCGCTCTGGCAATGCACGAACATCCGGTGACCGATTCGAACAGGCGAGCGGTAACGGCTCGATCGTGCCACTGGCCCCCTGACAATCCAATACTGCTACTTGTTTTCCGAAGGTACTGGGGATCTTGTCGAGCGCCCCGTCGAGTCCAGCCGGCCCACACACGCAAGTTCGCAGTGTCCTTCAGCCTGCACGTATCCGACCCCGGGCCGATCTCAACGAGGCTACTCGGAGAATCTTAGGCAGCATTCATGCATACCAAAGTCTTTTGGATCGAACGTCTTGGGGCTGGACTCGTCGGCGTCATGTCCCGACCCCGTGGTGGCGATTGGCTTAACGAAGAGCTACTCGCCCTCGCCCAGGCGCGGGTTGAAGTGCTGGTGTCGCTGCTCACCGCCGAGGAGGTTGCGGAACTCGAACTCCAAGAAGAAGAGCGGCTCTGTGGCAATTGCGGTATTCACTTCGTCTCATTCCCGATCTCTGACCGAGGCGTGCCGCTGTCCATTCCCGACACAGGACGTATCGTTGACCTGATGCTCGCAGAGCTACGGGCAGGGAAGACATTGGCTATCCATTGCCGCATGGGGATCGGACGCTCTGCTTTGGTTGCTGCTTGCTTGCTGGTATCTGAAGGCATCGAAGTAGACGAAGCTTTCGCGAGGATTTCACGGGCGAGGGGTTTTGCAGTACCCGATACTGATGCGCAGGCGGTCTGGGTGAAAGCATTCGCAACGTTTCGGAGCAAGCGCTATGACGAAGGCCCCCCTTGACCGAGCTTGTGAGAATTCCTGTCTCAGAGAGCTCGGTATGCTATTTGCTGGTTTGCTCAGGCATGCGACCCTCGTGCGAATGGCAAGATGGTCAAACCGAGCGGGGTCCCGGGGCGCCCCCTGGCCCAGCCGGTGAGAATCACCAGCAGGCGCTGTCCAGGATGCAGGATGAATGTCACGAGTACCCGTCATTGAAGCCAAGGGTCCAGGACTTTGGCACGGTATGGCGGCCCCAAGTTGTCAATCGGCCGGGGGACCGCCCCTCAAACGTTCCCTACTCATTGAATCTTGCCATCCGAGTGAGTATTGTAACTGCATGGAGTTATCAGCATCGACTCCATCTCGCAGGACGATGCGGGAAGACGAGATTCGCAGAGGAAACACGATGAGACAAATGACATTCATGCTCACGGCTTGGTGTCTGATCGCGATCAGCGGTGGTGTCAGTGCCACAGAGAGACCCAACATTGTCTTCATCCTTGCGGATGACATGGGGTACTCGGATCTAGGATGCTACGGCGGTGAGATCGCGACGCCCAACCTCGACCGCCTGGCGGCCGGCGGGCTGCGGTTCACGCAGTTCTATAACACCACCCGTTGCTGGCCGACGCGGGGGGCGCTCTTGACCGGCTATTACGCTCAACAGATTCACCGAGACGCACTGCCGAACCTGGGCGGCGGCGGTGGCGGGGTTCGACAAAATTGGGCGCGATTGCTGCCCGACTTTCTCAAGCCCTGCGGCTATCGCAGTTACCACAGCGGCAAGTGGCACATCGACGGCAAGGTGCTCGACGGCGGATTCGCCCATTCGCTAGACATGAGAAACCAGGGTAACTTCTTCACGGCGAAAGGCAATCTTCTTGACGACGTCCCTGTGAAGCCGGCCGATGACGAGTCGGGGTACTACGCCACGATCGCCGTCGTCGATCACGCCATCGCTTGCTTGCAGGAACACGCGGAGAAGTACGCCGACCGTCCCTTCTTCCATTACGTCGCATTCATCGCACCGCATTTTCCCTTGCACGCGCTGCCCGAGGACATCGCCCGCTACCGAGACAAGTATCTCGATGGGTGGGACGTGATGCGCGAGCGTCGATTCGCCCGCCAGCAGGAAATGAATCTGCTTAAGACGACGTTGTCGAAGCTGGAGCCCGACGTGGGACCTCCCTATCATTTCCCCGACGCGTTGGAAAAACTCGGGCCTGGCGAAATCAATCGCCCGCTGCCATGGAAGGAACTGACCGATGAGCAGCGCCGCTTTCAGGCGACGAAGATGGCAATCCATGCCGCCATGGTCGACCGCATGGACCGTGAGATCGGCCGTCTGATCGAGCAGATCAAGTCCATGGGCGTCTACGAAGACACGCTGATCTTCTTTGCATCGGACAACGGCGCCAGCGCGGAGATCATGGTGCGTCATGGCGGCCATGATCCGCAAGCCGCTCCAGGCAGCGCCACCACTTATCTTTGTCTGGGCCCCGGCTTCTCCAGTGCGTCCAATACGCCGTTTCGGCGCCACAAGACTTGGGTCCACGAAGGAGGCATCAGCACGCCGCTGGTGGTTCATTGGCCCGCCGGCATCCAGGCTCGCGGCGAATTGAGGCACACCCCGGCTCACGTGATCGACATCGTCCCCACCATTCTGGACATCGTTGGCATCGAGAAACCGACCGAATGGGACGGTGAGCCTATCCCACCGGCACCGGGCCGGAGCTTTGTACCGGCCTTCGACCGGGACGTCACGGTCGACCACGACTTCCTGTGGTGGCTGCATGAGGGGAATCGGGCCATTCGCGTCGGCGACTGGAAGCTGGTGGCGGCCAAGGAGGATCCCTGGGAACTGTACGACCTCCACAGCGACCGCGCCGAATCTCATAACTTGGCTCAGGAACGACCCGAGAAAGCGAAGGAACTCGAAGCCCTCTGGAACCGCCAGCTTGAGGCGATGAGTCGCTTGGCAGCTAAGACCGCATCTCAGCCGAGCCAGAAGAAACGGCCCGTAAAATCCAAGCTTCGCGCGAAATAGCTCGTGGCGTGACGGCCAGCCGGGGTGAAAAGCGTGGCGAGCGAGCTGACGCAAACTTGCAGCCGATTGAAGGCCTGTAAAATGATCTTTCCGTGAACCTGATTGCCCCACGTGCAGGGTCAATTGGGACACGCTACCTTGCACGGGCGCGGTTTGAAGGGCCATTGCCCTACGCCGCCTTCCGCTCGTAGTACGTCGTTTCACAACACGTCCTTTCCGATTGAGTCACAGAACAGGTTGGTAAGCCGCCGCTCATTTGATCCCGGCCGGAATAGGGTGCTTTTATTCTACAGTTTTCGGGCCTTGGGAGTCGTCAACTTGGGGTTTCGTTGGGCCGTGTACGAGTTGCGTTGAAGCTTGAGCTTTTCCAGACGTTTCAGCTCATCATTGTCTGCCCAGAGAATCCAGTACTTACCGGAGGGCGCCTTCCGCGAATGGACCCATCCCTGTGTTGCCCAGTAATACACCTTGCAGACGGGTACTTTGAGTCTGGTTGCCAAGTCACGGATCCACCACTCGTTTGGCTCGAGCAGATCGTCGCGATAGAGTTCCCCCTTCAATCCAAGCCGTTGCATGATGGGCGCCAGAGTGCCAATTGAGAAGACGGTGCGCCGGCTTGGCGTGGTGAAGCCCTCCAGGTTCAGCTGCTCTGCCATCGCCGGAACACTTTTCCCCTCTTGGTGCAGCGCCTTGATGCGCGCAACGAGCAGGTCATAATCGCGCAGTTGTGAGTAGCAACGCACGGGGCGCACCACTTGATGCTGACTTTTGAAACCGCCGTGCCAGCAAATCGTCACGTCCACGTACTCGCTGCGTGGCTCAACATGCACGACGACTTGTTCCACCAAACAGCGCACGATCGCCTTGCGATCTTGCGCGGTTGTGTCTGACGCATGCCATAGCGCGGAGATGTTCTGCGATAACGCTCGGATGCGCTCAACGTCGGCGTCACTAAGGTTCCTCGGTGTCTCCGCCAGGAATCGGTCGTACTCTTCGCGCAGTTGATGTTCCTGCCGCAATGACTCTTCCCAACGTTGTTCCAGGGTTCGCGCGACCAGGCGGTTTTCCGGCTCGACGCTCTGATACTGACGCTCTGCCCGTCGCGTTTCGTATTCCGCCCGCTCCAGACGCTGCCGCCAGTGCTGATGCAGGCGCTCTCGCTCCCGCTCGATGTCCATCGCCGCTTGCAGACTCAATTCCAGTGCGGCTGGTTCCAATGCGCGGAGCACTTGCGTGGCGACCAGTTCATCCACGGGCGGCGCTTTTAAGCTATGGCAAGGCTCCTCGCCTTCTTCCTGGAAATAAGAACGGCACCGGTATTGTGGCGTCTTGATGTTCTCGGCATGGTATTCAACGGTCATGTGCCGTTGGCAGCGGCCACAGACGATCAAGCCACTGAGCAACGCCCTGCCTCGACGGGGCGAGCCAGGTGAACTCGGCAACGAACGGTTTTCGTTGATGCGTCGCTGGTTCGCCAGGTACTGTTCCCAAGAGATGTAGGGAGGCACGCGGCCTTGAATCAACACACGAATTGCCTCGGGAGGCAAAAACGCCTTGCCCTCGGTGATTTGACCGGTGACCGGATTTTTGCGACCGTGCCGGTGAAGTCCGTAGGCATAAGCACCGGCGTAGATCGGATGCCGCAGCATCGCCAGGATGCGAGTGGCGGTGGGACGTCGCCATTCCAACTGACCACGTTTCGAGCGGAGCTTGCAGCGGAAGCCGAATTGTATCTTGTTCCGCCGCAGGTAGCGGTACACTGCGTACACCGTACCCAACTCCTCGAATTTGTCGAACACCAACTGTACCACCCCACGAACTTGCTCGTCCGGATCCACCACGACTTCGCCGGACGGTGACTTGACATAGCCAATTGGCAAGTTCACGAACAGGTCGCCGCGCGCCGCCTTGTTTTCACGGCCGCGTTCCAGCCGATTGCGTAGCGTGATCAACTCGAACTCGCTCATCGCTCCTTTCATTCCCAACAAGAGCCGGTCGTTGCTGTCGTTGGCATCATAGACACCATCCTGGTCATACAGAAGCGTGTCGAACACGGCGCACACTTCCACCAAGTGATGCCAGTCCTTGCACGACCGCGCCAAGCGACTCAATTCCAAACCCAGCACCAAGCCCACATGGTCCATGGTGACTTCAGTCAAGAGCCGCTGGAAGCCGCTGCGATTCTCCGACAACTTGCCGCTGAGTCCTTGGTCCTCGTCAATCACGAGCACGCGATCGGCAGGCCAGCCGAACTGCTGCGCCACGTCCGCCAACGCGTACTGCCGTTCGCGCGACTCGCGGTTTTCCAACACTTGATGCGGCGACGACTGCCGAATGTAAACAACGGCAAGCCGTTCCCAATGACGGCCGCGGATCTTCGACGGCGGACGTAACACCGGCGAGGTCGGCATACCCTCCTTCGTCGAAATCGTCCTCGCCCGTGTTACTTCGTCTTTCGAAGCGACTTGCTCAAGATGCTCGACGCTCATCGTCCGCCTCCTTTCTTGGAAGCGGCGCGATCTGGCGAGCGACGACGCGCGCCAGAATCCGCAGCGTCTGCCGTCGCCGTTCGGACGTCAGTTGCGTCCAGAGTCGGTCGAGCGGAATGCCTCCTTTTGCTGCAGGGCGCGGGGGGGGACGGACAGACTTCCTTGTCCGGACATGACTCTCCTCCTTGGGCACAAGCTACACGAGTTTCCCACCATTCGGCGAGCCGGAGCAAAGCCGATATGGCGATTATGGGCGATCCGCCCGACTTCTGTGAAGCCCAATAATTGGGTGCGTTCTGCCTTGCGGCTTTAGTGCTTCAGCAGTCCACCAAGCCACTCGCAGCAGACTACATCGTCTGGCCCGATGGCACCTACCTCCTCCGGCACCTCGTGCATGTCCGGCGGCAGGTTGCCCAGGGATTGATGGGGCCGGGCGCCCCGGATCGAAGCCGTTTTCCACGAGGATGTTCCGCACCGTGGACTTGCAGATCTTGCGGATGCCCAGTTTCTTCAGCTCGCCGAGGATACGGCCCAGTCCCCAGCCGTTCTCCTTGGCCATCTGGACGACCAACTCCCGGATCGCCTCCGGCGTCCGTGGTCGTCCCGGCTTGCGGGGCTTCCGGGGCTTGGCCTTTCCTTCCCGATTCGCCCCATGTCGCGATCGTAGATGAGACCGCTGATGGTTTGCCCTGGCCCGCAGGCCACCGGCTTCCGTCCCTCCGCAGTTCGAGGAGGGTTGTCTGCGCTTACCGGACCGAACCATGACATTTTGGGCCGCTATAGCGCTCGCAACCTCCTCTTAACCCGAAGCAACGGTCAGAAGAGAGACCCAGAGACAACGGCCCGCAGAAGGCCGTTTCGGGCGGGTTGCACGCCGCGGAGCGGTGCCTCTATTTGCCGGCGAGAGACGTTGGCCGAGACACGGCGATAAACGTAAATCGTTGCAGAGAAGGGCGTTTCAACGACAAAAGCCGAGGCGGTTGGCCTCGGCTTTGGGCGTTAACCCGCGGGTAGGCTGATTTCGCTTTTCCGCGGTCGAAGTGGCGGGGACAGGATTCGAACCTGCGACCTCGAGGTTATGAGCCTCGCGAGCTACCGGACTGCTCCACCCCGCGTCACCGCCGGGCCATAGACACTCCGCGCCGGCCCGGGCGAACCACTTGATTTTATCATCATTTCGGCACCCGTCGATAGCCGCCGTGATATTTTGTCGGCCGTTTGCTCTGGGGTGCGGCGGTGGGGGGCACGGTGCCGATCCGCCCTCCGGGGCGGGGATGGAAACTCTTCGCAAGCTGCTTGCCGATAAGGATTTGCTTGTTGGCATCAGCCGTGTTGCCTGGTAGACTGAAAAGAGGCCAAGTATAATCTGGGTGTCGGCGTTCCCGAGGGAGGCGCTCTGAGTCTGTCTGGCGGTGTGTTCGCACATCTCTCGGTCGGCGGCATAGCCGGACAGAGGAGGCACTTTGATGGCGGCTTCCAATCCCGATCCGCGGTCCGCTAGCGGTACCGATCGCGGGGGGGATTTCGGACCTTTGCCGCGGGCCCAGGCGATCCCCGTGCCGCCGTCGGGGTGGCCCACCCCCGCTGCTTCTTCGCAGCCCGCGACCCCCGCTTCCCCCTACGTTCCGTCGCAGCCGTTGCCCCGGGCTCAGCCGCTTCCGCAGGGCCAGCCCGTGCGGCCGGGGGCTGTCGCGCCCCGGCCGGCCGAGGCGGTGCCGGCCCGGCCAATCCTGCTCCAGACCGCGCCCACACCGTCGGCCATCCGCACCACCGACGGCGAGGACCAGGAGGAAGAGATCACGGCCGTCGCGGTCAAGAACGCGCCGCCTTGGCTGATCAGTGCCGTTTTCCACATGGTGGTGATAATCGTCCTGGCAGTGCTCATCGTGCCGCAGCTTGTACGGGACAGAATCGAGTTGGAGACGGTCTGGGCCGAGAAGCTCGGCGACCAGATTGAGTTCGACTCCTTTCTAGCCGGCAACGACCCGGAGAACGTGGACGAGCCGGTGATCACGCCGGAAGACCTGCCGCCGGTCGAAAACCCGTTTGCCGCCCCGGCCGACGTCGACGTCGTGTTCGACGGCGTGACCGCCACCAGCAAGCTCGACGCGCCGAACATCGGCTTGGCGTTGATGGGCCGCGAAGAGGGGATGAAGCGGGCGCTGTTGGCCGCATACGGCGGCAACGCCACGACCGAAGCGGCCGTGGCCGGCGGCCTCCAGTGGCTGGCCAGGATGCAGCGGCCGGAAGGCAACTGGAGCCTGGTGGGCCCATACACGAACGGGGCCGCCGACGAAAACCCGCCGGCGGCGACGGCGATGGCCTTGCTGGCCTTCCAGGGCGCCGGCCACACGCACCGCGAGGGCAAGTTCGCCCAGAACGTCGCCCGCGGCTGGGACTGGCTGCTCAAAGAGCAGGACGGCGACGGCAACTTCTTCCATGAAGGGCCGTTCCATCACCGCTTCTACACGCAGGGGCAATGCGCGATCGCGCTGTGCGAAATCTACGGCATGACCAAGGACGAGAAGTTCCGCGAGCCGGCCGAGCGGGCGGTGAAATACTGCTTGCTGGGACAAAGCAGCGAGGGCGGCTGGCGCTACAGCCCGGCCAGCGACAGCGACGTCTCGGTGACCGGCTGGATCGTGATGGCCCTGCAAAGCGCGCGGATGGCCGGCCTGGAGGTGCCGCCCGACCACTTCCGCCGCGTCGAGCGCTACCTGGACAAGGTCGGGCTGGAAGACGGCACGCGCTATCCCTACCAGCGGGGCCGGGAACCGACGGTGGTGATGACCGCCGAGGCCCTGCTGTGCCGCCAGTATCTCGGCTGGCCGCACGACGACTCCCGGCTGCTCGACGGCGTCGACTGGATCACCCGGCCGGAAAACCTCGTCAACTACGACAGAAACCGCAACGTCTACTGCTGGTACTACGCCACGCAGGTCGCCCACCACATGGGCGATCCGTATTGGAAGCGGTGGAACGAGGTGATGCGGCAGGAGCTGCCTGAGCACCAGGTAAAAGGCGGCCGCGAGGCGGGCAGTTGGGACCCCATCCAGCCCACCCGTGACGAGTGGGAATCGCACGGCGGCCGCCTCTACGTGACCTGCCTGTCGATCTACATGCTCGAGGTCTACTACCGCCACATGCCGATCTACTCGAACCCGTTCACGTTCATGCAGATGCGGTAGCGTTTCGCACTCGGTCGATCGCAGGGCGACGCTCGACTAGAACTCTCGCGGCCCGCCCGACTCCTCCGGCGGTGCGACCTTTGCCGGCGTCGGACTGGCGGTTGCGCCGGCCCCACGTCTCTTGCCTTCGCCGGGCGCGACGAGGATCGAGACGGCCTGTTTGACGGCCGGCGACGGTTGGGCTTGCAGGGTAAGCCTTGCGTCGGCCGACGGCTCGGTGGGGGCAAGCGTCGGAACCTTCGGCCCGGCGAGCGGAAGCGGCGGAGCCACGCCCCGCATTCGGTCGGGCGACTGCCGCGGCGGGGCCAGCGTGGGCACCCGTTGGACCATCTGCGGCTCGGGCGCCGGCGGCGCAGGCCACCTTCGGAAGAACCGCCGGGAAGGCGGCTGCTGCGGCTGGGCGCCGGCCGCGGCGTGCGGCGAGGCGGGTGTTGGCGGCGCCTGGCCGGCGAACGGATCGTTCTGTGGGGTCAATGCCCCGTCCACCGCCGGGGCCTCCGCGCGGGCGCGGAACCTCGCCTGGACGTTGCCCACCGCTCGCTGGATCAGGGGAAACCGCCCGCCCGCCGCCAACGTCGCTTCGGCAGAAATGCCAAGACACAACAGGCCGGCAGCAGCCAGGACGGGAATCTTCATGCCGTTCATCGACTGGCTCCTCATCGACGCAAAGTGATGGGCGTAAGGCCAGCTAAAACTCCCGCGGAGCAGCCTCCGGCAGCGGCGCGGGGACCGCCTCGGGCGCGGGCGAGCTTGCCGGCGGCACGGCGGGGCCTACTTCCCGCGGGAGCGTCGGCGACGCCGACGGCCGCAGGTCGGACTGGTAAAAAGGCCGGTAGATGTAGCTGTTCGGCCCCTTCGCGATGATCTGGTGTCCCAACGGATGCGGCACGCGGTTGAAGTAGGGGTAGCCGTAGATATCGCCCGGCACAAAGGCCCAGGGCTCGAATACGGGGTAGTGGGAATAATGTCGATACGCGCGGCTCGGACCGAGGATCGGCGGCGCCCGCCAGCGGGGACCGGCGTAAGCGGCTTCCAGCCCCGGCGGATACGGCCAGTGACCGGGCAGGCTGTAGTACCAGGCGAGCGAATCCTGGACTGCGAGCTGCCGGCCGATCGCCTGCTGCCGCTCGGCCTCGCCGCGGAGTTGGGCGTCGCGGCCGGCGTCGAGCGGTCCATAAGAATCGGGAAACTGCGGCAGGACCATCTCCGGCAGAGGGCCCCCAACCGCCGGGGGCCTAGGCACCTCTTCCTGACCGGACGCCGACCCAAAGACCCCCGCCACAGCCAGCCCCCAGCAGAAGGCCCCAACCGCCGCGGCTCTAGCAACGCTCATCTTCTTCCTCTCCGAATTGGCTGCCCGAATTAAAGGCTATCGCGCGACCACCGTTCGGGCAAGAAAATTTGGCCGCTCGGGGGGCCGACGAGCACCTGCGTGAGCCGATGAGACCCAGCCCGGAACACTCATGCGGCCGGCAACCGGGCAGCGGCGCGCCGCCCACCGGCGCGAAGCGCAAGCGAGTGCAAATCCTTATGTGGCAATCGCTTGCGCTTCGGGTTTGCATTTGGGCGATGAATGAGCCGGGCTAGCCGGGATCATTCATCGCTGCGGGCGGCTCCGCCTGCCGCCAGTCGGCGGTGAGCCAGAGGATGAGCGTGCCGTCGCGGCTGCCGGTGAGGGCGGTGCGGCCGTCGGGCGAAAAGGCGACGGCGGTGACCTCTCGAGAATGCCCGGCCAGCGTGAGAATCTCCTTGCCCGTCCCGGCGTCCCAGACCTTGGCCGTCGTGTCCTGGCTGCCGGTGACGACCCGCGTCCGATCGGGCGAGAAGCCGACGGAGAGGACGCTTCCGGTGTGTCCCGCGAGGCTGAAGGGCAACTCCTCGCCCGATGCGGCATCCCAGATTTTGGCCGTGTTGTCTTCGCTTCCGGTGATCACGCGGCTAGCGTCGGCGGAGAAGGCCGCCGAAAGCACCGCCTGCTGGTGCCCCTTGAGCACGTGCACGAGCCGGCCCGTCTGGGCGTCCCAGATTCGGGCCGTCTTGTCGTCGCTTGCCGTGAGCACCTGCTTTCCGTCGCGAGAGAACTCGGCGCTGCGGACTTGCTGCTCGTGCCCGATGAACTCGCGGAGCATCTTGCCGGTTGCGGCGTCCCACAGCCTGACCGTTCGATCGTCGCTGGCGGTGAGCACCTTGCCGCCGTCGGGCGAGAAGACGGCGTCGTTGATGAACTGGGAGTGCTCGGCTTCGAGTTTCAGCACCGCCTGGCCGGTCGCAGCGCTCCAGATCCGGGCCGTGCGGTCCCAACTGCTCGTGACGACGCGTTTTCCGTCGGGTGAGAAATGGGCCGAGGCGACGGACCCGTGCGGCGAGAACCGCATCAATTGCCTCCCCGAAACGGCGTCCCAGAGATGGGCGTCGCTGCCGCCGACGGTAACGAGGTACCGGCCGTCGGGCGAGAACTCGGCCGACCAGACCAGATCGCCGCTTGCCGAGAGATCCACAAGCGGCGCCTCGGGTCGGCCGGGCGGAGTGATCTGGCTTCCCGCTTCCAGGTCCCACAGCCGAACGGTATTGTCGGCAGCGGCGGTCAGCGCGTAGCGGCCATCGGGAGAAAAGGCGGCCCGATGGATCATTTCCCCGTCGCCGCCGAGCGTGCCGACCGCCGTCGCCGTCTCGACGTCCCACAAGCGGACGACCTGATCGGCGCACGTGGTCAGCGCCTGGCGGCCGTCGGGGCTGACGGCCACCGACGTGACGGCGTCGGGATGCTTCAGGACCAGGTCGAGGCGCTCGCCGCCCTCGGCCGCGTCCCACTGGCCGACCGTGTTGTCGAGGCTGGCGGTGAGGATGCGGCTGCCGTCGGGCAGGAAAGCGGCGTCGGTGATGCCGCGGGAGTGTCCCTCCGCCAGCCAATTCTGTTCGCCGCTCTCGGCGTCCCACAGCCGGCACTGGCCTTTGCGATCGCCGGTGAAGAAGAACTTGCCGTCGGGTGAGACGGCCACGGCACTGACTTCCAGGCGGTGCCCTTCGAGCGTTCGCAGCAACTGGCCGGTCTGGGCGTCCCAGAGTTTGGCCGTTTGCGCGTCGCTGCCGGTGAGAATCCACCTGCCGTCCGGGGAAAGCGCCAAGGCCGCACTGGGGCCGGTCCTTTCGAGCGCGATGAGCTGGGTGCCGCTGGCCACGTCCCAGATCCTGGTGGTGTTGTCCACGGCGGCGGTAATCAGCCGCTTGCCGTCGGGGGTAAAGAGGGCGGCCGATGCCAGGAATTCGTGCCCCTCGCGAAACAAGCGGATCTCCTTGCCCGTCCTGAAGTCCCACGTCTTCGCCGTGCGATCGCGGCTGGCGGTGATGATCTGGCGGCCGTCGGGCGAGAAGGCGGCGCCGAGGATGGCGTCCGTGTGACCTTCCAAGACGCGGCCGCGAAAGACGCGGACTTCCTCGTAGCCGGCCAGATCCCAGATCTTTGCCTGGTGGTCGTGGCTGCCGGAAAGGACGTGGCGTCCGTCGGGCGCGAAGCGGCAGGAGCGGACCTGCCCGCCGTGGCCGCGGATCACCTTGAGCGGCTTCCGCGTCGCCACGTCCCAGACGCGAACGGTGTTGTCCTCGCCGCCGCTGAGCAGCAACTGGCCGTCGGCAGAGAACTCGACGGAGCGGACGCCGCCGGTGTGCCCGTCGAAGGTCTCAAACGGTTGCGGCGGGCTTTCCCGGTCGTTGGTGAGCACGTCGTAGTCGAAGGGCTGGAGCTGATCCGGCCGGAAAATCAGCACGCGCTTGTCGTAGCCGCCGGTCGCCACGCGCCGGCCGTCGGGGGAGAAAGCGGCCGCGTAGACCGGCCCGGCGTGGGAGCGGAACGGCGGGTCCGGCCGGCCGGTCGCAACCGACCAGACGATCGCCGAGCCGTCCTGGCTGGCAGTGACGATCCGCTCTTCGTCCGGCGAAAAGGCGGCCTCCCAGACCCACCACTCGTGCCCTACAAATACCTTCGACTCGCCGGTTTCGAGGTCCCAGAGCCGCGCGGTGTTGTCGTAAGAGCTGGTCAGGAGCCGCCGGCCGTCG
>Ga0180438_10007424_pt1 | contig 14292 bp, 11 predicted proteins | sample SS_ome_12_FD_132455 | JGI IMG/M metagenome (GOLD analysis project Ga0180438, IMG submission 132455) | Hypersaline lake sediment archaeal communities from the Salton Sea, California, USA - SS_3_D_2 metaG | ecosystem: Environmental > Aquatic > Non-marine Saline and Alkaline > Hypersaline >... | reverse complement strand
GCCGGCGCCACGCCGTGGGCCATGCCGAGCCCCGAATTGGCCAACGCCATGCCGGAGAGCAGGGCGGCGTGCGACATCTTCTCGCGGGCGTTGCGCGAAGTGCCGTCTTCGACCGCCTCGGCGATCGCCGGCACGGCCAGTTTCAGCCCTTGCACGGCCAACGCCTGTGGAATAGGCTGGGCCTTCCGCGAGATGAAGCTTTCGATCAATTGCGTGATCGCGTCCATGCCGCTGGCCGCGGTCACGTTGGGCGGAACGCTGACGGAGAGCTGTGGATCGACCAGTGCAATCTGCGGCATGAGCTGCTCGTTGCGAAGGCTCTTCTTGAACGGCGGATCGTACGAGGAGATCACGGCGTTCTTGGTGGCCTCGGCCCCGGTGCCTGCGGTGGTCGGCATGGCCAGCACCGACAGCGGCCGGTGCACGAGCTGGAGATCCCGGCCCACGCCCTCCAGGTAGTCCTTCACCGTGGCACTCTCGGTATTGGTGGCCATGGCCGCGACCGCTTTGGCCAGATCGATGGCGGCCCCGCCGCCGACGGCCAGCATGAAGTCGCCCGCGGCGACGTTCCGCTGCCGGACCTCCGCGGCGACGCGGTCGACGTCGTCAACTTCCGGTTCGTGCGCGATCGTTTCCGCGGCCACCGGCTCGATGTTCACGGCGTGCAACGAGTCGGCAATTTCGTTCATCACTTCGTGGGCCACCGGCGTGGGCAGCCCGCAGATCAGAAACGCCCGGCGGCCGAGGGTCCGTGCCAGGGCGCCCACCTCGCGGCGGCGTCCCCAGCCGAAGACGATCCGCCGGGGGGCCAGAAAGTCGTACGAGAGGTTCTCACTCATCGAGTATCTCCTGAAAGACTCGCTCGTGCTGGCGGACCGATGCGACGTCCTCGAAGAGCACGTCGCCGGCCTCTGCGATCTGCTCGACGATGCTCAAGCGGTAGTCGGCGTCGGTGCCCAGACGCACGGCCTTCTCGACGTACTCGTCCGCATCGGCCGCGACACACTCGGTGATTCCCATTTTCCGGTAGCACCCCAGTGTATATCGCCCGCGGTGGAACGGCGAGGTGTCCCGCGGATCTACATCTACGGTTTCTCGTCTCGCAGTTCCGCTGCGCGTCGCGAGGCGGCCTCCGCCTCGTCCGGTTTTCCCAGTTCGGCGAGGGCTTTACTCAGGTTCTCGAGTGCTTCGGGGAAGTCCGGCTTGATCTGCAGCGCCCGTTGAAAGGTCGCCGCCGCTTCGTCGAGCCGGCCCAGCGCCTTCAGCGCATTGCCCAGGTTGTTGATCGCCTCGGCGTGCTCCGGATTGCCTTGCAGGGCACGCTGGAAACTTACCATCGCCTCACCGGCTCTGCCCTGCTTCATCAGCACGTAGCCGAGGTTGTTGTGGGCCTCGGGGTAGTCGGGCTTCAGTTGCAGCGCGTGTTGCAGGGCCGCCAGGGCCTCGTCGAGCTTGCCCTGATCGTGCAGGGCCATGCCCAGGTTGTTGTGAATCTCGGCGAACTGCGGATGGATTTCCAGCGCCCGGCGGTAGCTGGCCACCGCTTCGTCGAGCCGACCTTGCTCCTGCAGCGCGTTGGCCAGGTTGTTGTGGGCCTCGACGTATTCGGGCCGCACCTTCAGCGCGCGGCGGAAGTGCTCGATCGCCTCGTCGAGCTTGCCCACGTGCTGGAAGGCGCTGCCGAGGTTGTTGATTGCTTCGGGGTAGTCGGGCCGGATCTGCAGGGCGCGGCGGTAGGCCTCGGCCGCGTCCTTGAGTTTGCCCTGCATTTGATAGGCGAGGCCCAGGTTGTTGAGTCCTTCGACGTAGTCGGGCTTGATCTGCAGCGCCCGTTGACAACATTCCACGGCCTCGTCGAGCCTGCCCATCGCCTGGTAGACGGTGGCCAGCGTGCCGTGGAAGGCCGGCCAATTCGGGTTGATCGAAATGGCCCGGTTGATCAGCTCGGCCGCCGCCTCCTGGTTGCCGACCTGATGGGCGATCGCGCCGAGCAGGTGCAAGGCGTCGGGCTGCCGGGGATCTTCCTGCAAGATCTGCCGGTAGATCTGCTCGGCCTCTTGCAGCCGCCCGGCCCGATGATGGTCGACGGCAGTGGCGAGTGCTTCGGGAATCGTTGCCATGGAGGACATTCCGGCGGAGGGAGAAAACGGGCGCCTCCGCGCGTTGAGACATTTGCCAATTCGGAACGCCAGCGTACCCGATTTGGCCGAATGACGCGATAGCTCTTCCCCCGTTGCTTCCGCGGCGATCGATCCGGTATACTGGGCGAAAAAGGGGACGGGACGCTCTTTCGCGCAAAGTCGATGGTTTTCTCGTTTCTGGGCGAAAGAACGTCCCGTCCTCTTTCTCCCGAACCACCCGCCATTCCCCCGATTTGCCGCCATGACATCCTTCCGCCGCTTACTGACCGCCCTGGTCCTGGTCGTGCTCTCGAACCTGCCGGCCATGGGGTCCGACCTGGAATCGCTGTTGAAAACGCTGAAATCGGTGGGGCCGAAAGGGGCCGGAAATCGTGAAGCCCGCCAGGCATGGGACGAGTTGATGCAAAGCGACGCTGATCAACTGCCGACCATGCTGGCCGGGCTCGACGACGCCAATCCGCTGGCCGCCAACTGGATTCGTACGGCGGTGGACGCCGTCGCCGAACGGGAAGTCCGCCGGGGCGGGAAATTGCCGGTCGACCGGCTCGAGCAATTCGTGCTCGACACGCGGCACGATCCCCGGGCAAGGCGACTGGCCTACGAATGGCTGCGGCGCGTGGATCGTTCGGCGCCGCAGCGATTGATCCCCAAGATGCTCGACGATCCCAGTCTGGAGATGCGCCGCGACGCCGTGGCGGTGGTGATCGATCGGGCCGCCGCGTTGGAGAAGGCGGAGCAAGCCGACCGGGCCGTGCCCGTCTACCGAGAGGCCCTTTCCGCGGCACGCGACCTCGACCAGGTCCGCCTGGCGGCCGAGCGATTGCGAAAGCTCGGACAGGAGGTCGACCTGCCGAGGCACTTCGGCTTCCTGATCCGCTGGAAGGTCCTCGGTCCCTTCGACAACACCGATCAAAAGGGATTCGACACGGTCTTTCCGCCCGAGCGGAAGATCGATCTGAACGCCGCGTACGAGGGCAAGCACGGCGAAGTCCGGTGGGTCGACCACGTGACGGAGCACGACTACGGCAAGGTCGATCTGAACAAGGTGCTCAAGAAGGAAAAGGCGGTGGCCGCCTACGCCCTGAGCCGGTTCGTCTCCGAGAAGCCGCAGGAAGTGGACGTTCGAGTGACGTCGGTCAACGCCGTCAAGCTGTGGGTCAACGGCCGGCTGGTCGCTCGACACCACGTGTATCATGCCGGCTCGCAGATGGATCAATACGTCAGCCGCGTGACGTTGGCCCAGGGAAGCAACGTGATTCTGGTGAAGGTCTGCCAGAACGCGATCACGCCGGAATGGGCCGACCCCTGGGGATTCCAGCTTCGCATCTGCGATGCCCGGGGAACCGCCATCCTCTCGGCCGACCGGGACCGGCCGTCACCTCAGGAATGAAGCCGATGAGAAAAACAGTCATCCACGTCACCATGGCCGCGGCCGTGATATGCCTATTTGCCGGGAGCGATTGGACGCACTTCCGGGGCAACGAGAACAACAGCATCTCCGACGAGACGAACCTGCCGGTCGACCTGGACGCCGAGAAGCACGTCGCCTGGAAGGTCCCGCTGCCGGGTCGCGGGCCGTCCGGGCCGATCGTGGTGTCCGGTCGGGTGATCGTCACTTGCTCCAGCGGGTTCCGCCAGGACCGGCTGCACGTGCTGTGCTTCGACGCCGCCTCGGGCAGGCTCCATTGGGAGCGCCAACTCTGGGCCACCGGTCATACCGTTGCCCATCCGTTCGGGGCCAATGCGGCGCCCACGCCCGCCAGCGACGGCCGGCGAATCTTCGCGTTCTTCTCCTCCAACGACCTGGCCTGTTTCGACCTGGAAGGAAACCTCCAGTGGCTGCGCGGGCTGTCTCACGATTACCCAACGGTGCGAAACGACGTGGGCATGGCCTCCTCGCCGCGGGTGCTGGGCCGGACCGTGATCGTGCAACTTGATACGGCGGACGATTCGTTCGTGGCCGGGGTCGACGCCGACACCGGGGAAACGCGTTGGCGGATCCCGCGCGAGCCGGGGGCCGTCTGGGCCTCGCCGACCGTGTTGCGAGGCGCCACGCGGGATGACGACGTGGTGTTGCTGCAAAGCCGCTCGCGGTTGACGGTCCATCATCCGCATACGGGCAAGCTGCTGGGGGAATATGAGACGTCGTGCCACACCATCGCCTCGGCCACGACCTGCGACGGCCGCGTCTATTTGCCGGCCAACGGCCTGCACGCCCTGCAATACGACCCGGCCCAGCGCAGCCTGAAGCTCCTCTGGCACGAATCGAAACTCCGCTCGAGCAACGGCAGCCCGATCGTCCACGACGGCCGGGCCTACGTCATCAAGTCGCCGGCGATCCTGGCGTGCGGCGATCTGACCGACGGCAAAATCCTCTGGCAGTTGCGGCTGCAAGGCCCCGCGTGGAGTTCGCCGGTGCTGGCCGACGGGCATATCTACTTCGTCAACCACAAAGGGTTGATCCAGGTGGTGCAACTGGGCGAGCAAGGAAAGCTGGTCGGCACGCTGCAGATCGATCCGGCCATCCTTGCCTCGCCGGCCGTGGCCGACGGGGCCATCTACTTCCGCAGCGATCAACACCTCTGGAAGTTGGCATTACCAGCGGCGGCCTCTCCAACCAGGTGATGACCGTGACCGACAAGATTCAAATCGAACCGACCGGTCCCCTGAACGCCGCCATCCGTCCGCCGGGATCGAAGAGCATCACCAATCGGGCACTGGTCTGCGCGGCGCTGGCCGACGGGCAGTCGATGCTGACCGGCGCGTTGGACAGTGAAGACACCCGGGTGATGGTTGAGGCGCTGCGACGGCTCGGATTGACCGTCGATCCCGACTCGGATGCCCGCACCATCGGCGTCTCGGGATGTGGGGGACGGATTCCGGCCGCCGGCGCCGAACTGTTTGTGTCCAACAGCGGCACCACCGTGCGATTTCTTACGGCCATGGTCACCCTCGGCCGCGGCAAGTTCCGGCTCGACGGCACGCCGCGGATGCGGCAGCGCCCGATCGACGACTTGCTGGGCGCGCTGAACGAACTCGGGGCCGACGTGGCCAGCGAGTTGCACACGGGCTGTCCGCCGGTGGTCGTACGGGCGGCCGGGTTGCCGGGCGGTCGGGCCACCGTGGCCGGCAACATATCGAGCCAGTTTCTCAGCGGACTGTTGATGGCGGCACCCGGAGCCGACGGGCCGGTGGAACTGGCCGTGCACGGCGAACTCGTTTCCCGGCCGTACGTCACCATGACGCTGGCGGTGATGTCGGCGTTCGGCGTCTCGGTCGAAACGGAAGACCTCCGCCGCTTTCTGATTCGGCCCGGCCAGACGTATCGGGCCCGCGAGTACGAAGTCGAGCCCGACGCCTCGGCCGCCAGCTATTTCTTCGCCGCGGCCGCCATCACCGGCGGCCAGATTACCGTGGAAGGCCTCTCGCGAGACAGTCTGCAGGGAGACGTGGCCTTTTGCGAGTGCCTGGAGAAGATGGGTTGCCGGGTCCGGTACGCGGCCGACTCGATTACGGTCGTCGGCGGGCCGCTCCGGGGAATCGAGGTCAACATGAACGCCATCAGCGACACGGTTCAAACCCTCGCAGCAGTCGCACTATTCGCCGAAGGACCGACACGCATCTACGACGTGGCCAATATCCGCTTCAAGGAAACGGATCGCATCGCCGCACTGTGTACCGAGCTGCGCAAGCTGGGAGCCACTGTCGAGGAGCGAGACGACGGCCTGCGGATCGTTCCCGGTGAGCGGCACGGCGCGGAAATCGACACCTACGACGACCATCGCATGGCCATGAGCATGGCGCTGGTCGGCCTGGCCACGCCGGGGGTCGTGATTCGCGATCCCGGCTGCACCGGCAAGACCTATCCGGAGTTCTTCAAAGATCTGGCGGGGCTGGCAGGACAGCGGTAAGTTGAAGCGGCCTGGGATGGGGTTCTCAGTTTTCAGTTGTCAGTTTTCAGTTGTCGATTTGTCTTTGCGCCCCATCTCGGGGTCGCGTGCGGAACATTGGCGCAGCGCTCTCGCTGCATTCTCAACGTGAAGGACCGAGGAAGCAACGGACAACTGATAACTGACCACTGAGAACGTCGCTTCACGACAGTGACGCAATAATCGCCCGAGACGTCTACCGTCCGGCATTGGCGGCGGTAGATTGCCCGAGAAATGCACTCCGTGTTCATCGCGGCGGGCGAAAACGAGGATGCTCCTTCCGCTGGACGGTGGATTCGAGCAATTCGTCGGCGCGCCGCAAGAGCGAGTCGGTTTCTTCCGCGCGATCGAGGATTCCGTTGGCTGGGTCGGACGCTTCGAACTGCCCCTGGCAATGCTGGCACACCAACTGCTTACCCAGGTACTCCACGCGGATCTGCAACTGGCGACCACACGTGGGACACTCCCGGACGAAGTAAGTGGAGTTGGACATGACGTTACCTCCTGCAACCATTCGACCATCCGTCGGTAGCCGACTATCGTACCGTAACCAGGATCTCTGTCAACAACAGCCGGGCCAGCGCGGTTACTACGGTGTGAAATGGGATGTACCACGTGCATTCGGGTGATTTAGGCCAAGCATCCTCGCGCGGGAAGATCGGGGCAGATGGGCGGCTTGTGCAGCTTGGCCGTGGGATGTCCGCTACCGTGAATTCCCCGAGATACAGGGGAAAGTCGGCCGGCCCACTCGTCGGCGGGGTCGCTCTTGCCGCTGCGGCCAGGGCAACTGTCACTCTCCGCATACCTGATCGGTGATAACCTATATTTTGGTACGGACGTGGTCCGCTCCGGGGCGGAGCACTCCACTGCGCAGTGGCCGGGCAGCCGGGAAAACCGGCCAGATTTGCAGAAATGGCGATGTCCTACACGCCGGGAGCACGAGAACCATGATGGGTTGCCAAACGATCCACAGGCAGCGAGTCGCGGAGGTCCTTGTCGGACTGGCTGTCGTTTGTTGGGTGGAATACCCTTGTCAAGCCGCGGGCGACAAACCCATGCCCGAGTTCAACGAGGTCGAGGAAACCGTCTTGCGGCACTTCAGCATGTTGCCCGACTACCAGCCGGGCGACATCATCACCCGCAGCGAGGTCCAGCCCCTGTTTGCGCAGTTGAAACGCATGGGGTGGCTGGTGGCCGATCGCAAGACGATCCTCAACAACGTGCCCGCCGACAGCGATTTCCTGGTCCGGCAATTGCGCACCCGCCAGGGACGGAAATTCATGCGGCAGGTCTCCGCTCACGCGAACAGCTACGATCAACTCGAACGGATCAGTGCGCTGCCCTACGGGCGGAGAACCGTACACGAACTGATTCGGGAGGGCAGCAAAGGCGCCGGCGTCATCGAACACTTCGTCAGTACGCCGGAAGGAGCCCAGGTGGGAAGGCAGATGGCGCGGAAACCGCGCAGTGCCGACTTCAACAAGCCGACCGGACGCATCTACACGGCGGAAATGCTCCTGGAACGCCTTGAAACAAGCCACCGGGCCGCGAAGAAGGCTACCGAAGCGGCGGAACCGTAGGCGATTGCGTCGCCGGCCCAACTCGCAACGTGGGGCATCAGAGCCGGCGGATCGTCTTGATGAGGACCGTGGCGACGGGAATCCGATCGAACTGTTCCGTGTCGTGGACGTCGCCAGCGGCGATCTTCGCCACCACCTCCATTCCCTGGGTCACCTTGCCGAAAACGCAGTAGCCGAATTCCTGGGCGGTCTGTCCCCGGTGGTCGAGTTCCGGGTTGTCGGTCACGTTGATGAAGAAATGTCGCGTGGCACTGCGTTTCAAATCGGGCTGCCGTGCCATGGCGATCGTACCGCTGAGGTTCTTCAGCCCGTTGTCGGCCTCGCAATAAATCGGGGCGAACGACTCCTTCTCGACCAGGTCCGGCGAGAATGCGCCGCCCACGATGCCCTGGTCTTTGAACACCTGGTGGAAAATGGTCTGATCGTAGCCTTGGCTTTCGACGTAGGCGAGGAAGTTGTCGACGGTCTGGGGGGCCTTCTCGTCGTCGAGTTGCACGGTAATATTGCCCAGCGAAGTCTCGATCATCACCGACGGCCACGACGGTTCGGGAATCGGGAATTCGAGGGCCGTCGGGCCGGCATCGGCCTGTGGTGGCGTTTTCCCATTTTCGGGGCCGCCAATCGAGGCGGGGCTGGCTGGCGGAGAGGCCGGCTCCTCGCCGCTGCCTCCGCAGCCCGCTGCAAACAGTAACGCCATCACACCCGTACACAGTACGAGAGATCTGAATCGGAAATGCATGACTTGTGCCTCCGTGCTCAAGTTTGGTGTTGCCACAAGTGTGGTATCATCCGCGGAATGGCCGTTTTGTGCAACCTCGGTTGTCTGCGGAGCGGAAGAGTTTGTCAATCTAGGCAATTTGGCCGGAACTTTCTCTGCGGCCGATTTGTCGAAGTGTGATACAATCAAGTTGGGCTGCGACCTTTTCGCCCGACGCAGCTAATCTATGCATGGGCGACAATCAAGACAGAAGCGATGTGCAGCCGCTGGTATAACGTTGCTGTGATTCTGCTGTGGCTTTCGGCCATGGGTTGGCTGGTGGTCGACAAGGTTCTGCCACCATTGTGTATTGGCGAACCACCCAGCTATCGCGAGATCCTCGATGCCCAGCAACAGGAGCCCGCGGTGGGCTGGGAGATGTTTTTCGACGGGCGCCCGCTCGGATGGGCCCGGAGCAGCCTCTCGCGGCTGGACGACGGCACGACGGAGATTCACAGCCGGGTGCACTTCAACGAGCTTCCGCTGCAACAGCTTGCGCCGGCCTGGCTCCGCGCGCTGATCGACCAGCCGGATGCCCCACTGGAGATGGACGCCGAGAACACGATGACCGTCGATCCGTTGGGGCGGCTCTCGTCTTTCCGTTCGTTCCTGCGGCTCGATCCTCTGGAAGACGCGATCAAGCTGCAGGGAATCATCGATGGAAATCAACTGAAACTAAGCGTCAGTCTGGGAGGCCCCCCGTACCCGACCAAAGTCTATCTGCCGGCCGACGCCCTGCTGGGTGACGCCCTTTCGCCGCAGACGCAACTTCCAGGGTTGCACGCGGGCCAGACGTGGACCGTGCCCGTCTACAGCCCCTTGCGCCCTCCCAACCGCCCGCTGGAAATTCTCCAAGCCACGGTCGAGGGCAGCGAATTGATCCAGTGGAACGATGGCCGAGAGCCGGCATGGCTGGTCGTTTATCGCAGCGATCGCGGTTTCGGGCTGGGCAGCGACTCGACCCCTCGCGGCAGGCTTTGGGTCCGTCACGACGGCACGGTGCTCAAACAGCAAGTGATGCTCTTCAACTCCACCTTGACTTTCGTCCGTCTGCCGAACCAACAAGCCGAGGCGCCGGCGGAGGATGTGGACGATCCCCGAGAAACGAAAGCGGCAGGCGGTTAGGCAACCGCGGGAACGTGTGCGGCACGCAACATGATCGAATTTGACGAAGTGACCCGAAAGTACGGTCGCAACGTGGCGGTTGACCGACTCTCGTTGGCCGTGAGGCCGGGGGAACTGTTTGCCCTGTTGGGGCCCAATGGGGCGGGTAAGACCACGACCATCAAGATGCTGGCCGGGTTGCTGCGGCCAGATTCGGGGACCGTTTCCGTGTGCGGCCGGGACGTCGCCGAGGACACGCGGTTGGCCACACGCGCTTTGGGCTATGTACCCGACGAGGCGTTTCTCTACGAGAAGCTCTCGGGCCGGGAGTTCCTGGAGTTCGTGGCCGAGATGCACGGAATGGATCGGGCCGCCGTTTCGGCGGGTATTGCCAGGGAAAGCGAGAGCTTCCGCCTGACGGGTTTTTTGGACCGGCTGGTGGAAACCTATTCGCACGGCATGAAACAGCGCCTCATATTCGCTTCGGCCGTGCTTCACAGCCCGGCCGTACTGGTGATCGACGAGCCGATGGTGGGTCTCGATCCGCGCAGCGTCCGCATGGTGAAGGACTTGTTGGTTTCGCGGGCCGCCGCCGGGATGACCGTTTTCATGTCGACCCATACGCTCACCGTAGCCGAGGAGATCGCCGACCGGATCGGGATCCTCAATGGCGGGCGGTTGCACTTTTTAGGCACGGTGTCCGACTTGCAGGAGGAACTTTCCTCGCGGGACACGTCGCTGGAGTCCCTTTTCTTGGAGCTGACCGACCGCTCGGCCAATCCGACCGCCGACGCGCCGTCGCCATAACCGGCTTGGCCGGGGAATCCGCTTGTGACCGACGACCTGACTTTCAATCCGACCATCGAGAGCCTTGCCGGGTGGACGTCGCCGCCCTCGTCGGAGTTTCTTTCGCCCCAGGACGAAGCCCGCGTGTTTTGGCGCTTGAGGCGCCGGCTGGCCGTCAGCGCACTGCGCCACGCGTTTTCTCGAGCGCGGCTGCGAACCACCCTGATCATCGTGCTGAGCCTGGTGCTGTGGCTGGGATTGTTCTGGCTGTTCGTCTACGGGTTTGGGCTGGTGAAGATCGGAATTCACGACCTGGAGACCCGCGACCACATGGTCCGCGCCGTGTTCGGCATGTTCTTCGCCGCATTGATGTTGATGCTGGCGTTTTCGTCGGGCATCATCCTGTACGGATCGCTGTTTCGCTCTCGGGAGTTGTCGTTTCTGCTGACCATGCCGGCGCGCGTCGAGCGGGTTTTCATACACAAGTTTCAGGAAGCGGTGCTCTTGAGCAGTTGGGGATTCATGCTGTTGGGAAGCCCGATGCTGTTGGCCTACGGCGTGGTGGCCGACGCGCCCTGGTATTATTATGCGATGTTGCTGCCGTTCATGGTGGCCTTTGTCTATATTCCGGCGGCGGTCGGGGCCGTGGTGTGCCTGCTGATCGTCTACTACCTGCCCGGCGGCCGGACTCATCTGCTGATCGCCATCGCCGCCGTGCTGGCGGTGGTACTGGTCTGGTGCGGCTGGTATGTGCTGACCGGTCCGGAGGGCCACCTGCTCACGCCGAGTTGGTTTCGGGAGTTGCTCGGACGGCTGGAATTCAGCGAGCGGCGACTGCTGCCAAGTTGGTGGCTCAGTTCGGGCTTGCTGGAGGCGGCGCGAAAGGTCTGGTCGGAAAGCGTTCTGTTCCTGGCCGTGCTGATTGCCAACGCCCTGTTCTGTCGCCAGCTTGCCATCGGGACGGCCGCGCGGATATTCCGGCCCGCCTTCAGCGCCCTCCACGGCAGACAAGCCAGCCGCAAACGACCCCAAGCGGCGTGGATCGATCGGGGCCTGCAGGGGATGACCTTTTTTCTGCCCCGGCAAGTGCGGCTGATGATGGTCAAGGACCTCCGCATCTTTCGACGCGACCCGGTCCAATGGTCCCAGTTTCTGATCTTCTTCGGCTTGTTGGCGTTGTACTTCTGCAATATTCGTGGCCTCCAATACGACACGTACCACGTCGGTTGGGTCAACATGGTCAGCTTCCTGAACCTCTCGGTGGTGGGGTTGCTGATGTCGACCTTCACCACCCGTTTCATCTTTCCCATGATCAGCCTCGAAGGCCGGAGGTTCTGGGTTCTGGATCTACTGCCGTTACGGCGCGAGACGATCATTTGGGAGAAATTCGCCTTTGCCATCGGCGGCTCGCTTCTGCCTTGCTCGGCGTTGATCCTGCTGAGCGACGTGATGCTGCGAATTTCCCCCCTGATTCTGGCCGGTCACCAACTTACGTGTGTCGTGCTCTGCCTGGGGCTGTCGGGCATTGCCGTGGGCCTGGGGGCACGGCTGCCGAGCCTTCACGAGGAGTCGCCTTCGCGGATCGCGGCCGGTTTCGGCGGCACGCTGAGCCTGGTGCTCAGCACGCTGTATATCGTCGCCGTGGTGTTGCTGACGGCCCTGCCCAGCCATTTCTATATGGTCGCCCACTATGGCGATGCCGCCCGGTTCATCTCCCAAAAACCCGCCCTGCAGTGGTGGCTTCGGTTCTGGCTCATCGCCGGCACGGCCGGAAGCCTCCTCCTCGGGGTGCTGGCCACCGTGGTTCCACTGCGGATCGGCTTCCGGGCCTTTCGGCGGTTGGAGTCTTGAGTTTTCACGGGTCTTGGCACAATTTCTCGGCCGGTGGACGGTCCTCTGTGGTGACTGCGGGGTTTAATTGGTGGTGTGCTTTGCGCTGCGTGCGGATGGCATCTCCCGGGCAAGCTGCATACTGCTTTGCGGCCACCTGTAAGACGTTCCGCAGAGTGGAGCAGCTGGGGCCCATTGGTGGCTATTGCGCGGGGTGCGGATCTTGCGATCCGGCCAGGCCGTGTTTGGGGCAGGGCGGACTCGACGTTCGACTGGCAGTGCGTGCCGCCCTCAAGTACTATGGAAAAAAGGAGGCGCGCCGGACGGTGTGTCTGGTCTGGAACTCATAACCATCGGAGTCTATGGCGTGAATATTCTCCCGCAAATCAAATGCCCCAGCGCGTTCGCCGCCTTGGGGCTGGCCCTGATCTTCGGTGTCTGCTGGTCGCCCCCGCTGGTGGCCGCCGAGCCCGAGTTCGTGGGCGTGTTGGCCTTGGTCGTGAATGACGACGAGGTGGCCAAGGAACTGAAACTCTCCGACGAAGTAAGGCAGAAGCTGGTGCAGCTGGTCGATCGCCGCGAAAACGAGGCCGTCGAGCTGTTGTACCTTCCACCCCAAGAGCAGTCGGAAAAGCTTGCGGCGTTTCGCCGGGAGTCGGAAGCCGCGGGAATGCAGTTGCTCAGCCCGCAGCAACGCGACCTGCTGGGAAGGATCCACATCCGCCGGATGGGGCGGCTGGCCTCGCTGGCCGACCCGGCCGTCGGACAGCGTTTGAACCTGACCGACGCACAACGGAGCCGGGTTGCCGAACTGCTGAAACAGCAAGACGAGCAACTCAAGCACGCCGACGATCAGGCCGCCCGGGCGATCCGAGCCGACGCAGAACAGAAACTATCGAGTGTCCTTACCGCCGAGCAGCAGACGGCGTGGGAGGCCCTCTTCGGCCGCGGCACCGCGCCCGCGCCCGAACCGGTTGCCGTGGCGGAACCCCCGGCGCCGGACCAACCGGCCGAAGGCCAGCCGGCTGAGGGTCAACCGGCCGAAGATCAAGCGGCTGACGACCAACCGGCCGAGCCGACGGAAGTCGCCGAGGACGCACCGCCGGATCCGGCCGACATGGGCGTTGACGAACCGATCGACGAACCGGTCGACGAGCCGCAGGAGACACCCGGCAAGCTCGTGTTCCAGTTCCGCTACCAGCCCTGGAAGGACGTGATCGAATGGTTCGCGGAGCAGGCCGACTTGTCGTACGTGGGCGACGTGGCGCCGCAAGGGACCTTCAACTACACCGACCGGCGCGAGTATACGCCGGCCGAGGCGATCGACCTGCTCAACAGCGTCTTGCTGACCAAAGGCTATACGCTGATCCGCCGCGACCGCATGCTGATGCTGATCAACCTGGAAGACGGCATTCCGCCCAATCTCGTCTCGACGATTCCCCTGGAGGAACTCGACGACAAGGGTGAGTACGAGTTGGTCAGCGTCCTGTTCAATCTCCAGGAGGTCAGTGCCGAAGAGGCCGACGAGGAAATCGCCAAACTCATCGGACCACAGGGATCGGTGGTCACCCTGCCGAAGTCGCGGCAGATCCTGGTCACCGAAACGGCCGGCCGCCTGCGGGCGATCCGGTTGGTGATCCAGCGCATCGAGGATCCCGAGGGACTCGCCGACGAGAAAATGCAGTCCTTCGAGATCAAGTACGCCCTGCCGGACGACGTGTTGACGGTCGTACGGCAACTGATGAACATTCCCGAGGAAGGCAACGCCACCGAGGACGGCTCGCTCCGCTTCGCGTTGGACCCCTCCGGCGGCAAGCTGCTGGTGACCGGCACGCCGGAGAAGCTGGAGCGGTTGGACGAGATCCTCAAGGCCGTCGATCTGCCCGGGCCGGGTGCATTGGAGCCCGGCCGCATCGAGGAGGTGCCGCAACTGGAGGTCTACAGCATCACCACGGCCGATCCCGAATCGGTACTGGCGGTGATGCAGACCTTGCTGGCGGGACTGCCCGACGTGCGGCTCTCGCTCGATCCCAAGACCGACAACCTGGTCGCGCTGGCCCGGCCGACCGAGCAAGCCACGATTCGGGCCACGCTGGACCAGATGCAGCAGGACGCCCGCCTGATCGAAGTGATCTACCTCACCACGGTCGATCCGCAAATGGCGG